>Ga0272440_1000939_pt1 | contig 24309 bp, 16 predicted proteins | sample SSMMMBAug17_FD_192440 | JGI IMG/M metagenome (GOLD analysis project Ga0272440, IMG submission 192440) | Marine sediment archaeal communities from Little Sippewissett salt marsh, Falmouth, MA, United States - SSM-MMB-Aug17 | ecosystem: Environmental > Aquatic > Marine > Wetlands > Sediment ...
ACTGTAATGGGCACGCTTTCTGATTCAACGTATGGATCTTTTGCTGCTACAATAAAAATATCATTTCCTGTTTGATCCTGAAAAGGTGTATAAGTAAATTCACCTGATGCGCTCAATTTCAACGTCCCTTTTGCCGGCTGGCTTTTGACAATAAAGGTGATATCGTCTTGATCCTGATCAAAAGCTGTCATTGTTTCAGAGAGCGTCGTATCTTCCATTATTTCAAATGATGATACAGATGTAACCACCGGCGGATCGTTTTCTGGCGTAATGAGAATATAAATTGTTGTTGGTTCTGATATGGCATTGTGAATGTCTTTTACCTGAATGATAAAGGAATCTCTGCCGGAAATGGTTGCATTGGGCTGATAAGAGCAATGACCATTCACAGAATTGAATTCCAACGTTCCCATATTCGTGTTCTCAAGCAAAATAAATTCAAATATATCATTTTCAGGATCTTCGGCAGCAAGATCAAATTCAAAAGTCGTGTCTTCTTGAGTCGTATAGGTGACAGATTTGGGAATCGGGGCATCATTGACTGGGATCACATTAATATTGACAGTAACCGGTTCGGATTTATCAATAAAATCATCCACCACGTAGGTAAAAGAATCCATTCCATAATGGTTTTCATTATTTTCATATATGTAAACACCTTCAAAAGGATACAGCAGGATGCCGACGCCATTGGTTGGTTTCTGAACAATTCTAAATATTAACGTATCTTCGGGGTCAGCCGGATCTTCACCAAGCAGTGTAATACTTCTGGGCATATCTTCCAATACAGTTAATGATATGGGATATGCCACCGGTCGGTCATTAATTGGGTTGATCTGTATGGACATATTTGCCGGTCTTGAATAATCTTTACCATCAAAAGATTGGTATACAAAAGAATCAGCCCCATATTCATTTAAATTTCCAGACAAGATACATTGGCCTGTTTGAGCATCAACCAGGGTGAGTGTTATTTTTTCAGGATAAGAAAGAATGGTGAACGATACCGGATCATCACTGTTTAAATCATAGCCAACAAGTGGATAGTCAAGAATCTGCTCCTCATCCATGACAATATTACCATCATAGGCAATCGGAATTTCATTGATAATCAGGCGAATTTTAGAACTGATTGAACCCTTTAACTCAAATCCACCAAAAATTCGACTTTCATTACAGGTCAATTTGGGCAGTTCCAGCAGGACAATGTCGCCTTCATTGCCCAGAATTTTAAATCTCAGGTAAGCGACAACGCCCTTGCCAGTGATTGAAGTCCCCTGTGACGAAATTGGAAATACAGCGATGCCATTTGTGCCGATTTGTGTGCTGAAACCATAATCCCCACTGTCAAGTATTGTATTGTCCAATGTCATGTCAAGGACTTCCATTTCATTCGGATCAAATTTAACTTGAATATTGATCGACGCAATACTTTTCTCTTCTTTGATGACGACCGGAATACTCAAAATATCCTGTTTGGGTACAACAGCTTCCGGCATGGGTTGAATGAACAATGTAATCTGTGCCGGATCTGAGTTGACAATACCATCGTTGACATAATAAACGATGTAATCCATCCCTTGGGCATTGAGATTTGATTCATAGGTACTTTCACCGCTATGTTCATCAAAAGTCAATGTGCCTTTGCCAGGTTCCTGAAAAATATGATAGGTTAAAGGATTATTGTCTGTATCACTGGCATCCAATGTAAAGTAAGAAGATATGCCTTCAGTGACAGTCAGTGCCATGGGATTGGCCAGCGGCTGATAATTATCCAGCGGATTGATTGAAATAATTAAATTGGCATCTTCAGATGAAAGTTTACCATCAGATACGCGAAAGGTAATAATATCCTCACCTGTGGAGTTTTCATCAGCAAAATATTCGATTTTTCCTGTTTGTTGATCAAAAAATTGCACACTGCCTTTTTCCGGTTCCTTGATAATGGTATAGGTAATTGGATCTACATCCGGATCACTGGCATTAAGGACACATTCTTTTATTTCACCGGCATTGACAATTGCCATGAAATCTTCCGCTTTAGGCGGGTCGTTAACTGGATGAATACTGATTGTAAAAGGTTGGGGGGCTGAATTCGCATCTCCATCAAAAACGTAAAACCAGAAAATATCCAGGCCATTTTCATTGGCATATGGGGAATAAATGAAATTGCCCTGGCCGATACCGGATTCACTGATGACCAAATTTCCTTTCATGGGTTTCTGACTGATAAAATATTGCAGGTCTTCATCATCCACATCTTCTGCCATCACTTTTCCTGAATACGTTTGATCTTCTTCAATTTCAATTTCATCAGAAAATGCGATGGGGTCATCATTTACCGGGATAATTGTCAATTGAATCTCAGCTTCATCTGAATATGCAAGGCCATCAAATACCCGATATGTAAATTGAACTTCACCACTGTTTTCAGCAATTGGCGAATAAACGCATGCGCCTGTTTGTGCATCCAACAGCTCAAGAATGCCTTCTGTTGGTTGCGTGATCTCAAATGTGAGTACATCCATATCAATATCCATTGCTGTCAAAGTCAGCGAAAGGGCAGTATCTTCATCCAGTTCATATGAGGCGGATGAAACAACAGGGATATCATTATCCGGTTGAATTGTCAGGGTGATGCGTGTTTGAACCGAACAGCTCTGCATATCACAGACGGTGTAAGAGAAATAATCATTGCCATTATAATTTGATGATGGCAGGTATGAAAAATCCCCTGATTTGGGATCAAAAAATGAAATCCACCCATGTTGAGGCGGAGAATATTTCAATGTGAGTTCATCTCCATCCGCATCGAATTTTTCCAGCGTGCCATCAAAGCTGTTATCCTCAAGCAAGGTATATGCTGATGCTGTGGCTTCGGGCGGATCATTGATCGGCAAGATGGTCATTGTAACCATTGCAGGCGCTGATGTCTGGATATCATCTCTCACCTGAAACAAAAAGGAAGATGAGCCATATTTATCTCGTTCAGGGATATACTGGAACAATCCGGCTGTGGCATCGATAATCTCCAGCAGTCCCTCACTTGGATACTCGGCAATTTCATATTCAGTCAGAAGATTTTCAACATCATATCCTGTCAATGTGATTCTAAGGGGCTGATCTTCATTTAATGTCAAGCTTTGGGGAAACGCCACTGGTAGATCGTTGATGGGACGAATGGTAAATGTCATGGCTATTGGCCCGGAACAGGCGACATCATCGCAGGCTTCAAACAAAATGTAGTCATCGCCGGAAAAATTTTCTTCTGGATGATAAACAAATGCACCTGTACGTCGGTCAGTGATTGTCAATGCACCATGATCCGGCTCAGTGAACACTGTGATTGTCAGCATGTCGTAATCTGGATCTTCAAAACTGAGATTTCCGGTGATGGGGATATCCTCATCAACCATGAATGTTTTGGCATATCCTATTGGTAAATCATTGACCGGTTTGACAGTTATTGAAATCACAGCCGGCTCTGATTCTGATGCGTCATCCATACATTGATATGAAAAGGCATCTGACCCAAAGTAATCTTTATTGGGCGTATAGACAACCGCTCCTGTTTGATCGTTGGTAAATAAGACCTGGCCATGGCTTGGGTTTTCACTGATTTTAAAACCGGTGATTTGTGAGTCTTCATCATAAGCCTTAAGGGTGTAACTGACTGATTCATCTTCAGCAACAGAAATGATATCCGATTGCACAAATGGCGGGTCGTTTACATATAAAACATCAATATCTACGACTGCGATGCTGGATTTGTATTGACCATCATTTAATTCATACGAAAATTGATCGCTGCCATAATAATCAGTATATGGTTTGTATTGAACAGTCATGGTTTCATTCTCATAAACAAAATTAGAAACTTCTCCATGATCTGGGTTTGAAAGCATTGTAAAGGTGATGGGGTCACCATCAGGATCAAATGTATTCAGGGTAATCGTTCTCACCTGATCTTCATTGGCAGTAATGGACATGGAGGATGCAACAGGCGGATCGTTTACCGGCGTAATATGAATTGTAATCAATCCTGGCTGAGAGGTTGATTCTGCATCACTGGCCATAAAAGAAAATATATCCGGTCCAAAGTAATTAGTGAGTGGTGTGTATTGACAAAGGCCAGTGGAAGGATCAATTAATTCAAGGTGGCCATCAGGAAACGCCATTATGGAAAAGGCTTCAATGGCAGAATCAATATCATCTGCCTGAAGTGTTATCTCAATTGAAGTGTCTTCAAGTGTTTCAATGGTATTATTTTGAGCGACAGGGGGATCGTTGACAGGATCGATGATCAGTGTGAACATGACAGGCTCTGATGTGAGTTGTCCATCCGATGTTGTAAACATAAAACTGAACAGTCCGGATTCATCTGTCGGCGGTGTGTAGTGGCATTCGCCGGATTGTTCATTCAGGGATAAGGTACCACGTTCTGGTTCCATATGAATCGCATAGGATAAGGGATCATTTTCAATATCAAGGCCGGAGATTTGAAATATTTTGGGCGTATCTTCATCAAGATGAATGGTGCCGGCGCTGCCAACAGGCGGATCGTTTTCTGGCAAAACAACAAGATTCACAGTTGCGGGTTCAGAACTATCGAGCCCATCGCTGACCTGAAATGTAAATTGAAATGCGCCATTTATATTTTTGCCGGGTATTATTTTGATTGTTCCGCGTTGGGCATCAATTATTTCAATACTGACTTCTTGTGAGAATTCCAGAATTTCATAGGTCAACGTACCTGAGTCATCGTCAAATCCCTGCAATTGAGTTTCAAGGGGTTCATCTTCATTCAAGGTATAAGCAGTACCTATAGCAACTGGCGCGTCGTTAACAGGTAAAATGATGATCGTCATTGCGGTCGGCGCTGAGTCCCCATAAGAATCAGAAGCAATAAATGTAAAATGATATGTCGCAAAATCGTTCGTTTCCGGTGTGTAACGACATGCACCTGAATCAGAATCAAGTAATGTCAATGTTCCTTTTGCGGGGGGCGTTTGCAATTCATAAGTGATAGGATCGTTATCAGAATCCACAGCCAAGAGCGAAAAATTTTCAGGTGTATCCTCAGTGATCTCAACAGTTGCAGGTTTGCCCAATGGCAAATCATTGCCCGAACGAATGATAATGGTAATATGGCCGGGGTTGGATAAACCGGTGCCATCAGAAACCACATAGGTAAAATGTTCTGTGCCAAAAATATCTGGATTCGGTGTATAGGTCAATTGGCCGGTGGTTTCAGATAAGAGAACAGTTCCTAAAGTGGGCGCTGTATCTATCGTGTAGGAAAAAGTATCGGAGATATCTGCATCACTGGCAGTCAGTGTAATTATAGTCGGTTCATCTTCCATGATCTCTTTCGTTTGATCATAGGCCTCTGGCAAATTATTGACAACAATGCTTATTTCTGATGAAAAACTATCCTGTACCCACAACCCCCCCTGTGTATCGGTCTCATTACATCGGAATCGAATCAACTGAAGCATACTTTGTTCGCCGGGAGAAACAAGCGGTTCAAACTCAATATACAAAACAATTCCCTTACCAGTATAGAGATTGCCTGATGAATATACTGGAAATCGGGCCTCACCTGTCAATCCAACATTTTGAACAAGCTGATATCCCCGCCCTTCTAAAATAGTGCCTTTCAATGTGGCACCAATGGCTTTTAGTCGGGTGGTATCAAACTGAACCCGGATATCACAGGAATAAATGGCCTGTTGGGTATCCATATGTACAGGTACAAAAAATGTTGTTGATGGATTAACTTTTAATTCGGCAGCATAAACCCATGCACCAACAAGTATAATAGCAATGGTCCAAACAAATATCCTTACTTGACAATCGGTTTTTCGGGGTTGACCGGGGATCATAATTACCTCTTATTTTTGATTGGTTAACAATTATTTGGGAAAACTAGGAATTTGGAAATTAGGACAAGAATGATCGAGATTTTTTTCATAAATGAGGAACGTGAACCATGATGTTGATGTTGTTCCCTTTTTGAATTATCATAACATACATAGTCATTATTATATATGATTTTTTCGTTCGTCAAGATTTTTTTATGGTTAAATACAGACAAATAAATATGATACAGGTGTATTCACGTATTTTGTGTTTGAACGTTTGTGAAAAATTAGAAAAAATTATTTTTCCAGTCGCCGACACTTTTCTTAACGTTTGTCGTAATGAGAAAAGTGCATGGAAAATGTACCGCGCCCTTGTGTTGTGGATCTTAACGAGGTTGAATAGCCAAACATTTGAGATAATGGAACAATGGTTTGAATAACCTGAATCCCCTTCCGAGGTTCAATATCTAAGATCTTGCCGTTACGAGAATTAATATCGCCAATGGTATCGCCCATGAAATCTTCAGGCACGATTAATTCAACTTTCATAATCGGTTCGAGCAGAAAGGACTGGGCCTTTTGAAGGCCTTCTTTACAGGCCATCGAAGCAGATACCTTGAAAGCCAGCTCAGTACTTTGTGACTCCTTAATAGCTGCATCCAGTAGTTCTACGCCAATATCAAGCACAGGATATCCCATGACAACGCCACTTTCCAGGGATTCAGTAACCCCTCGTTCAATGGCAGTGATAAAAGATTCTGGAAACTTATCATCAGATAAACTGGACGTAAATTTGTTGCCTGTACCGCGTTTTAATGGAGATAGTTTCAAGTGTGTTTTTGCATAATGGAATTGTCCGCCGATCTCTTTTTCAAAAACCGCTTCAACGTCAACCTCAGATTCAATCGTTTCTCTGAACATGACCTGTGGTTTGCCAACACGAACCTGTGTGTTAAATTCACGTTTCATCCGGCTGACCATAACTTCAAGATGAAGCTCGCCCATTCCGGAAATGATGGTTTGACCTGTTTCTTCGTCTTCAAATGTTTTGAATGTTGGGTCTTCCATACTCAGTTTTTCAAGAACGTCAGCGAGTTTATCTTCATCAGAATGTGATCTTAGCTCAATTGCTGCTGAAATAACAGGTTCATAATTATCTATGTTTTCAAGTAAAATAGGATTTTCAGGATCACAAAGCGTTTCCCCTGTGCCTGATAACTTTAAGCCAACCACCCCGACAATTTTTCCAGGCCCAGCCTCTTGGATACGTTTGCGTTTATTGGCATGTATGTCCAGGATGCGTGAGAGCTTTTCTTTTTTGTTTTGAACCGAATTAAAAACATCCTGAGACGTCTTCATTTTGCCGCTGTAAACCCGAACAAATGAGAGCTTCCGGCCCTCAATCATGGAAATTTTGAAAATAAGTGCGGTTAATGATGCTGATTCATCAGGTGGACAGGGAATTTTATCATTGGTTTTTGGAGAAAAACCATGAAGGGGTGGTACATCATAAGGAGAGGGTAAATAATTGACAATGCCATCCAGTAAAGGTTGAATTCCTTTGTTCCTTAAGGCTGAACCACACATGACTGGCACACATTTCAGGCTGATAGTTGCCTTACGAACTGCTGCAATAATGTCTGTTCCTGAAATGGTTTCTTCTGCAAGATAGGCTTCCATAATCGTATCATCAATATCAGCAAGACATTCAATCATTTTTTCCCTGTATTCATTCGCAATATCGATCATGTCATCCTGAATTTGATCGCTGTTGAATGTGCTGCCCAGGATATCATTCCCCCAACTAATTTGCTGCATATGAATCAAATCGATAATACCGGTAAATTTTTCTTCTGCGCCAACCGGAATCTGTAGAATCAATGGATTTGCTTGAAGGCGTTGTTTCATCATATCAATTACATTGAAAAAATTGGCACCGATTCGATCCATTTTATTGATAAAGGCAATTTTGGGGATGTTGTATTTATCCGCCTGATGCCATACAGTTTCGGATTGGGGTTCAACACCGCCCACTGCACAAAATACACCAATGGCCCCATCGAGAACGCGCAAAGATCTTTCTACCTCAATGGTAAAATCAACATGACCGGGGGTGTCAATAATTTGAATTTCTTTGTTGTTCCACTGGCATGTTGTTACCGCTGATGTAATTGTAATCCCTCTTTCCTGTTCATCGGTCATCCAATCCATGACAGCTTCGCCATCATGAACTTCACCCATCTTGTGAGAACGACCTGTATAAAAAAGAATTCGTTCGGTTACTGTGGTTTTGCCCGCATCAATATGGGCGATAATACCAATATTTCTTAAACAATCAATGTGTTTCTTTTTTTTCATCGTACTATCAACATGTTGGTTGTATATGGATAACGAATGTCCAAATGACCATTCAGCGTATTTGCTTCCTGACCACCTATGATAATTTTGACCTGCTTCACTTCATGCATATTAAGTGTTAATGTATTTACAATAGCATATATGGTTAATAATTCTTGTGTAACGCCGCCGGGAAAATGAGCAATGATCGTTTGTTTAAGATCAACATACGCGGTTTGACGCTCATTTTCAATATAAACTGCTCGTAAAAAATCACCTTTGGGTACCACCGGATTAAAATTTTTATTTGATCCTTCAAATAACGCTCTCAATAATACCTGTGCAAATTGACAGGGACTCTCCGGATGCGCGACAGCACGATCTTCAACTTTTAAAAACTGATCTGTTTGATCAGCAAAGTATAGATGAATCAATTTTTTGGATTGCTTCTGTCTAGCCCAATTGTTTGCTGGCGCATTTATATTTAAATTATCAGTATTATCGGAAAGACGCCATGTGCGTATAAGTGTTGAGATCACTTTTTCACTGGTTGCAACGATTTCAACCATTCCAATATCATAATAGTATACGAAAGAAAAAATAATAATAATGGGCGCCAAAAAGCCAAGCAGTGCGAGGCCAGCATAGCGAAGCATTTTTTTCATCATCCGCTGTTTTTTTGCAATTCAATGAATTGTGCTGCATCTAATGCGGCAATACATCCTTCAGCAGCAGCAATTACGATTTGTTTGGCGTAATTGTTCCGCAAATCACCAATCGCATAGAGTCCATCCATATTTGTTCGGCATCGGTCATCAGTAATTATGTACCCCTCATCTGTGCGTTTTAATTCTTGCGGCACAACTGCATTATTTGGAATATATCCAATAAAAATAAAAACGCCATCAAGATCGAGATTTTGAACTTCATCGGTTTTGGTATTCTTTAAAATCAGACCATTGACTGACTGGCCATTATCTTTAATTTCTACAGGAATACTATTCCATAATATTTCGACTTTTGGATCAGAGCGTATCCTTTTTTGGAGAATTGCACCCGCTCGAAGTTCATCTCTTCTATGTAACAAATAAACTTTTTTAGCCAGTTTTGCCAGATAAAGAGCTTCCTCTACCGCTGTATCTCCACCACCAACTACAGCTACTGTTTTATTTCGATAGAAGAATCCATCACAAGTCGCGCAGTATGAAACACCACGTCCATAAAGTTCGCTTTCGCCTGGAATTCCAAGATTGCGACTGCTTCCCCCACATGCCAGTATGACTGAATGGGTTTTAAATCGGGTTCCATTTGTAAGGGAAACTTCATAGCCTGATGATTCGAGCGCATTTACTGATGCCACTTCTTGTTGAATCGTCTCAAGTTCGAATTTTTTTGCATGATCATAAAACTTTTGAGACAAATCAAATCCATTGATGCGATCAAATCCAGGATAATTTTCAACCATATCGGTCATGGTCATTTGTCCGCCAAAAGCGCCTTTTTCAATAAGCAACGTTTTAAGTGTTGCTCGCATGGCATATATTCCGGCAGTCAGGCCGCCAGGGCCACCACCAATGATAATTAGATCGTAATCCATGATAATACCTGTAATTTTTAGCATCCTTCATTTACCATTTACTATTTTTGCTCGTGAGCAAACAGAAACGAACAAAAGGTAACTGATAAATGTAGGATACCGATTTTTCTTAATCACATGCGCCAAATCGACGTTCTCTATTCTGATAATTTTTCAAAATTGATACATATTCATCTTCAGTAAAATCTGGCCATAATGTTGGCGTAATAAATAGTTCAGAATAAGCAATTTGCCAGAGTAAAAAATTGCTGACTCGCATTTCACCGCTTGTTCTAATGAGCAAATCAGGATCAGGTATTCTTTTTGTTGACAAATGGTCTTGAAAAAGTTTTTCAGTGATGTCATCCGGCATCATTTCACCGGATTGGACCAATTTCGCACATTGTTTCGCTGCATGGATAATATCATATCGTCCGCCATAGCTTAATGCCAGGTTGAGGATCATGCCATCATTTTTCGATGTCGCTTGAATTGTTTCTTTCAGAACTGTCTGAACATCATTGGGTAATCGATGGGTCTGGCCAATGGTCATTAATTTAATGTTATTATCTAACATTTCATTTTTTTCAGATTTCAGAAATCTTTTTAGCAGGTGCATGAGCGCTGCAATTTCTGTTTTGGATCGTTTCCAATTTTCTGTAGAAAAAGCATAAAGAGTCAATACCGGAATGCCTAACTTTCGAGTAACGCGTGTAACAGTTCGAACTGTATCTGCCCCCTTTTCATGTCCTTGTGTTCTATTTCGCATACGTTTTTTAGCCCATCGACCGTTGCCATCCATAATAATGGCAACGTGCCTGGGAAGGCCTGTATTTTGGGTCATTATGAAACTCGTTTTTCAAAAATTAAAATTCAAGTATTTCTTCTTCTTTCTTTTTACAAAGGGAATCAATTTGTTCAACATAATCATCAGTAATTTTCTGAACTTCATCCTGTCCTTTAAACATCTCATCTTCAGTGATGTCGCTATCTTTCTTCAATTTTTTAAGCATTTCGTTGGCATCGCGACGAATATTTCGAATCGTAATTTTTCTTTCTTCACCCATTTTATTGACTTTTTTAACAAGTTCTTTGCGACGTTCTTCTGTCAGCGGTGGAATGGAAAGCCTGATAATTTTGCCATCATTGGCAGGTGTAAGACCCAGGTCAGATTTTAAAAGCGCTTTTTCAATATCACCAATAACAGATGCATCCCAAGGCTGAATCGTAATCAAGCGACTTTCAGGAACTGATAATGTTGCCATTTGATTGAGCGGCGTTCGTGTACCATAATAATCCACCCGGATACCATCCAGAAGAGAAAGTGAAGCCCGACCGGTACGAACTTTTTGCAACTCTTTGGTAAAACCTTCTTTTGATTGCTTCATATTATCTTTGGTTTCTACATATACCATATCCAGCATAAATTTTTCCTCCTGATTATGCGGTAATTCGCATGGTTGATTCGTTAATACGGGTCTGTTAATCAATTGGTGAGGATTATTTCATAACAAACCCGTTTTATATAAAAATAACACGTGACTAAATTTTTCAAGTGACGAGAAATATTCTGATAACAAATTTATCTATCAATATATGTTCCAACAGGTCGGCCACATATAAAATGATCGATATTTTCCTTATCTTTTAAACTTAACACTTCAAGCGGTAATTTATTATCCATTGCAAGGGATATTGCTGTCAGATCCATTACCCGCAACTCGCGCTCAATAACTTCCTTGTAAGTGATTCTATCGATTCTTTTTGCCCTATGATCTTTTTCAGGATCACGATCATAGATGCCATTTACTTTTGTCGCTTTTATCAAAACTTCCGCCTGAATTTCCTTTGCCCTTAACACTGCGGCAGTATCAGTTGTAAAGTAAGGATTTCCAGTACCAGCAGCGAAAATCACAACCCTTTCTTTTTCAAGATGCCGAATGGCTTTACTGAGAATATAAGGTTCTGCAATTTCAGGCATATGGATTGCTGTTTGCACACGCGTTGGAACGCCTTTGCCTTGAAGTATATCCTGCAAAGCAAGGCTATTCATTACTGTAGCGAGCATCCCCATATGATCTGCTGATGTTCTATCCATGCCAAAAGCACCGGCTTTTACACCGCGAAAAATGTTTCCACCTCCGACAACCAATGCAATTTGAACATCACGCTGAAAAACTGTCTTAATTTCCTCAGCAACATAATCCAACATTTCCGGGCTGATACCAAAGGATAAATCACCCATAAGTGCTTCACCACTCAGCTTCACTACAACACGATGATATTTGGGGAGCACGTGCTATCCTCCTATTTGATATCGAACAAAACGTCGAATGGCAATTTTTTCACCGGTTTTGGCGATAACATCATTTAAATAATCGTTGATTGTCAGGTTTGTATCTTTGACATATGGCTGATTCATCAAACAGCTTTCTTCGTAGAATTTTTTGACCTTGCCTTCAACTATTTTATCGACAACTTTTTCCGGCTTCCCTGTTTCCAATGCCTGAGCACGAAAAATTTCTTTTTCTTTTTCAATGACATCGTCAGGGATATCCTCAGAAGTTACACCGAGCGGATTTGCGGCAGCAATATGCATGGCGATATTTTTTGCAAACTCTGCAAAATCATCGGTTTTTGCCACAAAATCGGTTTCGCAGTTGACTTCAACCAAAACGCCGAGTTTGCCGCCCATGTGAATATATGGACAAATCAGCCCTTCCTTGGTTTCCCGATTGGCACGTTTTTTTGCGGTTGCAAGACCTTTTTTTCTTAAAAATTCAACAGCTTTAGTCATATCACCATCACATTCTTTCAGTGCAGACTTACAATCCATAATGCCTGCACTTGTGGTTTCTCTAAGCTGTTTAACCATATCTGCTGTAATTGTTGCCATTTTTCTCTCCTGTATATTGATGGGCATTCAAGTCTGATATAAAAACCATCGTTGAATGCGTTTATTTCTTTTGATTAAGGCTTTATTTCGCCTCTATTTATTTTCAAGGGTTTCAGGTTCTTTCGGTGTTTCAGGTTCTTTCGGTGTTTCGGGTTCTTTCGGTGCTTCGGGTTCTTTCGGTGCTTCGGGTTCTTTCGGTGTTTCAGCATCTTTCGGCGGTTCAGGTATTGCATGATCAGGTTTTCGTTTGATCACTTCAACAATGGAACCATCTGGCCCTTCAATTGTATTTTCCTGTGAAGGTTTATTCTGTTTTGGTTTATCTTTTTGCTTTTTGGGACCCTTCACATTTTTATTTTTTGGTGTTGCTGTTTTTTCTTTATCTGATTCAGCCTGTTGTTTTTCATCAAACTTTTCACGCCCCTCAATGCAGGCATCAGCAATTTTTGATGTAATAAGTCGGATAGCGCGAATGGCATCATCATTTCCTGGAATTGGGTAATTGATTGGATCGGGGTCACAGTTGGTATCAACAATACTCACGACTGGAATATTGAGCTTTCTTGCTTCACGAACAGCAATGGCTTCATTTTTGGGGTCTACAACAAAAACAGCCCCGGGTATTTGTTTCATACCGCGAATACCACCGAGATTGTTATCTAGCTTGACACGCTCTTTTTCCATTTTCAGACGTTCTTTTTTGGGGAACATATTAATGGTGCCATCGTTTTTAATATCATTCAGGTAGTTCAGACGATCAATACCTTTCTTAATTGTGATATAATTGGTCAACATGCCGCCAAGCCATCTATTATGGACATAGTACATTTCACATCGATTGGCTTCTTCGTAAATGGCATCACGAGATTGTTTTTTTGTTCCGACAAACAAGATATTGCGTCCTTGTGCTGCTGTATTGACGATAAAGTCATAAGCTGATCGAAACATTCGGACTGTTTTTTGAAGATCAATGATATAAATACCATTGCGTGCCCCAAAAATATAAGGTTTCATTTTCGGGTTCCATCGTTTGGTTTGATGTCCAAAATGGACACCTGATTCTAACAATTCCTTCATTGTTACATAGGCCATAAATTTCTAAAACTCCTTTTTTGGTTTTTTCCGCCGCGCCATTCAGCAATACATATATTGCGTCTCAGCAATCAAACTTTTCAATTAAAGCACCTGAAAGCTTTATATGGGGCGTGTGTATTATCAATTATGAAATTGATTTTTGTGAATAATCTTAAACTTAAATTACTATCATACTAAATATCATTATGCAAGTTGTTATTCATATATTTCTCCATAAAAAAAATCACCCTTGTAGAAACAAAATTTAAAAAGAATTTTGGCGATGTTCAAGTTTTTTTATCTTTACTATTGAAAAGCTAGATAGTACGGCTCGTTCCCAGGCGCTGCCTGGGAACGTTGTTTGGGCGGATGTCGCCTATGCATAGAACAATATGTTCAGGCAGAACCTGGGAACAATCGATACTCAATACAGTCATTTTGCGAAAAATCTTAAATATGGCGTTTTCTGTATTTTTTAATTGATAAATTGATATTGTATATTTACCTCAAAATGAACAATATCAATAATGGGAAAGTTTTTTTCAGAGGAATCCTTTAACGAATAGAATATTATGAAAAATATGGATAGAGGGCAAGATGTTGCCCTCTAATTTTAGCATTTAATGATATTCATGCGTACCTAATTTGACAGTTTTACCTGTTTTCTTTTCAATAAACTGCGCCATTTCCTCTGCTGTTGCATAGGGGCAGGATGGTTTCGCATTGACCATGCATGAACTCAGATAGATTTCATCCGGATCAATACCTGTACTTTTAATCGCACACCCCACATTTGATGCTGTTGAACGACCAGGACAGGTACATTTAACAAATGCAACAACCTGTGATTCTTCAGTAAACTTACCATCACCAAGGGCAGCTGCTTTTAAACAACGCCATTCCCCCGGGCATCCATAGCCACTGTCCATGTATGCACCGCAGCCCACAATCATAATTTTTTTCATAATGACCTCCTATGTTTCAAATTTATTGGTATATACTCATAATGATTGTGCTTGTCAAGGATTTTTTGAAGGAATTTATTTTCAATAATATTTGCTAGGCAGAGCCTGGAATTGAGCTGCGGTCGTTTGCTATAAAAATGTGAACATTGAGTATTATTAAGATTGACTTAAATTGCATTCGACTGAAAATCATGCTAAAGGATCTAATAAAAACTTACAAGTACAATTTTATTATTAGAGGTTTTTATGACCAATCAAGAAAAGAAAAAATCAACCATATTAATTGTTGATGACAATTTCATAAATATGAATATGTTATTAGAATTTCTCAATCAGCAGGGATATAAAACGTTAATTGCACAGGATGGAGAAACGGCTATACGTCGCGCAGAAATAGGGCGTCCTGATTTAATATTACTGGACATATTGATGGCTGGTATGGACGGTTTTGAAACCTGTCAAAAACTCAAAACAATTGATACAACAAGAGATATCCCTGTAATTTTTCTAACTGCTTTAACAGATACAGTGAATCAAATGAAAGGCTTTGAGGTTGGCGGCGTAGATTATATCACAAAACCTTTTGATCCAAAGCAGGTTCTTTCTTGTATCAAAAAGCAAATAAAGATTAAAGAACAAAAGGCTGAACTGACCGAACTGACGCCATCCATATCAGACAGTACTGATGCGCGGGATAGATTTTTTTCAATTATTGTTCATAAAATGTCAAAAGCATTTAATCAGCTTCATGATCTATCCATATTTTTTTCTGACGCGATTTCTGAATTGCAAAATGATGAAATCATTGTTTTTGATCGCCATATGTTTGGATCTGCGCGCAATACGATTAATATTTTGGAGAATATACTGGATTGGGGGCGACTTCAGCAAAACGCATGGAACGTTCAGCCAGAAAAGATAGATTTGTATGGGATTTTTCTGGCAGTTTTTTATGCATATCAAAAACTGGCACGAACCAAAAACATAAATATTTGTCACAGTATTCAGCCAGAACTGTTTGTTCAATCTGATCCGGAAATGACATATCGCATTCTTGCCAACATAATTGTTCTCACGCTGGTCTATCCTTCTTCCGAAAAAATCATTGTTTCTGCGGACAAGAAAAATGGTTATGTTGCAATAAATATCAAACATACAGTGTTGCAGTCCCAACCAATTGGCAATTCTCTTGATTCCAAAGATCTTTTAAAAACTCTTAACACAGGTGATGCCCTTCCCATTCAATTGACATTGGCCTTATGCCATAAGATGCTTGTGATGAACAATGGCTCACTTTCGATGCTGTCTGACAACAATCAGAATTCCTATTTTGAAATACGCTTGCCTACAAGTAATTAGAGGAACGAATTTTTAATCATGATTCGATTTGAAAATATCTCCAAAAGCTATGGTAAACAGCAATTGTTCGATCAGATCAGTTTTAAAATTAATGCCAAAGAGCGTGTCGGGCTTGTCGGACGAAATGGTCATGGCAAAACAACCATGTTGCGAATGATTATGCATAAAACCCAGCCGGATAGTGGACAGGTTGTCATTCCAAAAAATTATCAGGTGGGATATGTGGAACAGCAAATTGCATTTAAAGCTGATACTGTATTGGGAGAGGGTATGCGTGGACTGCCTGCTCAGGAACAAGACCATTACTGGAAAGTAGAAAAGATTTTGGCCGGATTGGGCTTTTCTCAGGCGGATATGAATCGCCATCCAGATGAATTTTCTGGTGGGTTTCAAGTACGTTTAAATCTGGCAAAAGTTCTGGTGTCTGAACCCGATTTACTTTTATTGGACGAACCGACAAACTATCTTGATATCACTTCTATCCGATGGATTGAACAATTTTTAAATCAATGGCCAAGAGAATTGATGCTCATTACCCATGATCGCAGCTTTATGGATCGGGTGATTACACATGTTTTGGCAATCCATCGAAAAGGCATTCGCAAAATTCAGGGAAATACTGAAAAATTGTATTCGCAGATTGCGCAGGATGAGGAAATATACGAAAAAACGCGAATAAATGATGAACGTAAGCAAAAAGAACTGGAACAATTTATCAGTCGATTCCGTGCAAAAGCACGTTTGGCCAATCTGGTTCAGTCCCGTGTCAAAACCCTGGCAAAAATTGAAAAAAAAAATAAATTGGAATCCATAAAAGATCTGTCTTTTCGTTTTCGCTATCAGCCAATTTCTGCCAAATATGTGATGCATATCGACAATCTCTCGTTTTCATACACAACACATCCACTGGTTCAAAATTTAACCCTGCATATCCAAAATCGGGATCGCATCTGTATTGTTGGCCCCAATGGCAGAGGAAAAACAACATTACTCAAACTACTTGCACAACGACTAAATCCGACTTCCGGAACGATTGATTATCATCCCAAAACTCTGCTGAAATATTATGAACAAACCAATGTGCAAACGCTTTTGGATTCACGAACTGTTGAGGAAGAAATAATGGTGGACTCTGTTGATCATGACCGACAGCAGATTCGAAACATTTGTGGTTTAATGATGTTTGAGGGTGATGATGCACTCAAAAAGATTTCAGTTTTGTCTGGTGGGGAAAAAGCACGTGTACTTTTAGGGAAGATATTAATTTCACCTGCAAATCTTCTTCTGCTGGATGAACCGACCAATCACCTGGATATGGCATCCTGTGATGCCCTGATAAATGCCATCAATCAGTTCGAAGGTGCGGTCATTATGGTTACCCACAATGAAATGTTTTTAAATGCCATTTCTAGACGGCTGGTTGTTTTTCAAGATGATTGTCCCTATGTGTTTGAAGGTTCATATGCATCGTTTTTAGAAAAAAATGGATGGCATAATGAATCCTTATTGATAGATAATGGGAAAGCGCATCCTTCCAATATAAAACAAGATCGAAAACAGACAAAAAAACAACGCGCTTTGTTGATTCAAAAACGTTCACGTGAAATTACCCCGATAAAAAAGAAAATTTCGCAGATTGAAGAGCAGATTACCCTGTTAGAAAACGATCTGGCAAAATTTTCAGTGGATATGCAGGCTGCCAGTGAATCTGGTGATAGTGAAAGAATTATTCAGTTGGGTCAAGATATTAATGCGACTGAAAAAAAAATTGACAGTTTTTTTGATAAGCTTGAAAAAGAATCTATGAAACTTGAAAAGCTTGAAAAATCATTTGATGTTGTATAAATGATATCATTCTTTGTTTTGATCCAGCCACTGATAAAACAATTTAACACAATCAGGGCATAATTGAGTACCTGATATTTCTTCAATAATACTGAGTGCCTTTTCCAATGGCATTCCCTCGCGGTAGGGCCGGTTACTGGTCAGCGCATGAAAGGTATCTGCCACAGCTGTAACTCTTGCCCATTCCGGTATTTGCAAACCTTTTAAGCCATGTGGGTAACCTTTGCCATCCATACGTTCGTGATGAGACAACACGATTGGTATAATATCACTTAATCCGGGTATCGTATTTAATATTTTTGCACCGATTTCCGGATGTTTTTTTATTTGATTGAACTCTTCATTGGTTAGTTTCCCTGGCTTGAGTAAAACATTATCTCGAATGCCAATTTTGCCAATGTCATGCAATCGACCGCCAATAGTGGCCCTATCAACCTCAGCTTCACTTGCACCTGTCAGTTTGACCATCCCGGAAACCATGCGGGCGACATCTTCAGAATGACCTCGTGTGTAAGCATCACGTGCCTCAAGAGCAGTTACAAGGCCAGTTATGCTTGCAATGGTTTGTTTACGTTCGGACTCGAACTTTTCTCGTTCTTTTTGTAATAACATGAAATGATCTGACAGGATTTTCTCAATAAGAATAACCAGTTGGTCCAGGATAAATGGTTTAACAATATAGGCAGCGGCTCCATGCTGCATAATTCGCTTCATATGACTTCGATCACTGTTTGTGCTCATAACCACAAAAGGAATATTTGCCAGTTGTTCTTCAGCGTTGACTGCTCTGCAAAATTCAAACCCATTCATTTCAGGCATATCAATATCACTGAGTATGAGGTCTGGATTATTTTCTCTGGCGCTTTCCAGTCCCTTTTTTCCATTTTCTGCTGTGATCACCTGAAAACCCATCTGAGATAAACCACTTCCCACAATGCGACGAATGGATGAAGAGTCATCTACAACTTCAATGGTTCGGGCATGACGAAAAATTGACTGCTCAATGGTTTCCTGCACAAGGACCAGTAAATGAGTTTGAATTTCTTGCTTTGAAATATATCCAGATACACCGGCGTCAAACCCGCGACTCATGTCTTCATCAGAAATCAAATCACTTACCATTAATATAGGGATGGTTTGCGTTCGTTTATGTTTTTTAAGATGTTTGCACAGTGAGACACCATCAAGTTCGGGTAAATCAATATCGGTAATATACAGGTCAAAGGGTCTGGAAAGTGCAATCTCCAGGCCTTGTTTACCATCTGATGCTTCATGAATATTCGCATTTAATGTACTCAAAGCCTTTTTGGTCACCATTCTGACTGTTGAACTGCCATCAATAATTAATATTTCATGTGGTGAATTCATATCCTGAAATTACCTGAATTTTTGAATAATCATATTATTCTATTTTAGATTTGCATTGTTTTTTGTTGTATCATTTTAATAATTGAGCAATAATCATGCCATCAATTGGTATGCTAAAATTTCATCAATTTTGGATTTTTTTTAGATTGGAAATCAAATGGGATGAAATTTGCATTAAAATAAAAAAAACTCAGATATATAATTTATAGTTTAATCTTGACACCTTATTTACATATTATTCATCATACTTCAGACAGATGTATTGTCAAGAATTAAAATTTAAGATGATATCAAACCTATAAAAAATATAAAAGAATCAACGTATGATAAAAGTAATGATAGCAGATGATCGACCGACAACACGTTATATGCTCAAAAAAAATATCAGTGATTGGGGATATGAAGTTGTTGAAGCAGTTGATGGTGATCAGGCCTGGAGTTTACTAAAGACAAAGCCGTATCCGAGAATCGCCATTTTGGACTGGATGATGCCTGGGCTTGATGGGGTTGAAATCTGTAAAAAGTTGCAAAGTTCCGCATCGCTCCCCCTTATTTACACCATTTTACTGACAAGCAAAAAAGAACGTGAAGATCTTGTGTATGCATTGGAAAATGGAGCGCATAATTTTCAATCCAAACCGTTTTCTCCGGTTGAATTGCGAAGCCATCTCAATGTTGCCAAACGTCTTGTTGAATCTGATGACCAACTTAAAAAATATGCCGCGCAAATGGAAAAGATTGCAGAAGTTCGTGCAAAACAGTTAATTCATGCGGATCGCCTGGCAACTCTAGGAACACTGGCGGCAGGTATCACGCACGAAATATCCAGCCCGATAACATACGTATCAGCCAATACAGAATCTGCATCAAATCATTGGCAAAAGGTGCGCAATTATATTCAAGCAAATATTAAAGATGACAATAAAACAATCACAAATAGTATCGAAAAGATTGACCGATCATTAACACGTATTTCAAGCGGCACATTGCGAATTATTAAAATTGTCAGAGGGATCAGCTCTTTTTCGCGAAAAGAACATGCTCAAAAAGAAACAATTAACATTCATGACTGCATTGATCTGGCCCTTCAATTATGCCAGAATCAACTTAAATATCATATTCAGGTACAAAAAAAGTATGTATCGGACGTACCGATGATTTTAGGGAATCAGCATGAAATTGAACAGGTTTTTGTCAATCTCATCTCCAATGCAGCACATGCCATGAGTCAGACCAAAGCAGGCGTGTTAACCATATCTTCTCAAATTGTTGATAACGCAATCATTGTTGAAATAAAAGATAATGGTATTGGTATTACAAGTGAAAACTTGGCAAACATTTGGGATCCATTTTTTACCACAAAACCTGAGGAAAAGGGTACGGGTCTAGGGTTATCTATTTGTAAAGAAATTATTGACCGACATAATGGTTTTATAAGGGTAGAAAGTGTTCCTGGTGATGGTACATTTTTTCAAATATCATTACCTGTTTATAATGATGACAACAAATAAAATTTTTTGGAGATTTACTCATGACGATATATGACTGGAAGGCAACCGATAGTAAGGGAAAAATTCAGACAGGTGAACATGAGGCAGAGAATGAAGCTGCTGTTCGCATGCATCTTCAGCGAATGCGGTTAACTCCTGTCAAAATCAAAAAGCAACCCAAAGACTTACTTCCGCCAAAAGTGACGAATAACGATATAATTATTTTTGCGCGCCAGTTTTCAACCATGATTGACGCTGGCTTGCCGCTTGTCCAATGTCTGGAGATACTCTATTCCCAATCAGATAATTCCACATTCAAGCGCATATTAAAAAAAATCAAAGAGGGCGTTGAAGGCGGATCGACTCTGGCAGATGCACTTCGTGAATTCCCAGACACTTTTGATGAATTATTTGTCAATATGGTTGATGCCGGTGAATCTGGCGGTATTTTGGATACCATCCTTAATCGTTTGTCCGGCTATCTAGAAAAAGCAGCAAAATTAAAAGCCAAAATCAAAGGCGCGATGATGTATCCCATAATTGTTTTGGGAATTTCAGCGGTTGTGATTGGGGTGATTCTGATTTTTGTTATTCCAATTTTTGAAGAGATGTTTTCTAGTATGGGTAAAGCCTTGCCGCTTCCAACCCTGATTGTTGTTGGTCTGAGTGATTTTGTCATCAATAACATTCTTTTTATCATTCTCGGTATTATTGCATTAGTGTATGGATATCGACAATTCTATAAATCAGAATTTGGCAATCTTTTTATGGACAGTTTATTCCTCAAACTTCCTATTTTTGGACTATTGATTCGCAAAGTATCTGTGGCCAAATTCACTCGAACCCTTTCCACAATGCTGGGAAGTGGCGTTTCCATTCTCGAATCCCTGGATATTGTCGCAAAAACAGCGGGAAATAAAGTAGTAGAAAAGGCTGTCTTTAAAGTGCGTAGCAGCATTGAAGAAGGCACCTCTATGGTAGAGCCTTTATCTGAAACAGGTGTTTTTCCATCAATGGTGGTTCAAATGATCGGTGTGGGGGAATCCACAGGCGCATTGGATTCCATGCTCGAAAAAATTGCAAATTTTTATGATGATGAAGTTGATCAATCGGTTGATAACATGACGACAATGATCGAACCCTTGATGATCGGATTTTTGGGAATTACTATTGGTGGTCTCGTTGTCGCGATGTATCTTCCAATATTTCAAATGGCAGGCAATATTGGCGGATAAGATCAATCAAAAAGCTTATATGGCATAAATGTTGCTAAATCAAGTAAGTAAGCTTAAAGAAAATAGTCATGTAATGTAGTGTGATCAATCCTACAAAAATATGAATGAGAAAATCAACTGCATGCATGGAAATGCAGATTATCGTTTCGTCACTTGAAAGGTAGCTAAGAAAACAATGGATATGCTTTTGTGTATATGAACATAATTAATGTCAATGGAAAGAAGAGGAGATATGCCTTTTCATTAACATTGGTTTCATCTATGAAACATTGAAATAACTGATGTATCAGCATTAGAGTTTTAAATGAATTACGATATCACTATTGCCTTACGCGTATGCTTTAGAAATTTAATTATTTGAATTTTCATTATCGCCAGAATTGCTATCTGAATAATTCACATTTTTCATAATCATTTATCAACAGAACCGGAATCTGAAAAAATATCGTTTTAATACGTTGTGACATGCTGCCAAATTCATTGAGAATCTTCATAAAAAGTTGAAAAAATGGCGGTTTTCATAATATTTCGAGAATCTTATTGATATTCATTATTATTTTTTCGAAACATTTCTTTCTGCATTCCCACGCATATTGTTGATTGTCAAAGAGTAAAGAAAATAGCCCGAATAATAGCTTATATGAGTTCCATCAAAAAAACACATATAAAGATTTATGAGGCATTCATCAATTAAAACTTACAACCCTCGTAAGGAGGAAAAAAATGATATTTTTTTTAAATTATCGGGCTATTTCCCCAGACAAATCGAATAACCTGTCTACTTATATAGACACGAAAAATTTAAAATTCTTACACAAAAAATGACAAGTTTTTTTTAAATTTGAAAACCATTTGAAATTAATCATAAAAAAAATAATAAAATATTATAAAAAACTGGAGGGTACACATGCATGTGGTGATCGCTTTTATCATTGGGATCAGCCTTTTTTCAGGATTTATTCCGATTAAGCCAAAACCGGAAAAAGATTTAGTATTACCGATAGATGGAACAGCAGCGAATGTCAAAATTCGAGAACATATTAAACCATTGAGAGCTTTTCAAAGCGATCGTTTAGTTAAACAGGCATATGATTATAGTTGTGGGTCCTCTGCTTTGGCCACACTTATGAGATTCCATTTTGGTGAAAAACTGACTGAAAAACAGGTGATTCAAGGCATGCTGCATTATGGAGATATTGAAAAAATTCAGCGAAGGCGAGCTTTTTCACTGTTGGATATGAAAAAATTTGTCAATAAATTAGGTTATAGAGGCGTTGGATATAAAGCCAAAATTGAAGACTTAATAGATCTTGATAGCCCTGGAATTATTCCAATTAAAATTTTTAATTATCGTCATTTCACTGTATTAAAAGGAATACATAAAGGACATATTTTTTTGGTAGATCCCTGGCGGGGTCATTCCAGTTATTCGTTAAGTCAGTTCCAGCAGATGTGGTATAACAATGTTATTTTTATTGTTTACCCGCCAAAAGGCACACCTGAACTCAAAGCACTTGTACTCAAAGAAGAAGATCTTCGCTTCATTGATGAAGATGCGAGCTATGAATTGCTAAAAACCCTTGATTTAAAACTACCAAACAATCGCAGACAATTCGACATCATAAACGATGTTCCTGGTGAACGTCAGATCTATAAGAACTGATATGCGTATTATCAATTGTAACAATAAAATTATGTCATCAAGAGATAGGCAATATTATCAATAATTCCAATAAATTAAATAAACCTTGTTCATAGGTATCAGGAGAGAGAAAATATGAAAAACGTGTTTGCTACCTTAATGATTTGCATTTTACTATTGGCTAGTATTCCAACGAGCGCACAGGATGTATCACCTGAAATCACTGGGGATTCATCTCAAGGGGCAACTGATGTTCAAAATGATGATTCCGGTATGGAAAATCAGAACATCAGACCAGATGTTGATATGCTTTTTGAACAGCTTAAATCACTTCAAGATGAAGTGAAACGTCTCAAAGAAGAAGCTGAGGTGCGTAACAGCTTGGAAATGACCCAGGAAGAAAAAACAGAAAAAGAAAAGGAAATTTTATCTGCGGCTGGCAGACAGTATACCCTGCTAAGAAAGGGGGTTCTTTCTGTTGAAGATAATGTGCGATACTTATTTAGCTCGACAGATGCGATTGTTGAAAGCAGCATGGTGGAGCATCAGAGTAATCATACAATTGAAAATATTCTGTCCTTTGAATATGCGCTGTTAGACAATTTGACTGTCAACCTGACATTTCCTTTGATTTATAAGAATGATAAAAATGGCACAA
>Ga0272440_1000940_pt1 | contig 24299 bp, 2 predicted proteins | sample SSMMMBAug17_FD_192440 | JGI IMG/M metagenome (GOLD analysis project Ga0272440, IMG submission 192440) | Marine sediment archaeal communities from Little Sippewissett salt marsh, Falmouth, MA, United States - SSM-MMB-Aug17 | ecosystem: Environmental > Aquatic > Marine > Wetlands > Sediment ...
TGATATTGATGCAAAAGCTTCAATTATGATCGCTACAGGCATTGAAGCCAAAGGAACTGGATCTTCTATTAAAATGAACACCAATGAAGGATTTACTTTATTAGAAGGCTCTGTAATAAGTACTCAAAAGACATTTTATTAAATGGAACTGCTTTAGCAGGCGGTGAAATTTCAGAATCCGGCATTAACTGGACAGGTGAAGATTCATCAATAACTGTAAAAGCAAATGAGCATGTAATAATTGATACTGCTATTATTGCTTCAAAAGAAGTAAATATTGAAAGTAATAATGAAAATAATACAGCAGTATTAATATCAAGTGGTGGAGCAATTACAGCCGCAGGTAAAACATCAGATAATAGCGGTGGATTAGTAAAAATAATTGCAGATGGAAATATTCATATTCCTGGTCAAATAATATCTGGCGGATCTTTTAAAGATGGCATTAAAATTTGGGGTAGTGAAGATTCAAAGATTTATATTGAATCAAAACAGCAAACAATAATTGGTGGTACTGTTTACGATATCTCAGGTGAAAGTGCAGAAGTTGGTGGAAAATTATTTGCAAATCATTTAATTGAAATATTTGGAGGAAATCATACTCCTGATAGTATTGGGCTTAATGTTCCAGGATCTGCATATATAGTAACTGAAAACGAGGACAGCACAATAAAAATTAAATCAGCTCAAGATGCAGTTGTTAATGGAGTCCTAATTGCTGGCGGCGATATTATAACACATAGAGACAGCACAGGTAAAACATTAGGAGTTACAACAAAATCCTATAGTGGTGATTCTACAATTATTATTGAAGCTGATAATCAAATCAGAATTGGTAGAGATATTTCTGCTGGTAAATACATTGGGCTTAGAGGCGGTATTGATCCTATTGATGGAACAAGTGGCAGTATTTGGGAAGGTCAGGGAGTTATTCTAAATGGTACCACTCATCTAAATACATGGCAAAGAGACAGTGTCATTGATATAAGTGCTCTTGGAGATATTACTATTTTACCGCCTGAATGGACAAATGAAATTCGTGCTAAAGGCTTTGCTGAATTTGCAGATGGGCATATTTCTGATGATGTTGTTGTTAGTATTGAAATTGATCTTGGCACTCATATTTCAAATGCTGAAATAACAATTCTTGCATCTGATACAAATGATAATTCATCAATAGGTGATCTAAAACAAGATATTAAAAATGCGATATTAAATGCTGATTTTACAGTAATTGAATCATTAAGCGGCATACCTGCAATTGGAAGCACTCATAAAATTGGCGAAAATTTAGATGTTCTATTGTTTGACAGCAGAATAATGCTTGTTAGCAATTATGCATTTAAACTTAAAACAGATAGTTCAAAAAATTCTGATTTAATTGGATTTGATAAGCTGCAAATTTTAGACATTGAATCAAATACTACATATTCTATTGATGCAAGTCTTAGAGGATCAATAGTAAACATCGGCTCTAAAGACCTTTCAAATGGTAAAATAACACTTTCTGGAAAAGTAAGAGGTTATGATGCTGTTAATATTTATTCACCGGAATTTGACTTTGAAGCAACAGGAATTATAGAGACATTAAGTGGAAATATTGATTTTGATTTAGGTTCAACTGGTAATCTTTATGGAAGCCTCATAGCAAATGGAAAAGATGCAGATATAAATATTCATGCAGATCAAACAGTCAATATTTATGGTGATCTTTGTGCTCAAAATTCTATTTTTATCACAGCAGGTGAAAATGTAGAAAAAGGGCAGGAAAGTATTGTAACTCATAATACAAGCAGATTTACAACAAATAGTTCAGGTGGAACAATCAGTATTATTGGAAAAAATGATGTTAAAATTAACAGTATTTTAGGTACAGGTAATCCTGATTTAAAAATGCTTGAGCTAAAATCTACAGATGGAACCCTTTACCTTGATAAAGAATCAGGAAGAATAGAAACAAGTGCACAATTATGGATTTCAGGGAAAACTTTAGCGTTAGATGGCGTAATTGAAACTCAAGAAGGAGATTCATCTGATGGATATCAACTTATTTTAAGTGCAGAAGATATTACTCAAAAAGGCACAATGAATCTAACTGGGTCTGTCAAATTCGTTTCAGAAGGTGATATCATACTTGAAAACATCAGACTTATTCTTGATAATCCTGGTCAAAAACTTGGCATTGAATCTCGTGGAAATATATATTTAGGCAATGTTGACCCACAAGATGGAGATTCAACACCTCGAGCAGTTGTTATTCAAGCAAATGCTGCACTTGATCTTGAAGTTGCCGGAACATTCCATATTGGAAGCGATGCACAGCTTTATACAACTGCTGATGAAAGCAGTATTAATATTAATGCAGGAAAGCTTATTAATGTTGGTGTTATTTATGCTGGTGCTGAATTTCATGAAATAAATGGATATTCATGGACAGGAAAAAATGCAAAAGTTAATATTAAAGTCAAAGAAGACACAATCTTAGGTGGGCAAGGCTTAAATGAATCATACAATCTCGTTAATTCTGGAGGTCGCATTGAAGCAACTGGCGACATTAATATTAATACTGGATTAAATAATGAAGGCCTTGGATACTCTCAATCTGCATTAAGCTCTGTAATTGTTGATGCTGCTGGAGATGGAACATTATCATCAGAAATTGAACCTGAAATAACAATTAATTCAAGAGGCATGGCTCAAATATTTGGCATTGTTGATGCAAAAAGCAAGGGTGCAGATACAAGAATTTTTTCAAAAGATATTGTTCTTATTGATTCGTTAATTAAAGCTGACGATATCTTAATTGTTAATGGTGGTACAAGCTCAACAGATGTTGGTATTCTTATTAATACAATTGTAACAGATGAATTAGATAATCGACTTTCAGGCGGTGTTTTGGACACAAACAATGGATCAATTGAACTTATATCTAAAGATGATGTTCTTATTAAAGGAATTGTCGGTCAGATCGACCTTCAAGAAGAAATAAGCATTCCTCATACTAAAAATATTTCAATTGATTCAAAAACAGGTAGTGTAACAATTGCTGGAACTGTTAATGCAAATAATGAGCTTAATCTTACAGGAAAGAGTGTAACTGTTCAAGGAATGGCAAGAGCACTTGAAAATGATTCAATCGTAAATGTTGAAGCCTATGAGGGCATATATATATCAGCAGCCTTAAATGAAAATGAATTACAAGGTACATTAAAAACATATGGAAATATGCATTTAGCTGCTCCTTTAGCTCGTATTGATGGTCTTGTTATGTCTGAATCTGAAACAGGAGAAATACTTTTCAGTATTGGTGATGAATTAACAATTGCAGGACTTTTAAAAGCTAATGACATTAATATTCGATCAGGAGTTGATTCAAACCTTACAATAAATGAGCTTAAAGATTCTGATATCAGCAAAAATGACCTTAGAGGTGGAGATGTAAATATTATTCAACAAGGAGCTGTTGAAAGTAATAATGAATTAAGCGTAATTGCTGGTGGAAATTTTAATCTTCAAGCTGATGCTCAGGTAAGTGGTATTGAAACAATAAGAATACCGGTAATTACAACTACTGAAAAAACAATTACAATTGTTGCAGGTTATCAACAGGTAGCAGTCGGCACAATTCAAGTTCCAGAAATTACATGGGTAACAACAACTATTGTTGAAGAAGTTGACCAAAAGCTAGTTGATGTTGGAGATCGCTATTATTCAATGGATGTTGCACTTGAAAAACATGGATACTACAATCCTAATGCACCTGTTGAATATAGATTCTTAGAATACCTTATTGAGGGCGTTCATTATTATAACAGCGCTGATGCTGAAGCTCTTTATGGTGATGATTATAATTCTGATCTTCTTATTGATTGGGCTTCATATGGTATTAATGACACTCTAACAAGTGATTACAAAGATCTTGATAATTACACAAATTTCACACAGCTTAATGATATACAAAAATCAGCAATATTAGATACTTTAGGCTATAAACCTGTATATGAGCTTAAATATTCAAATGCAAAAATTCATGAACAGCGTGGATTAGATGAACCAACTGAAATGGAATGGACGCCTGATTGGAAAGATAATGACAAATATATTTATTATGTTGATATTGAAGGATGGAGAGATAAATACATTTATATGCCAGAAAATGCATGTCAGGATGTTCTTCGTGTTGTATCTTATGGTCAGGTAACATATCTTAAAGATGATGAAACATATGATGGTTCAAGTGATGGAACATGGGTAAGCCCTACTGAATTGGGTCTTGAGTTTGAAAACTATTACAGCCCTTTTGAAGAATTTGAAAATAGAATAAAAACAGAATTTGTTGAAGGTACTGATTATAATAATGATGAAATAGACTGGGAAACTTATGAAGCTGAAACTGCCACAACTGAAACCTTTGAAGAATTATCTGATGCTCAAAAACATGCAGTTGCTCATACTTTAGGATATAAAGAACAATATAAAGCATTATTAGATACAGGTGAGCTTGTTGGTAGATATCAAAATCTTGCAGATGTTAAATATGTTCAAGATAAATCTAAGTTCGATGGCACAAGGGGAACATTGGATTCAGTGCCGCCTGGATTTCAAGACAATCATCCGGGAACAAAAGATTATGATAATAGTCCTGCCCGATGGGCAATCAGCTATATAGATAATTCAGGATTAACACGATTTGAAATAGCTGGTACAGAAAATGTCATTGATTTAACCAGAGAACCTGACTGGAACTATTTAAATACTGCAACTGTCGAGGGAACTGATCCAATCTCAAATGGGAGATTCACACAAAATGTTTTTGGTAACAGTGAGTTTATCAGCGCTCTAAGCAATAATACAACCGCATTGACAGTAACAGACACACAGACAAGAGCCAATGTAGAAGTTGGTGAAATTGTTATGCCTAGCACAGAATGGACTGTATTTGAAGAACATCATTATAATAATGACGATATATTTAGCGAATTTGAAGATAATAAAATTCCCGAATGGGACTGGACAACCTCTACTTCATATGACTACATTATTACTTCAGGACATTTGCATGCCCTTGGTTATTTTGATCGCGGACCTTACTATCAGGAAACCTACGCTGAAATTGAGACAAGAGGTTGGTATCGATCATACTGGTCGGGTGCTACGTTTCACGATGGGCATATGATTGAAATACGCGGCAAAAAAATCGAAGCTGCCAAGGTCACAGAAACCCAATATGATTATGAATACAACTGGCAATCCAATTGGACTGATATCTATGACATTCGCGATAAATATACATATAAATGGGTCAGCCAATCTGAAGATGTTTATGATTATGTCCCAATTACACAGGAAGTTTCTTGCGAAGTTCAGGTTGTTAATCTAAAAGATGAAACTGTTTGGGAAGAACAGGCAGTTACTAAAGAACAAACAGAGCTTGTAACTGAACGAGGTTTTGAGGATGCTGAAAAAATAACATCTTCTTTTAGCAATGAATCTATAATAGCAGATATTATTTCTATAGATTCAGGAAATGTTACAATAAGCGGCCTTGTCAACGCAAATATAACACTAAACATAGAATCTGATGATACATTAACTGTTACCGGCTTAATGGCTGATGGAGCAGAAGTTCCTGCAAATGCTCAGGTAAAAGCTGTTGAAAATATATTTTTAAAAGCTGGAAAAAATCTCGATATACATGATTCTGCTTTAATCCTTGCAGAAGAATCTAATGGATTTATCAATCTTCAATCAGAACAAAACATGAACCTTGCTGGAAAAATCAAAGCCTTTGATAATGTTATCGCTCGATCTGGTCGTGATATTAATCTTAATGGTATAATAACTGCTGCAAATAATATAACAATAAGCGCTGGTAATGATGAAATAAGCGATGTTAATGAAGGTACAATTACTTCTGATATAAAAGCTGATATTCAAGTTACTGGTCAGGATAGTGATATTATTCTATCTTCAGGGTCATTGGGCGGTGATATTGAATTATATAATTCGTTATTTACAGCAGTAGATAATATCACAATAACATCAAATGCTGGTAAAGTTTCAAATACTCAAAGCACATTGAGTGCTGATACTCTTACTGGAAATGCTCAAAGTGGATTTGAAGCCTATGCAAATGTTAATTCTACTGAAATATCTCTTTCTGATTCTGGTGATATTTCATTTACCAATACCAAATCAGTTGATCTTAAAAACATTTATACAACAAATGGTGCTATTGATATTCTTGTTTCAGGTGATGCTCTTGTTTCAAATATCGAAACAAAAGGAACAAGCGATAGCAATGATATAAGAATTATAACAAAAGCTAATAATGATGCAAATGGTACTATAACAATTCATAATTTAAAATCCTCTGGAAAAGGAGATGTATTATTAAATGCATCTTCAAAAATTACACAAGCAAGTGGAGCAATAGAAGCTGATCATGTCAGTGGCGTTATTGCAGGAGATCTAAATCTTAAAATCAATGCAAATGCTTTTTCAGTTGAATCAAATAATAATGCTGATGTAAATTTAACTCAAGAAAATGGAAAATTATTAACTCTTGATAATATTAAATTGTTTAATGGTAATTTAAATGTAACTACTAATGGAACAGTTAAAATTGACAATATTATCATGATTAATGAATCCAAGAAAATTGATAATGAATGGAAAGATAATGTTGTTACAATTGATACAACTGCTGCACAAAATGGAGATGGCGATATACTAATCAATTATATTCGTTTTGGAAACTATAATGAAAATCAAGATGGCACTATTACAAGAAAACAAGCTCAAACTGATGAGCAAGGCAATGTAGTTTATGACAATGATGGAAACATTCTCTATGAAGATATTAAAATTGAATCTATTGCGTCCCTTGGGGATATTGTACTAAAAGCTAAAGGCTTCATTAAAGAATCACTTGCAGATGATAATGTTGATATTATTGCTGACAGCCTTGATTTTTCAGCAGAAAAAGGCATCATTGATCTTGAAATCACAGCTAATGAACTTACAAGTTTAAGCACAACTTCAGGTGATATTAAATTATATGAATCAGATCGAAATGCTGAAACTACAAAAGGACTTTCTGTTAAATCTGTTCAAACAGCTCTAAATGAAAACACAAAAGTTTACATTGAATCAAATAATGATTTAATTGTTGAATCTGACTCTTTAGTAAAAGCTGATTGGATTAAGCTGGTTAGTAACGATGGCAATGTGATGGTTATTAAACCTGATCAAGGTGATTCCTTAAATTATACAAAGGCTTTATCTTTTGATGCATCTAATATATTGAGCCTTTATCGATTCTTTAATGCACCAGAGCTTATTGAATATCGAGCTGGAGAATTATTTCAATTTGGTGATGGTGAAAATTTAACCTCATTACTTCCAGATATTGAGTCTGATTCAATAATTCTTGAAAGTGGAAATACATTATCAATTGGCGGAACATTGACTGCCAGCAAACTTGTTGAGCTTATTTCTGATACAAATATTTTTATAACCGGCGATATTAATGCAAGTGATGATGTAATTGATAAGGTAATGATTACTGCAAAAGGTTCAAAAAAACTGATAACAGGAACAAATGGTGATCAAACAGAGCAAGATACTGGTTATATAGAAATTGAAGCAACAGGAATTGATGCTGAAAAATTTGAGATTCGAGCAAAAAATGAAGTTTATGTTTCACTTGTTGATGATTTTTCATTATCAGGCTTTATTGGCGGTATATCTGGATTTGACGCCACAGATGATGTTACAGTTAAAACAAAAGGTTCTCTTATAGTTCAAGGCAGCATTGTGAGATCAACAGGAAGTCTTCTTATAGATGCTGGTGATGTTGTCAGTGATAATTGCTCAACATTTATTGCAAAAGATCTAAATGTTTACTCGCAAAAAGGAATATCACTTAATACCCTTGTTGATACTATTAATGCTATATCCACCGGCACTGGTGATATTACAATCAAAGAAGCTGATGATGTTACATTAATTGAAATAAATGCATTTGATGGACAGGTTGATATAACTTCAGGTGGAACTGTTAAAGCACATAAAGTGCAAACCATGAAAGATGGATCAGAAGAACATCCTAACCATATCTTTATAAGATCAAGTGAAGATATTTATATTGATAATATTGAAGCTGCCTCATCAGTAGGTGCTGAAAAACTTTATTCTGAAATTACATTAGATGCAAAACAAAGCATTTATGAACTTAAAGATTCAGAAGGTTCTTATGACAACAGTAAGCTTGATATATTTGCATATAAAATTCATATTAAAGATAGTCAGGATTCAGATACTGAGCTTGTATTTATTACTGATCCATCAATCAAAGGAGTTAACGATGATTTAGAAGTTTTTGTTACAGCAGAGGGAAGTTTTAATGATAATATTTCAAAAGAAGTATCCACAATGCAGGAACCGGGTATTAATGCAAATCCTGATGGTGATTATATTCTTATTGCTCCAGGGGATGCTTTTGATTCTGTGAATGTTAATGCTGGCGGATCTCTTTCTGTAGTAGTTCTACCAACAAAAGACCAGCAAATTCTAAATCTCAGTTCTGGTAATGACCTTGTTATTGTCTCAGATATTAATGTTGGGGAAGGCTCAGTTACTCTATCTTCTGTTGACAATATAGTGTTAGGAGGGCTTATAACTGCAAAAAATCTTAATTTAAGCAGTGGTAATGACCTTACAATGTCGAGTGAAGTTAAATTTTTAGATATTTATATGACAGGTGATTCATCTTCAATTACTGTATTTCAAACAGGTAATATTCATGTTGGAAAACTTAATATGAATGGTGGTGCAATAAACTTTGTCATGAATGAAGGAAACCTTGTTATTGATGAAATTGGAGGTGTTGCTGGTGAAGTTATAATTAATGCAAAAGATGGTGATATTGAAATAAATAATAATGATACAGGCGATGTTACTCTTATTACTGAAAATGGTGATATTAAAGCATCACTTGAAGCTGATACTCTGTCCATTATTGCTAATGGTGATATTAATATTACTGAAGCTGACGATGTTATAATCAATGAAATTATACAAAATAAAGATGGAGGCTCTATTACTATTAATGCTTCAGGAACTGTTACTATTTCAGAATCTATTGATCTTAAATCAAATAGCAATATTAATATTACTGCTGGAACGTTAATTATTAATAACTCTATCACTTCAGAAACTGGTGAAATAAATCTTTCAGCAAAAAATGGATTAACTGTTGCCGATGAATTAAACATTACTACAAAAGGCAATATCTCATTAGATTCTGGAGATGGTGATCTTATTATAAGCAATGAATCAATTGTTAACTCAAGCTCTGGTCAAATAGATATTAAAGCAGGCGGTAAAATTGATTTAGGTATAATTAGAACTTCAAATTCAAATGATCTTAGTATTATATCAACAGGCGGTTCAGTTCTTGATGCTGATATATATGCTCCTGATGCAAAACTCATTATAGAAGCCTCAGGTGGTATTGGACAAATTACCAGTCAGGTTGCATCTATTGATTTAACAAATACTAATTCTGGCGATATTTTAATTGAAGAATTAGATGCTCTTACAATCACAAATATTTCACAAACAGGAGATGGTATTGTTAGTGTTTATACTCTTGATGGTGCTATTGACGTTGATTCAGATAATAATTCAACAGCTATTTCATCAGAGTCTGGAGGTATTACAATTAATGCTGGTGGTGATACAAGCTCTAAATTTGAATTACATGATTACATTCAAACATCAGGTGGTGATGTTTCTATTAATACTGAAAGTGGAAATATTAATCTTTTTGCAGGTGTTGATATTCAAGGAGATGGAAATATTATAATAACTGCACCACTTGGTGCAATTCAAGTTGACACTGATTCATCAGGATGGATATTAAATGATGATGGCAGCTACCATGAAGGAATTGAATGGGCTCTTCATAATACACAATTTGTTGTTAATAATGATACTGGAAAAATTGAATATACAGCGGAAGCTGATCTTAAAGTTGTCTTAAGACAAGCGAAAGGAACTTATCTTAAAACTACAAATGGCTCTATATTTCTTGAAGCTTTAAATAATATTGGACAAAAAGTTGACGGCTTTTCTTTTAGTCCTCTTTCTGTTTTTCTTGATGCTGAAAATCTCAGTGTGAAGAGTTCTCAAAAGAAAGATGTTCAGATAATTGCAGTTGACTCAATTAAAATAATAAACAATGCTAACAATTATGGTGTAAAAGGTGGAAGCACTAATATTTCAATATTAAATGGTAATCAATTAATAACTAAACCTCTTGATGCAGGTGGTGAAGATGTTAATATTATCAGCAATGATGTTTCTATCAGCGAAAATATTCAAAGTATTGGCGCAACTCTTAATATTCGTCCAGTAAATAATCTAACAACAATTATAATTGGAGATAATAAAGGCGGTCTTGATATAACTGATTCATTGCATATTGACACTTCAGAAATTGAGAAAATTCAAAATGGCTTTAATGAGATTATTATTGGAAGTGATGAAGGGCAGCATAAAATAATTATTGGTGATTTAACAACTGATGATGGCCAGGTTATTGTAAATGACCCATTAGTGCTAAAAAATTCACAGTCAGGTGGCGAGGTATTTATTTATGATGATATCATAGGAAAAGGTGATTCATCTCTATCTATTTATGGATCAGGCAAAACAACAACAATCAGCTCTAATATTACAGAATCATCATTTGTTAATATTGAAGATTCTATCTATATAAGCGGTGATCGAACTATTGAATCAGGTACTCAAGGTTCTGGTTATATTAAACTTGGTTATTCTGATGGACATGCTTTAGATGGTGATCGTGAAACTGGTGATGATAAGCTTACATTAAAATCACCTGAAAGCATTACAATAACAGGCAAGGTTGGTTTTATTGATCCTCTTGAAGAATTTACTATAACCAGTGCTGCTGATGTTCATTTTAAACAAGGTGTTCATATTGATGGCAACTTAAATATTAATGCATCTGGAAATATTGTATTTGATGAAGAACTCACAGTTAGAGGAGATTTGAATATTACTGGTGCATATTCAATTGTATTTAATAAAGGAATTAGTGCAACAGGCAATATTTTACTTGAAGGTAATGAAGTTGATTTTATGGGCGGTCAAGACTCAGTTACAAGTCATGGAACTATTACTTTGAGACCTGCAGCAAAATTTATGAGTATTGATGTTGCTTCTGGTACTGTCAATAACTCAAATGATATATTAAATATTACTTCTGAAGAAATACTTGCTTTGTCTGACAATTTTTCAAAAATCATTATTGGATATGAAGATTTAAATTCTGGCCATACATTAGATGAAGCATCTTCATCAACAATAACAATCGGTGGTTTTGATAACACAGCATTTCAAAATGAACTTTCAGTTTTTGGCGGGACAATTGAAATTCATGATAATTCCAGTGAAAACAAAAATCTTCACTTTACAGGCAATATCAGTCTTGATGCTTCAAATGATATCTATATTTACAATGAAATAAAATCTGATGAAAATATATACCTTTATTCAGCTCAAGGTGAGATTCTCCAAACAGATTCAAACAAAAATTCAGATAATCAATTAAATGAAAAATTAACAGCCCAGGGTTTGACTGCTGAAGCAAAGACAGGGATTGATATTCAACATGCAAATATTAATACTCTTAATGTTGAAAATACAGGTAATGGAGATATTATTATAAACGTTACCAGCGATTCGAACCTTGTGAATGTTACGAAATTAGTACAATCAGCCGAAACAAACGTTGGTGATATTGATTTGACGACAGAAAATGGAAGTATAGTAATTGTTACTGATCAAGATGGTATTCAAACGTCAGAAAATTCTGATGTTACAATGACAGCAGGAGGCACTGGCAATACTATAAATATTAATCAATCAATAATTATTGGCAAGGGAAGCCTTTCTATAATATCAAATAGTGATATAAACACAAATTCATCAATTACAAACACAGGTAATGAAGCAATTACCATAAAATCAACAAGCGGGAATATTTCAATTAGAGATATTATAAACTCAAAAGGCGGTTCTATAGATATAATAGCAGGTGCTGATTTCAATCAACACGCAAATATAATTTCAAATGGCGGTGAAATTTCAATCAATGCTGGCTCTGATATAACTATGGCTGATGGAACAAAGACAAGTGATCTTTCAGATAATCATACTGGAAATATAACTTATACAGGAACAAGAGATATTGCACTTAGTATTTTAGAATCTGACAGTAAAATACAGGTAACTTCAAATAATGGGGCAATAACTGATAATCTTACTTCTAATGAAAACTCAAATATTCTTGGTAATGATATTCAAGTTATCTTAGAAGCAAAAACAGGAATTGGAAACAGCTTCGATGATATTAATACTCATATTAAATCATTAGCTGCTCAAAATACTTTAAGCAATGGAATTTATATTAAAGAAAAAGATGATATTATAATATCAGCATCTGGCATTAATAGTAAAGGTGCTTTAAATATTACAACTGAAAATGGTTCTATTGATATTTCAGGTACTGTTGATGTTTCTGGCGAAAAAGCAAACATGCTTATTAAAGCTCAAGAATCTGGTGTAGATAATGATACTTATGCAAACATAATTATAAATGGAAATATTTCAGTTGAAAATGGTAATATCAGCCTGATTTCAGCAGATTCAATTAAGCAAAATAATAATAAATATATTATGGCTCTTTCATCAGAAAAAACCATAGATATATCAGCCGGTGATGATATTACAATGACATCAGGCAGTAAAATATCAACAAATGCTGGAAATATTAATATAGAGGCAAAAGATTCATCAATTATCAGTTCGATTGATGCCAGAATTGATAATGACCGCGATGAACAATTAATCTCAGATCAAGATAATTGGGGCAGTGTATCTATCTCTATATCTGATGGCAGCATAAAGGAAGCTGGCACAGATGACAATGTTTGTGATATTTACTCAAAGTCTTTAAGCATAAATACAAAAGAAGCAATTGGAGTTTTAGAACAGGGAAATAGTAATGCAATTGATGTTGAAACTGATAAGTTAGCTGCAAAAGTTAATAATAATGGAGGAATCAATATTGTTGATTTTTCAGGTTTAACTATTGGTTCAATATCAGATATATCAGGAATTGAAAGTGCATCTGATGGATCAATTATTGTAAAATCATTAGAAGGTAATGTTATTATTGACCAAGCAGTTAAATCTAATGGCAATGGTAATATTTTAATTGAATCAAATAATAATTTAACTTTTAATTCAGATATCAGCTCTGGTCAGGGAAGCATTTCAATTCATGCTCAAGGTGATATTTTCCAAAATTCAGATATTATAACAAGTACAGGAACAATTGATGTTGAGGCGCAAAATAATATTACTTTTGGATTTTATAATCACTCAACTACTGCTAATTCTAATATTCGTTATAAAGCAGGATTAGTTATTACAGCCGGCCTTTTTGATGCAGGAAAGGCATCTGTAAGCCTGAATGCTGGATCAATATTAGACAGCAATGAAGATAATTTGAATGTATTGGCAGCTAATCTTCGAATAGAAACAAATTCAGGTTCAACAGGTTTAATTGGTGACAGACTTGAAACAACAATAGATAAGCTTGTTGCTGATCTTAAGGGGGATTTATTTATTAATCAAACAGATAAACTTGTAATTGATACTGTTTCAAATATAAGTGTAAATCGCGTTAATTCAGATGGCTTTATTTATCAAAGCAATAAACAAACTGATACAAGCCTTTCAAATATTACATCTTCAGGTGATATTGATTTAATATTAGAAAAGGGCGATATAATAATAAATCAAATTAATGCTCAGGGAAATGTAACCCTTAAAACATCTTCAGGATCAATACTTGATCATGCAAATGATACAATAGCAGATATCACAGCAGGTGAAGCAAAGGATATTACATTACTTGTAACAAATGACATAGAAGGTATTATTGACACAAATTATCTTGATTTAGGCAATGGTTCAACTCTTTTTGCACATTCAATTTCAGAAGGCAGATTAAATATTTATGGAACTGGAGATTTAACATTAAAAGATTTAAATACAGAAGATGGTTCTATTCATGTTATTGCAGAAGACAATATAATAGCTGATAAAGTTAAAAGCTTTGGATCTTTTATAGTTATTGAATCTGTTAGTGGAAATATTAGTCTTAATGAATCGATTTTAACACAAGATACTGGCAATATCTTATTACAAGCAAATTCTGGAAGCATTAATCTTAATGGGACAATATCTTCTGAAAAGGGTCATATCTCAATAATTTCAGGCAATGAAATAAATCAAAGCTCCCAAATAAAAACTTTTGGAAATACTATAGATATTAAAGCAGTAAATAATATCAACATGGCTGATGGTTCGCAAACATCCAGCAATAATGGTGATATAATTTATAAGTCAACACAAGGTGATATTACAGTAACAGATATTCAGGCTCAAGAAGGAAATATCGGAATAGTAGCTGATTCAGGCTCTATTAAAGATTTAACAGATAATGAAAAAGAAGATATTTCTGCAAATTCCCTTTTATTGATTGCAGGTTCAGATATAGAACCGATTGATACAAACGTATCTGTAGTTAGTGCTAAAACTGATGGTGATTGTTGTTTAAGTATAAATAATTTAAACAAAAAATCATTAACAATAAATACAGTTAATGTAATGATCAATCACGTTGAAGATGATGGTTTAACTTCATCAACTATAACAAACATAAGCCTTTCTGATTTAACTAATACATCAAATGGATCAATTGTGCTTACAACTGCTGGTGATTTAATAATAAAAGATGGAGATGATAATAATTTAGGCATTAATGCTTCTAAAGGTTCAGGTCATATTGGTTTAAATTCATCTGGCAATATTTTAATTCAAACTAACATTAATGCAGGAACAGGCAGTATCAGCATAATTTCAAGCAAAGCTGTTTTACAACAGGCTGATATTATCACAAGTCAAACTGGAACAATAGATATTGAGGCATCTTCTGATATAACTTCTGATAATGGAACAATAATTAAATCAGATGCCAATATACGTATAAAATCTGGTAATGAATTAAAATTTTCAACAATTGATGCTTCATTATCTTCTGTAAGCCTTATTGCAAATAATATAATAGATAATGATACTGATGAAATTGATATTATTGCTTCTAACCTTAGAATTGAGGCATCAAAAGGATTTGGTGAAAAATCAAACTATTTTGAAACCTCAATTAATACAATAAATGCAAATACTGGAGAAACCGGGTTATTTATCAATGAATCAGATAAATTAATAATTGACTCTATATCAGATATTACTGTTAATCGTGTTAAAAATGATGGTACAATTGATATTGAAAACAGCCCGACTGATAATAGTCTATCTAATATAACAAGTGTTGGTGATATAGAAATTATTGCTGATGGTGATGTTTTAGTAAATTACATTGAATCACAAGGTTATATAAATATAACTGCTAATTCTGGATCAATATTAGAAACTAATGCTGATGAAGATGCTGATATAAAAGCAGGTCAAAGCAAACTTATATCACTAAAGGCATTTGAACATATAGCTGACATTGAAAATGAAGATAAATATCTTGATCTTGCTGATGGTTCGATTGTTGATGCATCTTCAATATCATCAGGAAATATTTATCTTAAAGGCAAAGGGGCACTTATTCTTAATGATATTGATACAGCAGATGGTCAGGTTAATGTAATATCACAAGGCAGTGTTCATGCAAAAAATGTCAATACAAAAGGTGGTGAAAATGATGGTGTAATAATACACAGCTTATCAGGAGATATTCAAACTGGATATATAAAATCAATTGAACAGGTTAATCTTACTGCAGATCAGGGTTCAATACTTGATGATTCTGATGATAAATATGTTGATATTACAGCAGGCATTAATTCGGTAATAACTCTTAAAAGCTCAAATGGTATTAATTCAAATTTTGATAATGATAAATTTATCGAATTTGGCGATAAAAGCATAATAAATGCTGTTACAACAAATGCTGGATCAATAAATATTAAGGGCCTTGGGATATTAACTCTTCAAAATATTGAAGCAACAGGTGGTTCGATAACTGTAACTGCAAAAGAAAATATTTATGCTGAAAAAGTTATTAATTATGATAATGGAAATGAAATTTTAAATGATATCACTATAACAAGCACTAAAGGCTCTATTGAATCATATATTATTACTTCATACAATAATCTTAACCTGACTGCTGCTCTCTCAATTATTGAAAAACCGGGTTTGATCTCTGCTAAAGATTCAATTCTAAGTGCTGTAAATGGTATTGGTTCAAGTAGTGAGCTTTTAACTCTAAATGTAGATCGTGTTGATGCTTTCAATGAATATAATAATGGTATTTTTATAAGCAATACCAAAGATATAAAACTGTCAGATTTAAACAATGATACAAAAGCTATTGAAAATAAAGACTTTGGAAATATTGTAATTCAAACAATAGATAATGATTTAAGTGGAAAGATTGTTATTGAAAATTCTGTTAATGCAAATGACTATGGCAATATTTTAATTAAATCTGTAAATAGTGATATTACTATTAATTCAGATGCAAATATTATCTCAGCTAATGGCAATATTTCAATTCTTGCTGAAAATAATATTATCCAAAATTCAGATATTACAACAGGATCAGGAACTATAGATATTCAAGCAGGAAATAATATTACCATCTCTGAAATCAGCAAAGCAGAAACACAAAATGCAAATATTCGTTATAAAGCAGGAGCAGTTTTAACAGCAGGTATTATTAATGCAGGCTCAGGATCAGTCAGCCTTATTGCAGGTTCGATTCTTGATAGTAATGCAGATAATATAAATATAAATGCTGCAAACCTGAGAATTGAAACAAGTTCAGGCTCAGCAGGGCTTATTACTGATAGATTTGAAACAAATGTTATTAATCTTGCAGCAAATATTGGCAATGATCTGTTTATTAATGAATTAGATGCAGTAAATATTGATGCTTTTGATAATATAGTTATAAATCGAATCGGCACTAATGGTTTGATTGTAAGCAATAAAATTGTTGATTTAAGCTATTCAAATATTTCTGCTAAGGGTGATGTTGATATTTACGCTGAACAAGGCAATATAATAATTAACCAGATCAATGCAGAAGGTTATGTAAAAGTAATAACTTCTTCAGGATCAATTCTTGATCATGGAGATGATTCACAAGTAGATATCGCAGCAGGTGAATCAGAAACAATAACATTATCTGCAGCATTAGATATACAAGGAACTGGAAATGACAATTTTCTTGAGTTCAATGATGGTTCAATTTTAAAGGCTTTTTCAACTTCAGTTGGAAGATTAAATCTTTCTGGATCAGGTGATATTACATTACAAGAATTAAGAACATATGATGGCTCAGTGCATGTAATTGCAGAAAATGATATTTATTCAAATATTGTCTCAAGCTATTCTGAGCATACTAAAGAAACTGATGAATCATTTATAGTTATAGAATCTAATACTGGTGATATTTCAGTTAATGAATTAGTTATATCTCAAAATATTGGCAATATATTGTTATCCACAAATACAGGCAGTATAAACATTGATGGAATAGTTAATTCAAATAAAGGAAATATTTCTATCATATCAAATGATACATTAACTCAAACATCTCAAATAATGACTGGCAAAGGGACAATTGAAGTAATTTCTTTAAATAACATAATTATGGCTGATAGCGCAGAAACTACAAGTAATAGTGGTGATATCAGATATCAATCAAGTAATGGCGATATTACTATTTCAAGTATTAAGACTCAAAATGCTAATGTTGGGATAATTGCTGATACAGGTTCAATTAAAGGTAAAATAAACAATAAAGAAGATATTTTAGCAAATGCCCTTTTATTAAGTGCAGGAGCTAATATCAATCAAATTGAAACAAAAATTTCTACTCTATCTGCAAAATCAGTTAATGATTTAATAATAACAGACCTTAATGAAAATAATATTACAATTGATACAGTTACAGTTAAAACTAATAGAGTTATATCCGATGGCAGTGCACAAGATACTACTATTGATATAACACTTTCTGATATTACTGCTGCTTCTGAAGGATCAATATCTTTGACAACAAAGGGAAATTTAACAATTAATGATGGTGATGATAATGATATTGGCATTAATTCATTGAATGGTTCTGGCAATATTTATATTAATTCTTCAGGCAATATTGAAATTCAAACAAGCATTAATGCAGGTACAGGAAATATAAGCATACTTTCAGATTCAGCTGTTACTCAAGGTTCAGCAGAAAATGATGAAGCTGATATTATTTCAAGTGGAACAGGAACAATTGATATTCAGGCAAGTCAAGATATTACAGCCTTTACAGGAAATATAATAAAAACAGATGCCAATATTAGAGTTAATTCTGGCAGCACATTAAGTATTGCTGAAATTGATGCAAATAAATCATTTGTAAGCTTAATTGCAGAAAATATAATTGACAGCGGCACTGATGAGATTGATATTATTGCTTCCAATTTAAGAATAGAATCAGATGGTGTTGGTTTTAAATCAAACAAAATTGAAACCTCGATTGATACATTAAGTGCGAAAACAGGAAATAATGGATTATTCATTAATGAATCAAATAATATAATAATTGATGCAGTCCCTGAAATACTTGTTAATCGTATAAACAGTAATGGAAAAATCGATAATAATATTAAAGTGGCAGATTCAGCACAATCAAATATAATAAGCCTTGGAGAAGTTAATATCAGTGCTGTTTCAGGTGATATTTTAATAAATTATATTGAATCAAAAGATATTATAAATATACTTGCTGATTCAGGTTCAATATTTGAGACTAATATAGACTTAACTGAGGATATTAAAGCAGGAGATGACAAACTTATAAGTCTTACAGCATTTAATCATATAGCTTCATCTAATACTGATGAAAATGATATCTATCTTGAACTTGCAGATGCTTCAATTGTTGATGCCTTTTCAACATCAGAAGGAGATATTAATTTAAGAGGTACAGGTTCCCTTACATTGAATGATATAGATACGACAGATGGTCAAATTGATATTCTTACTGCAGAAAATGTTTATGCAGTTGATCTTAATGCAAAGGGTAATGAAAATGCCGGAATTATTATTCATAGCATATCTGAAAATATTCTTGCAGGAAGCCTGAAATCTCAAAAAGGCATAATTCTTACAGCTGATCAGGGTGGAATTCTTGATGATTCAGATGATACAATTATTGATATAACAGCAGGTGAAAATGAAATTATACAACTTTCAAGTGCTAATAGTATTCATGGCACAGGAACTTTAGACAGATTTTTAGAATTTGCAGATAACAGCATTGTAAATGCAGTTACTACATTAGATGGCTCAATAAATTTAAGAGGCGCAGGCAGTTTAAATCTTCAAAATGTTGAATCAAAAGGCGGTTCAATTTCAGTAATTGCAGAAAATAACATAATAGCTCAAAATGTTGAAAATTATGAAATTGGCAGTCAAGAATTATTGGATATTTCGATAACAAGCAATTATGGCTCAATTGAGGCATATGTAATAAGTTCTTATAATAATGTACTATTAGATGCCGGCTCTGCAATTATAGACAAACCCGGATTGATTTCCGGCAATGACGCTAAATTAAAAGCTGTTAATGGAATTGCAGCAAGCACTCTATTCTTAACATTAAATGTTGATCGTGTAGATGCTTATAACAGTACATCAAATGGTATTTTTCTAAGCAACACAAAAGAATTAAATATTGCAGATTTAAATAATGATACAAAAGCAATTGAAAACACAGGTAATGGCGATATTATAATTACTGCATTAGCAGGTAATATAAATGTAGATCAAAAAATAACAAGTTCAGATAATGGTGATATTCTGCTTTTTTCACAATCCAAAGATTCTAATATAAATCTTAATTCTGATGTTATTTCAGATAATGGAAATATTTCTATTTTAGCAGATAATAATATTTTTCAAAATTCTGATTTGACTACACAAGGGACTATCGATTTTTATGCTGCTAATGGTTTTATTACAATGTCTGAAGGCTTTAAAACTCAGAGCTTAAATTCAAATATCAGATATCATGCTTATAAGGATATTATTGTTGAAAATATTGCTGCTATTGATGGAAATGTCAGCATTTATTCTCAAACAGGCAAAATTGAAGCTTCACAAAGTAAAGATCAGATAAATATCACTGCAAATGCTTTAAGAATGGAAAGTAATTCATATATTGGAACTAAAAATAATCATATAAATATATCTGTTGATAAAATGGCAGTTGATGCTTCTGGAAATATTTTTGTTACTGATCAATCGTCTTTAACAATAGATGAAATTGATAATATTGAAATTCAAAGAGTGCAGCTTGATGGTTCAACACAAATTGTTAAAGACGATGCTCTTTCAGGTCTTATAAATGATAAAGATACTTCAAATATTGTAATACAAACCTTAAATGGTGATCTTGTTGTAAACAATTTTGAATCATTACCGGTAACAGGAAATATTCGTTTGTTTGGCGGTTCCGGAAATATTGTATTAAATGATAATATAACTACTGGATCAGGCAGTATTTCAATTATAGCTGAAAAATCTATAAATCAAAATGCAGATATTGAATCATCTGGCGGTACTGTTTATCTTAAAGCTCAAAATAATATAACAATGAGTCAGGCTTCTAAGACAAAGACACTTGATGCTAATATTCAATATGAAGCAGCAAATGGCGATATTACTATTAGTGCAATTGACTCTGTTTCTGGCAAGGTCGCTGTAAATGCTGTTACTGGTAATATTAAAACATTGAATAATGATGTAGAAAATATTAAAGCTCAATCTTTAATATTAAAAGCTGGTTTATTAACTGATTATGTAAAAACAGGTGTTTCATTTTTTACAGCAATAACAGATGGCGATCTAATTGTTGAGAATACAAATTCTGAGGGAATTACAATTGATGAAGTTACTGTTTCTGTTAATAATGTTGAATCAGATGGAGACTTATCAGAAACAAAACAATCAATTACTCTTTCTGATATAACTACAATAAATAATGGTGCATTTACAATAAATTCCACTGGAAGCATAACAGTTAATGATGGCGACATTGATGATATTGCAATTAATACAGGAAATATCTTATTACAAGCATATTCAGGACATATTAATATTAATGGTGCAGTAAAATCTCTTAATGGCAATATTTCAATAATATCTAATGATGCTGTTGTTCAAAATTCTTTAATAACAGCTAATGGTACAATTGATATTAAATCTGTTAATAATATTATAATGACTGATATATCACAAACTATTACTAATAGTGCAGATATTAGGTATCATGCAACAACAGGGGATATTTTTATAAAAGATATTCAGACACAAAATGGAAATGTCGGTATAACAGCAGACACAGGCTCAATAATTGATGTTTCAGAAAAAGGTAAAGAATCTATTTCAGCAAGTGCATTGTTAATGGCTGCTGGCTCAAATATAGGCCCAATTGAAACAAAGGTATCAACTCTAAGTGCTAAAGCTTCAAACGAAGATTTAATAATAACTGATCTTAATGAAAATGGTATTAAAATTGATACTGTTATTGTAAAAACTAATAGAATTGGAACTGATGGATTAACTCCAGAAAAAACAACAGATATTATACTTTCTGATTTAAGCACTATTGCAGATGGTTCAATTGCCTTAACAACAAATGGAGATTTAACAATAAATGATGGAGACAATAATGATTTTGGTATTAATGGATCTCAGGGTTCTGGAAATATTTATTTAAGTTCTTCAAAAAACATTTTTATACAATCAAATATCAATGCAGGAACTGGAAATATAAGTATTTTATCAGACTCAGCAATCACTCAAGGTTTATTAGACAATACAGAAGGTAATATTATTACAAGTGAAAGCGGGACTATTGATATTCAAGCAGATTCAGATATTTTTGCATTTACTGGAAATAAAATAAAAGCTGATTCCAATATAAGAATTTATTCTAATCAAGAATTAAGTATTGGAACAATAGAAAGTGCATCATCTGTAAGCTTGATTGCAGGCAATATTATAGACAGTGGAACAGATGATCTTGATCTTATTGCTTCAAATTTGAGAATTGACTCAGATGGAGTTTGCATAAAAGCGAATCACTTAGATACTTCAATTGAAACATTAAGTGCAAATGTTGGAAATAAAGGTTTATTTATAAATGAAACAGATACAATCATAATTGATGCAGTTCCTGAAATAAAAGTGAATCGTATAGACAATCTTGGAAAGCTTGATATTGAAAACAGCCCCTCTGATAATGCACAGGCTAATATAATTAGCAAAGGCGATGTGGAAATCAAATCACAAGCAGGGGATATTATAATTAACTATATTGAATCTACTGGTACTATTGATATTATCTCGCATTCTGGTTCAATATTTGAAACCCTTGTTGATAAAACTGCTGATATTAAATCAGGTATAGGCAAACTTATAACTCTTACAGCAGCTAAAGACATTGCCGGCCCTGAAGCAAATGAAGATCAACATCTTGATTTAGCCGATGCTTCAATACTTGATGTTTCATCAACTTCAAATGGAAATATTTATTTAAGGGGAGAGGGTTCTCTTATTCTTGCTGATATTGATACAGCAGATGGTAAAATTGATGTAATAGCAGAAGATCAGATTCATGCAATTGATGTTGTTTCAAATGGTAATGAAAATGATAATATTTCAATGAACAGTCTTACAAATAATATTCTTGTTGGAAATATAACTTCAGCAGACAAAATTACTATTACATCAGAAAAGGGCACAATATTAGATGATTCAGATGATACTATTGTTGATATTACAGCAGAATCAATAATTACACTTTCAAGCGCAAATAGTATTACAGGACAAAACAATCAGGATAAGTTTATAGAATTTGCTGATAAGAGCTTAATAAAAGCAACTACAACAGTTGATGGCTCTATTTATTTAAAAGGTGAAGGTTCATTAACTCTTAAAAATATTGAAGCATCAGTTGGATTAATTTCTATTATTGCTGAAAATGATATTATTGCAGAAAATGTAATAAATTATAGCAATGGAAATGAAATCTTAAATAATATATTAATTACCAGCAATAAGGGCTCTATTGAAGCTTACAATATTAATTCTTACAATGATTTAATTATAAATGCAGGAAATGCAGTTATAGATAAACCGGGTCTGGTTTCAGCTAATAATGCAATTATAAATGCTGACAATGGAATTGGATCAGATACAGGGTTCCTTACTATGGATATAAATAATCTTGATGCATACAATAAATCCTCAAATAGCATTTTTATAAGCAACACCAAAGAACTAACTCTAAAAGATTTAAACAATGATTCTAATTCTATAGAAAATTCAGGAAATAATGATATTGTGATTTTTACAATAGATGAAGATATTAATATACATGATATTATTAAATCATATAAATTTGGTGATGTTTTATTATTAACTCAGGGTAAAGACTCTGATATTAATCTTTATGCAGATATTATTTTAGAAAATGGTAATATCTCTATTTTGGCAGATCAAAACATCATTCAAAATGCAGATTTGACTACAAATGGAACAATAGATATTAATGCTGAAAATGGCTTTATTACAATGTCTGATGGTTTTAAAACCCAAACAAATTGTTCTAATGTCAGATATCATGCTGATAAAGATATTACTATTGAAAACATTAATGTATTAGATGGTAAAGTCAGTATTTATTCTGAAACAGGCAGTGTTTTAGTAACTAAAGATACTGATCATGAGAATATTACAGCTAAAGATATAAGAATAGAAAGTGGTGCTGATATCGGCAATAGTGATAACCATATAAATATATCAGCAGATACGATTGCACTTGATTCTTCAGGAAATATTTTTGTTACTGATCAATCGTCTTTAACAATAGATGAAATTGATAATATAGAAATTCAAAGAGTACAGCTTGATGGTTCAACACAAATTTTTAAAGACGATGCTCTTTCAGGTCTTATAAATGATAAAGATACTTCAAATATTGTAATACAAACCTTAAATGGTGATCTTGTTGTAAACAATTTTGAATCATTACCGGTAACAGGAAATATTCGTTT
>Ga0272440_1000941_pt1 | contig 24296 bp, 21 predicted proteins | sample SSMMMBAug17_FD_192440 | JGI IMG/M metagenome (GOLD analysis project Ga0272440, IMG submission 192440) | Marine sediment archaeal communities from Little Sippewissett salt marsh, Falmouth, MA, United States - SSM-MMB-Aug17 | ecosystem: Environmental > Aquatic > Marine > Wetlands > Sediment ...
CGGATGTTTGCCAGTTGGTCAGGTTATCGCCATTATCAATAAATGGTATGGATGATGCCCAAGATGTGGCTGATATGGTGATTGAAATAAATAAAATAAATAATAACTTGAAATAATTCATGTTTTCCTCCAAGAAAAGTGTGTATTTTTGTTAAATAAATAATTAGAGGATAACCAACATAGTCAGTCAAAACAACGTGTTAATCCATTTTTGAACCGAGAATGATACTTTTGGTTCCGACACTTTTGGTTACACTCATAGTCTGAACTTGTGAAAACAAAAAAAAGGTTTATCTTGTTCGAATTCTTTCAATTTCAATTAATGGCCTGATTTCATAATGATCGGATCGTCTGTCCCGCAGTTGGGTGACCGATCCTATTTCCCTTTGCAAAGACAGACTCCCCAAATCAAGATCAGCAATAACAACCATTTCAGTATTCGGTTCAGCCTCTGCTTGAATGGAATGGAGCGGGAAAGCAAAATCAGAAGGCGTTAATACTGCCGCCTGACCATAATTGATCAGAAAACTTCGGACCTGTGGCAAATTACCGACATTACCTGTGATCACGACATAAATCATATTTTCAACAGCTCTGGCCTGCGAACAATATCTCACTCTGGTGTATGATTTACGTTCATCAGTGCTAAAAGGTACGAATACGACCTCGGCACCTGCCAATGTCAGCAGTCGGGATGCTTCAGGAAATTCAATGTCATAACAGACTTGAATCGCAATACGCGCCAGACCTGTGTCAAATACTTTTAATCCATGTCCGGGCTGAATCCCCCAATGCAATCGTTCACCAGGTGTAATATGGATTTTATCCTGAATATAAACTTCACCAGTAGGCGTAAACAAATGGGCTGAATTATAAAGTTGATTGTTACGTAATATTGGATGCGAACCCGCAATAATATGAATTCCACTTTTCGTGGCCATTTTAGTAAACATATCCACATATTGACTTTCGTAACCTGCCAGACGTCTCACCGCTTCCAGTGTATCAATTTCCTGAGGCATTAGAGAAAAAAGCTGTGCGCTGAATAATTCGGGAAAAAGTAAAAAATGACTATGATACTCATCCGCAGTCGTCACAAAAAAAGCGACCTGACGTTCAAATTCTTCCCAATCATTAATTTTTCGCATTTGATATTGTGCCGCACAAACTCTAATCTTTCTGACAGGTCTTTTGATCGGGGCAGCAGCAATTTTGCGCCTTTCTGGATTAAAACCTGGATTTTCCATTTCGAGAAATGTGGCGTAGTTAAGACTGGACTCATCAGAAAGATAGTCCATATGGATAGCTTTAACTTTGTAACCGGCACGCAGATGCGCATTCAGAGCCATGTCTTTTAATTCACCACGTTCAACCTTTACGACATATTCTTCAGGGGATATCTTGCCTGAATGCTGACTGTATCCCGGTATTCGTCCGCCAGCAACCATACGTCGAAGGTTGAATCTTTTCAGTATTCTTTTGCGGACTTTATACAAATGGTTGGCGATACGCATGCCTCTAAAATCGGGATGCACAGCGATATCTGCGCCATAAAGCGTATCCCCACTGGGATTGTGAGTCGTAAATGTTCCCACCCCTGTAATTTCAGAATAGGAATACCAGGGTGAGTCATCATCAAGCTGAACAATCAGGGATGTTGCATATCCCACGATTTTTCCATTCAGTTCAGCCAATATTTGACCTTCAGGAAAAGCAGTATATTGCATATTGTAAATTCTTTCATCACACAAATCATCATTATCGAAATTTGGATATGCTGCTTTTTGTACAATCACTATGCCTGGAATATCTTCTTTTACCCACCTTCTAACTTTTATCTTGCCTTTAATTTTGTTTTCCATCAAGCATTTTCCTTTTATGAAAATTAATTATAGTATATTTATTATTTTGGAAACAATCCACTTTTTAAACATAATATCCTGGATCGTATAATGACTGTTTTTTGAGCATTCCTTAATGGTATTAAGGACGCCTTAGCGTCCTTTTTCCATTCAGCGTTGGGCTTTAGCCGGCTTTATCCGACTTTTTTGGAATGCGCCCCTTGTGACGTTTAACTGAGTAACCTTTGTGAATAATAACATTACGATTGAGAATCATTATCTTTTACCATAAAAGAAATTAACTGTAAAACTTTTTAAATTAATAACATAAATAGACTCGCTAACTGAAAAATTTGTGACAGCAAATCTACTAAACCCAATACAAACAGTTATTATTGCATTAGGAATGCTCTGAAAATAACTTCCTCATTATTGATATTGTTCGTTTTGAGGTAATTGTACTGTAGAGACGTAGCAGGCTACGTCTCTACACGACCTTATTTTTTTGGACGATCAAGAAAAATTAACTACGATCTACCCAAAAATTTATGATCGCTTACTTATATAGCCCCATGGTTACACTCATTTGATTTTGTGTTTGACAGCGCTTTATTCAAATGATAAATAATTTGGCAAATATATATAATTTCAAGGCGTGTAACCAAAATGGCCGGAATTTAAATTATCACTCACCATTTTTTGAACCAGGATTACGCTGAAAAAGATGAATAAGATGAAATAAACACAGTATTTTAATCATCTTATTCATCTTCTTCTGTGTAATCCTGGTTCAAAAAAATGATGAGCAAATTGTATTCACCGGCTATTTTGGTTACACTCATTTCAAGGAGATAAATAAATGATTAAAATAGGCATTATAGGTGGCTCAGGCCTGGATGATCCACAACTTTTGAAAAATTCAGAAGACATTGATGTTACAACCCCATATGGAAAGCCTTCCTCACCGCTGGCATCAGGTTTAATTAATGATATACCAGTTTTGCTCCTGGCAAGACATGGAAGAAATCATCAATATAGCCCAACGCAGGTAAACAATCGGGCCAATATTCATGCAATGAAAGAATTGGGGGCGACGCATATCATAGCAACAACCGCCTGTGGTAGTTTGCAAGCTGAAATTCAACGTGGAGATATGGTTATCCTGGATCAATTTATTGATTTTACTAAGCATAGAATCAATACTTTTCACGAATCTTTTGAAAAAGGTATTTCTCATGTCTTAATGGCAGATCCCTTTAATTCGCATTTACGAAAACAGTTATTTAATACAGCAAAGCAACTGAATTATCGGGTGCATGAAAAAGGGACTGTTGTAACAATTGAGGGACCACGTTTTTCAACACGTGCAGAGTCCCATATGTTCAGAGGTTTTGGTGCGGATGTTATCAATATGTCTACTGCGCCTGAAGTTGCGTTGGCGGTTGAGGCAGAAATACCATATGCGGCTGTTGCCATGTCAACTGATTATGACTGCTGGAAAGATGATGAGCCGCCCATGACCTGGCAAGAAATTCTTGATGTGTTTAACGACAATGCTGAACGTGTCAAAAAACTGATTGTTCAAACCCTGACATCAATATAGATTGATTGGAGTATCATACATGAAAACATGGTGGTTTATTCTTCCTGCATTTGTAATTCTGGATTTGCTTTTGGGAGATCCTGACAAACCTTTTCATCCGATTCGCTGGATGGGAAATGCCATAGACATTTTAGAGCCAGTCTTTCGAAAAATATGTAAAAGTGACCAACTGGCAGGCGCATTGTTTGTTGTTGTTTTGGTGTCAGGCACATGGATGGTGACTTTTGTCATATTGTCATTTGCAAATAATGTATCACATAGTTTTGCAATACTATTAGAAATCATAATTTTATTCTATACCCTGTCAATTCATTCCTTAATCCTTTCAGGAATGACAATGTATACTCTTTTAAAAAAAGGGCATATTGAAAAAGCCCGAATTTCGGTTGCCATGATTGTGGGAAGGGATACAAAACACCTGGACAAAAAAGCGCTGGTTCGTGCCACAGTCGAAACGCTTGGAGAGAATTTCGTTGATGGTATTGTCTCGCCATTGTTTTTTGCCGCAATAGGCGGTGCGCCATTGGCAATGGCTTTTAAGATGGTCAGCACTTTGGATTCAATGGTGGGATACAAGAATGATAGATATCGACATTTTGGCACTACTGCTGCCCGACTGGATGACATTGCCAATTGGATTCCAGCACGACTGGCACTTGTTTTTATTGGTATTGGTGCTAGAATCAGTGGCTTTTCCAGTGACAATGCATGGAACATAGCGCTGAGCGAGGGACAAAACCACCCCAGTCCCAATTCTGGATATCCTGAGGCTGCTTTTGCTGGCGCACTGGGGGTTCGCTTGAATGGCCCAAATGTTTATCAAGGAAAACTGATACATAAACCCTACATTGGCAAGAATTTTAAAGACCCGGACGTCGCACATATTCTTCAGGCCTGCTGCCTGGTATTTATGTCATCACTGATCGCAATACTATTTGCTTGGTGTCTGGGAATGATTGTTGATAAATTATAATTAACACAGGTAATTCATATGAATGACAAAGATTTTTGGATTAATGAAGCGCCGTATTATTTATCAAGCGGCAATGAAATTGATATTTTTAAAGCATCATATGATGCCCGATTACCAGTCATGCTTAAAGGCCCTACTGGATGTGGAAAAACGCGCTTTATCGAATCAATGGCTTACCGATTAGAACGCCCATTGATAACAGTGTCCTGTCACGAAGACTTATTTGCATCAGACCTTATAGGCAGATATTTACTTCAAGGCGATGAAACTGTCTGGCAGGATGGCCCTCTGACAACAGCAGTTCGTATTGGAGCCATTTGTTATCTTGATGAAGTGGTTGAAGCCAGAAAAGATACCACTGTTGTGATTCACCCGCTGTCTGATGACCGCCGCACATTAAATATTGACAAAAAGGGCGAAGTGCTCAAAGCCCACAATAATTTTTTGATCGTGGTGTCATACAATCCAGGCTATCAATCGGTTATCAAAGACTTGAAACAAAGTACACGACAAAGATTTGTTTCTATCAGCCTGAATTATCCTTCACAGGAACTGGAAACACAAATTGTGTCACATGAGGGGGGGGTAGATTCAAAAATTGCATCACAACTGGTTGCATTGGCGTCAAAAGTTAGAAACATTCGTGAACATGGCCTGTCAGAAGGGGCGAGTACGCGATTGTTAATTTATGCTGCAAAATTGATTACACGCGGTATTCCAATGATTGATGCCTGTAAAACCGCCATTTGTCTGCCGCTTACTGATGATGACGCATTGCAAGAAACACTTCATGATTTAATTGAAGATATTTTTTAGTGAATTATGACGCATCACCAACAAATCATTCAAACATTTGTCCGGTACGCACCTGAACTGTTGGATACGCTCAAACATCGACTTGATTTACCGCATCAATTTTCAAATCAGGAGTTATTGGCGTTTTCACGCCATGTTGAATGGGCAGGGCGGTTGGATAAACGTTTTTCAGTTGTACTGGCTTCAGGAGGTCTCGCACTATTTGACACCCCTGATTCATATCAGTTTTACATTCAAAAAGTTAAAATGTATGGTCAATATGGCGTGACTCAAGGAATGGCTATTGCCAAAAGTCTTTATCGCGTTTTATTGTGTTGTCAAAAAAACATGCAAATCGTATTCTTGCAAACCATCGAAAATATGCGCCAGACAGGCCCACATACACTGACTGCACCATTTGATGTATTGTGTAATTTGCTGGATGAACCTGATCAAACATGTGTAGAACAATATATCGAATTACTTCATCAGGCATTTTCTCCATCATTACGCTTTCAGGACAGCCAGATGCTCTCAAAGACCATCCCTGAATGTTGTGCTGCGATGCATAAAGATCGGCGATTGTATCAAATGCTGCAATTAAAGCGTATCATTACTTTTTGCCCACAATGGGCATCACATTTTGCAAAAGGGATGAATGATGGCTTAAATATCTTGACTGAATCTGCTTTGGAGAAATTTGTTGAAGAAGCCATTACCCGATATGAAAAAAATCCCGAACGTGGCGCAATGTTTTTAACAATGGATTCTGAAATTGCGCAGGATAAGTATCGAGAATTGCAATCAGTTGTTGCACTTTCACAAATCATTTCGCCATTAATTCATTATGTGAAAGCCAGGACCGGACTTCAATTAAAAATTCGTCCAATATCAGATATTGAAACTGACGACCCTGAATTGAAGGTTTGCACTGATGCGAAAACCATATATTTGCCTGATGAGATGGGCATTTTTTCCAGCAGGCGGGATAATGTTAGAATGTATAAGTGTTTGCTCCGATTTGAGGCCGGCCTTTGTGAATTTCATACATTTAATTTTGATCTGGAAAAAGTAGCCAATCAAATGGGTAAGCCAAACCTTACCAAACATCAGGATTTAATCACCCCTGATCCTGATTATTTTTTTTCACTGTTTCAGCACCCAACAATGGCAGAAGATTTATTTAATGTCATTGAACAGGGGCGTATTCGTTTATGTTTATCTAATTGTTATCCAGGAATGATTCGTCATGCCCTGCCCATGCTTCAAAAAGAAACAATAAGACTGGTTAAGCAGAATATAAAATCCTCACCGATCTTGTATTTGTACGCCCGCATTGCTTTGAATATGCCAAAAAAACAATGCCGAATTGTCTACGATGATTTAGAAGACATCATAAACACAATTGTCAATGAATTGACACATGAGATGGCAGTAGAAAACGCTGCAACACTTGTTTATAAAATTTTTCCTTCTTTATATCAGTGGTATAAACAAAATAATATGGATTATTCAAAATTAAAACCCCCTTTTGGCCGAAGAATAAGCATTCGATTGTTCTACAAAGATTTTTTATCTTATGATATTCGGGCGAAAATTATTCGAAAGAAATTGAAAGAACTGGAAATCCCCATTTATCAATCAGATTTACGCAATCGATTGTCAGAAAAAAAAGGCGTAATTACTATCCGAGATATTCGTCGAATGTTCAAGCAACGCACAGGTAAACAATTGGACATGGATGATACAGAAATTGACCAAATATTTGAAAAATCTGAACGAGCAGCATCAGAAAATACTTCTTCTGGCCAAAATACATTTTTTACGTACAAAGAATGGGATTGCAATATTTGTGATTATTTACCTGCCCATACACGTGTATACAGTAAATCAATTGATATCGGAACAAAAGGACTGTATTTCTATGAACTGACTCTCAAGCGGTATAGCGGAATACTCAAAAGAATTCGTCGGAGCTTCGAATTGCTGCGCCCCCAGGGTGTGTTGTTTTTAAGGCAATGGCGTGAAGGGGATGATTTAGACTATCGCGCATTGATAGAATATGCAGTGGATCGAAAAATCAGACAAACACCAACAGACCGATTGTATATCAAACATGTCAAACAGCAACGAGACGTATCTGTATTCTTATTAATTGATCTGTCACGATCAACAGGATTTCGAATTTTTGGATCTCATCAACGTGTATTGCAGGTTGAAAAAGAAGCCATCGTTTTGTTTTGTGAGGCCCTTCAACAATCGGGAGATCGTTTTGCCATTGCAGCTTTTTCTGGATTGGGAAGACAATGTGTTGATTATTTTCATGTCAAATCTTTTGATTCACCGCATTCAGCAGAGATCAAACGCCGCATAAGTGCGTTATCGCCTTGTCGAAGCACACGAATGGGGGCTGCAGTGCGTCATACAACATCACAGATTTTGCAAACAACATCAAAGGTACGTCTCTTGATTATTTTAAGTGATGGCCTTCCCAATGATTTGGACTATAAAGACGCATATGCCATTGCAGACACACGTATGGCAATTCGTGAAGCCAGTGCATTGAATGTATATGTGCATGGTATTACAGTAAATGTTCAACCCACTGATATTCAATCATCAGATGCACTGGATACATTATATGGAAAGGGAAAACATACCTTAATTCGGGATGTTAGAGAATTACCCGATAAATTACCATTAATTTATCGACACTTGACAGGATAATTTTTTTAGGCAACTTTCAAGCATTCCTAAGTCTTGTTTATTTCATTCAATTTAAAGATTTGAAACAATCAATATTCCTCGCGATACGTCAACTCCCAGGCTTTGTATATCAGAAAGATTTTTTCAATTGGGTCTTTCCAATATTTTCTACCCGAAAATTTATGACCGCTTACTTAGGGACGCTCGAAAAATAACTTCCCTATTATTGATATTGTTCGTTTTGAGGTAATTGTACTGTAGAGACGTAGCATGCTACGTCTCTACACGACCTTATTTTTTTGTACGATCATGAAAAATGAGCATGATATTTTCCGAGCATTCCTTAACAATCATTTGCATAGTTTCAATTTTTTTAGTATTTTTCAGTTTTTAAGATTAACAAAAAGAAAAAATAATAAACCCTGGAGATATCAATGAATATTATTGATTTATTCTCAACATTTAGCGCATCATTTCTCATTGCCCTGTCAGGCGCAATGATGCCCGGCCCATTGTTAACTGCAACCATCAGTCATAGTGCCGCCAGAGGCATGATAGCCGGGCCTTTGTTGATTTTAGGACACGGCATACTGGAATTTGCACTGATAATAGCACTCATTTCTGGTCTTGAGCCATATGTAAATAATGACTTATTTTTTGTTATCGTTGGTATTTTTGGCTCCTTAATTCTTGTTTGGATGGCTTATGGCATGTTTCGAGCAATCCCGCAGCTTCAATTAAACTTTCAGGTTGATACGACACAAAGAAAGAATGGTATCATAATTGATGGCATCTTGCTGAGTCTGGCCAATCCCTATTGGAGTATCTGGTGGGCATCAATTGGATTGGGATATATTTTCCATGCCTTGCGTTTTGGTATAAATGGCATTATCTGTTTTTTTGTGGGACATATTCTTGCTGATCTGGCATGGTATGCCAGTGTATCCATTGCTGTCAGTAAAGGACGTTCTTTATTGAATGATCGCATCTATAGACAGGTCATTGCCGGATGTGCAACTTTTTTATTGGGATTTGCAGGTTATTTTTTATATTCTGCATTGAATGTTTTATATAAATGAAAGTGTATATGGATATGAAATTAAATAAATTATCGCTTCATGAAAAAATTGGCCAATTATTAATGGTAGGCATTCCAGAAGAATCAGATCAACTGATTTATCACCGAATGACACTGCAAAAAATTGCATCTTATATTTTGTTCAAAAAAAATACACCCAATGCAAAAGCAACACAGTCATTAACAAAAAGACTGCATCATATGGCGGCAGAAGCCGGCATCTCTCCCATTTTGATAGCCATTGATCAGGAATATGGCAGGGTTACCCGCATTGATCAAGGAGTTACTCGATTTCCAGCGGCCTATGGATTTGGTCGTATCAACAATCCTGATATTACTTATGATGCCTGCAAGATTGCCGGTCAAGAACTTAGTGACCTGGGCTTAAATGTTAATTTCGCGCCTGTTGCAGATGTCAATAGCAACCCTGATAATCCAATTATTGGCACCAGAAGCTATGGTGAAGATCCTGAAAAAGTGGCCATCATGGTAAAGCATGCAATAAGGGGTTATAAAGATGCTGGTATTCTATGCTCTGCCAAACATTTTCCTGGTCATGGTGATGTTGCGATAGATAGTCATCTGGCACTGCCTGTAAGCTACAAAACACTTGAAGAGTTGTATCATGCTGAATTAATTCCATTTATGGCTGCAATCTCAGAATCTGTGCCAATCATTATGACCGCGCATATTATTTTTCCCAAAATGGATTCAAAATGGCCAGCCACACTGTCTCCATTTTTTTTGACACAATTGCTTAGAAATGACTTGAAATATGAAGGGGTAATTATCAGTGATGACTTAGAAATGAAAGCCCTAAATCAATTTGGCCCCATTACAGATCTTGCTGTTCAAATGATACTTGCGGGTTGTGATATGCTGATTATTTCTGAAAATCTGACACATGATGTTTCGGTCGATAATATCTATCAGGCACTTGTCAAAGCGGTCCAAAAAAATATTATTTCTGAATCTCGGCTGAATCAATCAGTTGAAAGAATTTTTCAGCTCAGAAAAACAATTGCGCGTAAGCAGGTATCATCAGAAATGATCAATCATCCAACGCATGTAGAAATTAGCATTCAAATGATGCGCGAAATATTTTTAGAAAATCCAGACAGCCATCATTTTCCAGTGCCAGTGGACCCGGATCGCTTGCTTATCCTTACTGATGTTATCGAGATACGTGATATATGGCCAAGCCTGAACAATCGTATTCTGCTTGTGCGGAATCAATCTGTTGAAACGTATCAAGCTTTAATTTCAGGCAAGGATGAAATTTTTATATTTTTGTCAAATATATGTTATCTTGATCAGTTGGAAGCACTTCAATTCTCCAGACATCAAAAAATTCGTTTTTTTTCATTGAATAATCCTTATATTCAATCTAAAATTCAATTACCATTAACATCGTATATCAATCTTTATGCAGAATGTTTACCACTTGAAATATTTGATGGCTTGATTTTTGCTAAAAATAATTCAAAAAATCAATCCTAAGTCCTGCATATTGTATCAGGACTATTGGCACAAAAAAGAGCAAGCAAATGGTATATTGAAAGTGGTGAACAGTATTGGAGGTAGTTATGTTAGATTTATGGCCGACAGATATTATAAATCAGCGTTTAAGAGCTCCCTTGACAATTTTAAAAGAACAGGCGATTCTGTTACAGCAAAAATCAAATGGTGTAATCAATGCACAGGTAAAGCGTCTTAAAACTCAAGAGCAATTAACTGTTGAAAAAGGGCATTTTTTGTATGAATTTGTTGTTGTTGCCCCTATTTTACAAAACTATGAATACAGACTGTTTACCATATCTCATGAAATTGAGCTTTACCCGATTACGATAGTAACTGATAAAATCGTGGCACGTGAACTTGGAAATCTCAATAATGATCCCATTATTGTCAAGTCTGAAACAGATTATATCGAACAGCTTCGAAAAATATTTTGCACCAAAAAAACAAAAAAAATAATAAATGCCATGCTGGCACAAAGCGTTGAAATTGAAGAACCTGGGGATGTCATTCAGCTTGATTGACTCTTTTTTCAAAAAATCCTTTTGTGCCATTGGATTAAAAACAGGAGAAAAAAAATGAACAAAAGGATCAAATGCTTTGTAATTATTTTTTTATGCTTAGGCCTCATGGCCTGTGCCCAGTTAAAGAAGGTTCGTGAAATGCCGATCAATGATATAGATCTGGCACAAGTACAGGATGGCACTTATACTGGCGATTTCACGTATGGATTGTTTGGAATTGATTTCACCTATGTTGTGGAAACAGATGTCCAATCCAATCGGATTACTGATATTCGAGTGGTCAAGAATCGGGACACAAACCATGCAAAACTTGCTGAAAATGTTATACCCAGAGTCATTGAGTCACAAAGCCCAAATGTTGATGCCCATACTGGCGCTACAACAACCAGCAAGGCATTGCTAAAAGCCATTGAACGTTCCCTTGTTAAAGGCATTGCTCTTCGTGAAAATATGCCAACATCAAATGAAACCCCACATGCAGATGAAACCCCACATGCAGATGAAACCCCACATGCAACTGATGTTGAAACAGGCGCAAGCTATCAAGAATAAAAAAAGATTTGACATTCATTTGATGAAAGACTAATAATGAAATTCTTTCCTGAAAAAAAGTTAAGGAATGCTCGGAAAATATCATGCTCATTTTTCATGATCGTACAAAAAAATCAGGTCGTGTAGAGACGTAGCATGCTACGTCTCTACAGTACAATTACCTCAAAACGAACAATATCAATAATGGGGAAGTTATTTCCAGAACATTCCTAACCATTTAATGCCGAAATATTTAAAAATAAGAAAGGAGGGGACATATGAAAAATCACTTAACAAAAATGCTTTATTTGGGTGTATGTGTGATTTTCCTGATCATATGTACTGAAATGACATTAACGAACAAAGTATATGCAGTATCTCAGGATGACACCACTATAGACACCAAAAATATCCCCTTGTTTAAAGTTCCCAATAAGGAAGCAGAGGTTAGACGTCGTGAAGGTGGCGATACAGGCGCTGGAAGTGCAGGCACCAGTCGAGGTTTGAGTCGTGGCCTTAGCCGAGGATTAAGTCGTGGTCTCAGTCGAGGTTTGAGTCGTGGCCTCAGTCGCGGGCTCAGTCGTGGCCTTAGTCGAGGGCTCAGTCGTGGTTTAAGTCGCGGGCTCAGCCGTGGTCTTAGTCGTGGCTTGAGTCGAGGCTTGAGTCGAGGGTTAAGCAGAGGGCTCAGTCGCGGATTGAGCAGAGGCGCAATCAGTGATGGCTTAAGCAATAAGGTTTTACTCAGTCAGTTGAATGATGCCAGTGAAGAAAAGAAAGATGACGCGCATGAGCAAAAAGAAGGTGGGCATGGTCATGGCGGTGGTGAAATTGATCCGGTTCATGGGGGGCCCGCTACGCCCGACCTGATGGCACCTCTTGCCAGTTTACAAACAGGTTACACGACAAATCCGCAGCCCACTTTATGGTGGTATATTTCCAGCGGATATCAAAGTAAGGTCGAGTTGACAATCAATGAATATGGTGTGATTGAGCCTGTTTTGGAAACACATGTCATTGGACCGCCAGAAGAAGGTATCAGCCGAATTGATCTTAAAGAACATGGCGTAACATTAAAACCCAATGTTGAATATGAATGGTTTATTGTTATTGTTCCGCTTCCCGGTGAACGCTCTGCCGACTTTCTTGGAAGTGCAACCATCATGTACATTCCGACTGATGATGCTTTCAAACAAAAAATTGAAAGTATTTCAAAAGAAGAACTTGTTTTTACATATGCCGAAGAAGGATATTGGTATGATACAATTCATACCCTTTGCGAACTTATTTCAAACGATCCCAAAAATGCAACTTACCGAAAACAACGTATTGCTTTAATTGATCAGGTTCGACTTGGAAAAGTTAAAAATTATGATAAAAAAGTAATTGAAAGCATTCAATAGCTTTGTTTTGGGGGAAATCACTATGAAAACTCTTGATCGTAACATTTTCCAAAGATTATTTGGATTATGCGCCACAAAATTGCCATCAGATCCGCAATGCTGGACTGTCAACGATGGTAAGGTTGAAATTGATATCATTAAAGCAATAGAACTAAAAAATCCGGGAACTGCCATTCGGTTAGAAGGTAAGGATCTTTACGAACGATTGCTTGTATGTCATGGCAATGATGACAAATATTATGCGTTTGTCAATAAATGTAAGCACATGGGCAGACGCCTGGATCCAGTTCCTGAAACACAAACAATTCAATGTTGCAGTATCGGTAAAAGCACTTATGATTACTCAGGACACGCGCTTTCAGGCCCTGCAAAAGGGATATTGCATACATTTCCTGTGAAAATATTTACTGATAAGATTGTAATACAATTATAAATAAATAATAATGTCAGCTTGTTTGGAAATGATCGCACATTCTATGTCGTATTCAAACTTGAATCCTACGCCTCAACATTTAACATATAAAATCCTTTTTCCTTTTTCGGAACGATCTGCATGCGGGGTACAAGTATCGTAAACGTAGTGCCTCTTCCCAATTCGGATTTTACATCAATTCGTCCGCCATGTTCTGTGACAACATGATAGGATATAAATAAGCCCAAACCTGTCCCTTTGGATCCTTTTGAAGAAAAAAACAATGTGAACATTTTGTCTTGCGTTTCCTGGTCCATGCCCATGCCATTATCCTCAATATGAAACGCAATCATCTTGTTTTTATGTTCAGATACTGAAAATTTGACAGTATAATCAGATTTACAGTCATCTCCTTCGCAGGCATCAATGGAATTTTCAAGAATATTAACCAACGCGGCCTGAAACCAGTGAAGGTCTATCTCAAATTCTTTTAAATTATAGGGAATATCTGCAAGAAATTTCACATCTTTTTTATCTGCAATGGGTTGAACTGTCTCAATAATATTGTTGGCAAATTTTTTGATAGATATTTTTTCAGCGTTTACTTTTCTGGATTTGGCATAGTAAAGGATTTCCAGAACCATCTTTTTGATGCGTTCACTCATTTCCTGAACAACTGTAAAGGCTTTATGAATGCGTGCGTCATCTTTTCGCCGGATACCAGACTCAAGCTGATATATCCCGCCATCCAAAGCAGTAAGCATGCCTTTTACACCATGAGACATGGAACCAATCATCATGCCCAATGATTCCAAATGATTTTGAAGCTGCCGAATCTGCGTGATATTGGCAGACATTTCAATTACCTGGGTAATTCTAGTTTCATCATCCTTAATGGGCGCAGTCCATGTAATGACATTGTATTGCCTGCCATCCTTTGATGTGACCACTTCTTCTGTCGTATGATATTTACCATCTTGAAATGTCTTGAAAACAGGACATTCTGGGCAGGGAGAATTTCTGTGTTTATAGGCTTTATAACAATATTCGCCAATCGCATCGCCAAAATGCTTCTTAAAAAGATTGTTTGTGGCAGTAATTCGGTATTGTTTATTTTGCACAGAAATGTAACAGGGGACTTCATCAAACAATTGATGATATAGAGATGTCGCTTTATGCAACGCGCCCAACCGATCTGCATATCGGTTGATTTTCTCTTGTTGTTTGTGCCATTCTTTGGCGCGCAGCAGGGTCATTTCAAGCTCTTTTGAATTGACTGGTTTTCTTAAATAGCTGAAGGCATTTAATTGCATCCTGCGCATAATATCATCAAGTCGATTTTCTGCTGACAGAATAATCAAAAGCGTATGGGGAAACTGAGATTTGATTTTCAATAAAAAATGAATACCATCAGCATCGGGTAAGTCTGGATCTGCAACTATATAATCCGGGGTATGAAAGTCCACCATGTGCATTGTTTCTGATGATGTCGCTGCTTGATAAACGTCAAACAGCAAACGTTCTATATATGCAGCCATTGCCTGCAAATAATCGCGATCTTTATCAACAAGTAATAACGTATGACTCATGGTATTTATCCCCATATGCCTGTTAGTTATGTTTGCATAAGGGAAGCTCAGAAAATAACGTCCCCACTTATTGATAATGTTCGTTTTGAGATAATTGTACTGTAGAGACGTAGCTTGCTACGTCTCTACATGACCTTATTTTTTTGTACAATCAAGAAAAATGAGCATGTTATTTTGAGAGCATTCCACGCTATTCCATCAGCGTATCTTTAACAATTTTAATGAGTTGATCTTTGTCAAAAGGCTTGGAAATGGTTGCAACAGCCTTTTGGATGGCGTATTGATTGCTGGTCAATCCGCTGATAACAATGACCGGGATGTTTTTCAATGCATCAATTTGAGTCATTTTGCGATAAAATCTCGGCCCCCAGTCACCAGGCATTTCCAAATCAAGGGTAATTAAATCCGGTGGATTGGCTTTTACAAGCTCAAGGCCTTTTTGGGCATCACTTGCTGAATTGACTTCATAGCCATTATCCTCAAAAAGTGTGGTTAAGTAATCTATGATGTTGGGATCATCATCAATTACTAATATTTTTTTTGACATAGGACACCTCCTTGTTATTTATAAATTAAAAATGTTGAATTAACTGTTAATCTATTCCACAAGCCCTGAAGTATGCCGATTAATACTGATAACCGGACATGTCGCACGCATGATCACCTGTTCCATATTACTTCCCAACCTTGCATTATCATCATCAACGTCTTTTGCCTGATGTGACATAATGATCAAATCTGCCTGTTTTTCCCGCGCATATTTTACAATTTCAACATAGGGTAAACCTTCCCATACATCAATAGAATATTTTTTAAACCCTTCGAGTTGAGATACATATTTGCTCCGAATTTTATTTCTGGCCAACCGAAGCGTTTCTTCAATTTTATCCTGAGACATAGCAAGGCTGGAATGAATATTACTGATATCAACAGCATGAAACATATGCAATTCACCATCTTCAATACTACTGGCGATTTTGTTGGCATACTGAAATGAAACATCCGATGCAGGTGAAAAATCGGTTCCAAAAACAATGCTTGAAATCCCGCCCCAAAATGATGCTGCCGGACGACTGACTATCAGAACCGGACAGGGCGCTGATTTGGTTACGCGCTGAATCGTACTGCCTGCAATATGTCTTTTGTAAACAGAGTCATCGTTTTCATCAGTTGAGCCGCCCAAAACAATCAAGTCGGGTTTTTTTTCGCGTGCGTAGCGAAGTATTTCCCGATGTGGAAAGCCGACTTCAATCAATACATCACTGGCCTTATGATCTTTTAATTGGTTTTCATAATACGTTTGAATTTCTTCCTTAACCCAGGATTTGTAATCATCATCTAAAACCACATTTTCACCAGTGCGAACATCGACAACTGTCTGACTGAAACCCCGGCTTGGCACACCCAGCACATGAAAAATACTGACATGGGCATCAAACCGATTTGCCAGTTCAAACGCAACTCTGGCGGCATAATCTCCAGCGGGTGTTGCAGATGTTGCAAACAAGATTTTTTTAAACATCATTCACCTCAATTCTTTGTTTCGCACAGATCCACAATTGATCTGAACGAATGATTAATCTTTGGGCTGCATATGTTCGGGCACCTTGACCATTTTTATCAGCAAAGGCTTTAAAAATGACCATCGAATACCAATTTTATATTCTTCCTCCAAATCCCTGATCGCATCCCAGCAATTATGACATGGTGCAATGACCAGTTTTGCTCCTGTTTTAAGTATTTGATCCCGCTTGGTGATCAATGCCTGATTTCGTTCTTTTCGATATAAACCAATGCCATTGAAACCACCGCCGCCACCGCAGCAATAATTATGTTCTTCATTGGGACTCATGTCGATAAAGTATCCTGGCGCAACCATGTAGCTCATGATTTCGCGCGTGATTTTTTTGAGACCATGATTACGAACATAATTGCATGAATCCTGTAGCGTCACAGGCTCTTTAATACGTTTATCCGGATCAATCACCAGCTTTCCTTCGCGCAATGCCTCAGCCACCCATTCGACATAATGCATGCATTTAACTGGTGCCAGTCCATTTTCACGCCCTGCCCAATATGGGCCTTCAACAACTGTTGCGCGATGGGCATGGCCACACTCTGTGCCAATCATGCGTTTGGGCTTGAGACGCTCCATGGCATCGTAAACACTTTCAACCTGAATTTTACACGCCTCCCAATCGCCAGCAAACATTGCTAAACTGGTTTGTTCCCATCCTTTGGATGTTATTGTCCAGTCTTCACCCGCAATATGAAACAAAATGGCAGCTTCAGCCAGATCTTCAGGATAATGTTTTACTTCACGCGCATTAATCGTATACAAAATATCTGCATTTTCCTTATCCACAGGAAAGTGTAAGCCCACATAATCTTCTTCGTATTCTTCAGCCATCCATTCACAGGTTTCCACAAAATCTTCGTTGGTAACATCCATCTGAGCGTTATAGACACGATGCATTCCCGCACCAATTTTTAATTCCCAGGGGACAAATCCTTGTGCGTATAACAGACCGCGTAAATAGCTCATCATAACCCCCATGTCGATACCATTGGGGCAGTACAATCCACAACGATTACAACATGTGCATTTGGCCCAGGCGGTTTGCATGGCCATGTGCATGAATTCATTATCTACTCGACCTTTTCGCTTGATAATTTCCCCCAGAGTCGATTGAATTTTATATGCTGGCACCTGCGTGGGATCACGATCATTGATTAAATACAAAAAGCAGCTTTCTGCACACATGCCGCAATGCGCGCAGATTTCAAGCCATGTTCGGATTCGTGATTTACAGGTTTTTTGAATGGTAGACCATAACAAATCCTGATCCACATCAAGGGATTTCATTTCTTTATAGTATTGGGCACCACCAGAATCTTTCAAAAGTCTTTTGAGAGATTCTTCTGTCTGAATCGGTTGCCTGTTGCAAAGGGTTTCTTCTGACATGATCAAATTCTCCCTGTTTAATTGAGTTAAACATGATCTTAGGAATTTATTTCCAAGATCGTTTTTTGGGTTACCACGCCATGCTGACGCCTTGTTTCATTCCACCCCGCTTGATACCAAAATCCATTCCCAACTGTGCGCGAGACATAAAAAATAAGGCGATATGCGATAGTTTGGTAAATGGTGCAAGAAGCAAGAAAAGCTCGCCAAAGAGTATGTGCATTGTGTACCAGAAATGATACTCGCCAACCTGATAGCGCGCCAACAAACCTGTCACAAATGGTGCCAGTGCTAAAAACAATATAAAATAATCATTGGTTGTTGTTAGAATTCGGACTTCAGGCAAAGAAATCCGGCGAAGAATCAAAACAATGCCGCTTACGATAACGCCCCAACTGAGCAAATCTGCAACACACATATTTAATGTTATGGGAGATGATAGAAAAACCATATCTTTTAATATCATGTTATGTGCAAGCAAAAACAAAGGAACCAGAATTGCCCCCAAATGAAAAACAAAAAAGGCAACAGTCATAACTGGCTGTTTTCGCCAGCTTGTAGTGGCAAAAGGAAGCAGCCAATAGATAATGGACCTTGCAGCGCCTTTCATGCCTGCTTTTGGATGGGCCTTATATGCGACACGATCCAATTTCCAGTCAAGCCCGCGAATGTATAAAACGATGCGGGCAAGCATGCCGAAAACAAATACGCACAATGACAGCCAAATCATCGGCCCGGTAAGTATATCTTGCATGGAAATCCTCCTGTTGTTCAATACGTTTCTTTTTTCTCATCTCTATCTGTTAAAAACAGCCAGTATAATGGCATAAAGACAAGAATGCCTCCCATTATCAAATAGGTGATTCCTTTTGAATGGGTCAAAAAATCCTGTAATGTATAAAAAATGGTTTCCATTGGTTTCTCCTTTTGTTAATGCGCCTGATAATCAGGATGTTCATGTAAAATTGGCAGAAAATTTGTTGCCAGCCGATAAGCCACAATGCCGATTGCCACAATAAACAGAGAAATTGCAATTTCCATCCATCCAGGAAAATATCTTTCGGCTGATGAAAGTTGCCAGTTGAAAGCGATCAATGAAACATTGAACCGATTGAGAACAATTCCAAGCACAGTCCATATGGATGTCCATTGAATCAGTCGAATATTTTTTTCTCTGACGCCAATGGCATACACAAACGATGGCAAGGCCACAAAGCCAATCAATTCAATGAGAAACCATGCGCCATAATCAGTAAAGAGATAGTGCCAGTTGTTGTCTACTGAAAGGCCAATGATTTTTATTGCTACGTATCCGACCATAATGAATGATGCTGATTTTCCAAATCCCAACACAACGCCATGTGTTTCTTTTAAATGCGTATCATCCATTTTATGATGCAGATATTTGTGCGCCAGACTGCCCTCAAAAATCACCATTGACAGGCCTGCAAATATGCTGGACACAAAGAAGTAAACTGGCAGATATGCCGAATACCACAGCGGATGCAGCTTTGATGGCACAATTGTATACAATGCACCCAGTGAGCTTTGATGTAAGGTAGATAAAATAACGCCCAGAATTGTCAAAACCAGTGTAAGTTTTACTATAAACGCACGAATTTTTGAAAACCCCAGCCATTCAAAAGCAGCAGGCGTGAACTCAATAAACAGCACACTCAAATATAAAAACACACACAAACCAACTTCAAACAGTAACGACGTTGTCCCCTGTTGCCAAAATATTGGAAATGGTAATCGCCAGGGGCGGCCAACATCGTAATGCAATGCCAGCACAACCAGGGCATAGCCTAAAAAGGCTGTCAGTATTGCCGGCCGGACAGCAGAATGAAATCGTTTCAAGCCAAAAACATAACAGGCCGCTGATGTTGTATATCCACCGGCTGCCAGAGCGACACCACAAAGCAGATCAAAACCAATCCATATGCCCCAGGGATTGTTGTCATCCAGATGGGTCACTGCGGCCAGACCGCCAGTAAATCGAAGTATGGTTATTATACATCCCAGAGCGATGATTGCCCCAAGAATCATATTAAAGGGCGTTATCAATGGGCGAAGGGATATTCTGGATGTCTGTTCCATTGTTTATTCCTCCTTTTTTTCCGATGCTTCAGCGTTTTTTTCTTCAGCTTCTTTTGCCACAGCTTCAAGCGCTTTTTTGACTTCCTTTTTAATGGCCGCTTCTTTTTCTTTAGCTGCCAGTTTTTTGACACCTGCAATTTGTTTTTTCATTTCTTCATCAGCAGCAGCTTTTGCAGAGGCCACAGCTTCCGCCTGCTCTTCAGCCGCAACCTTGTCTTTTCGCTGGGAGATTGCATAAATACCAGTCAAAAGTACAGGCCACAGGCCAACGACAATGGGAACTGCTGCCAGAGGCCCAGATGTCAACTGTGGTGCGGAAGTGGTTCCCAGATCTTCACGCATATCAATTTTTGAAAACGCAACATCAGAAATATACAGCCAGGACGTTCCGCCCATTTCATGTTCGCCATAAATATGATCAATGTAACGATCTGGATGCGTGTTGATACGTTCACGTGCAATTTTGATTAATTGTTTTCGATTCCCAAAAATCAATGCTTCTTTTGGGCAGGATTCAACACAACCAGGCAGTTGGCCTTTTTGAATTCTGGGTGCGCATAATGTGCATTTGGTCACTGCAGGAGATAAGGCATCGTCATACTCATAAGCAGGAATGTTGAAAGGACAGGCAATCATGCAATATCGACATCCCACACAAACTGATTCATCATAAACCACAGGGCCATTGGGTGTTTTTTGAAAGGCCCTGACAAAACAGGCTGATGCACAGGCAGGTTCCATGCAGTGATTGCATTGTTTTTTCACAAAAACAGGCTTTGAATCCACCTCAAACCGGTTCACTACTGTATATAAACTCGCATGGGTGCGACGTTTTTTGTCGAGAACAGATAAATCATCAAATGGTTTTTCAGGTTTTGGGAGTTCATTCACACGATTGCAGGCTTCCTCACATTTTCGACATCCAATGCAGCGACTGATATCATGAAGCACACCCATCGTATCAGGATGTCCTTTAAAATGATGATTTCCACCCGCCATCGCAGTGCCAGCCGCGCTGACAGCGGTAGCACTCAAGCCGCCACCAAACCATCCTAAAAATTTTCGTCGTGAAATCGCCATATAACACCTCTTTTGTCCTGTTTATTGTTTCTTTTTATGACATTCTATACAGGCTGTGGCAGCCGGTTTTTCAATGCCCATTTCTTCATGACATCCAATGCATTGCCCATGATATGCACCTTTAAGCCCAGGGCGGCCATCAGTTGCCATTTTTGGAGCCACCCCATGACAGGACGCACATTTTGGCGGTGTTGCCGATTGTGGGCTATTGTGATGACATCCCTGACACATGACATATTTATCTTGATGAAAATATGTTCCCATGGTGTTTTTGTTCAGGCGGGCCAGCAAAGACTTGACAACTTTTTCATGGGGAAAGTCCGCTGGCTGGTATTCTTTTGCCATGACACCAATGGAAACCTTTTCCGGCACGATTTTACTATCATAGATCACAGGCGTTGTATTCCGATTGTCCACAGATGCTTTCGCCATCATGACCTGAGCATCTGTTTCTGATGGTAATTGCTCGCTATCTTTGATATCCATGTGATGACAGCGGTTGCATTGATTTGAACGTTTGTTACCCATTGCCATTTGGGCGTGACATCCAGCACAATCCTTTTTTGTTTGGGCATCTTTATGACAACCCACACAGCTTTGCGTGCTTTTTGTCTCATGCATGGCCTTTTCCAATGGAATGAACTGGCCTTTTTTGTCTCCTGTGATGGTATGACATGAAGAACATTTTTCCAGTGATGCATGATGACATGTCTGACATGATTGTGAAGCGGTTTCATGTTGTTTGTGATTGAATGCAACAGGCGGGATTGTTGCTTTGGACTTCGTGTTGGATGCCATTGATTTCATCAAGCTCGCAGCCATCAAAACAAAATCAGGTTGATTGCGTTTCATGCGCGGCACTGATTCAGCCTGCTTGATCTCTTTTTGCAATTCCAGATCGTGACAGCCTTTGCACTCAGTGGGGCCTGTTTTGATCACACGTTTGGATTTCAATGCCAGGTGGCAATTGACACAGGATTCGTGAGCCACTGTTTGCATGTCTCGTACATCTTTGGTGTTGACATCCTGATGACAATACTGACAGGCCCCCTCCTTTCCAGGTACATAAACAGTTTTGCGTAACTTTTTGTCAAATTCATGATGACAGGCACCGCAATTGTTTTTGTGCTTTTCAGAAACTGGCTTGATTGCCCCGGCAGATTCATGGCGATAATGAAGAGAACGATCAAAATCAAGATTAGCCCATGATGTTACAACATTTGCGTCCTGATTATGACATCCCCGACACTTGCCAGTATCTGGCCCTGCAAATTTGCCCTCTGATTTCATCCGATTATGACAGCCAATACAGTTTTCATGATACACAGTCATGTTGACATCATAGTCAAAATCGACAGTGCGCATGAATTTGAAACTGTATTGTTTGTCATCACCCTTCAAATGACAGGTGCTGCAATCCTGGTTTTCAAGCGATGCTGTATGCAGGTCATGAAAAAACATGACCGCCGGCATCTGGCTCTTTCCACCAGTCATTTGAATACTGATGACATCTGTCCTGCCATTGTCAGATTTGCCGGTCGTTTCCAGCGCGCCTGAATAAAGCACGGATACGATCAGCATAAAAACGAACCCCCAGATTAACTGTTGAAAAATCTTTTTAAAATTCATGCTTACGCCCTTTTTTTAATTAAGAATTCTTGGAATATTAATAAGGACAAATGAAGTATGAAAATTTCATACCTATTTTAAATAATCAAATTCGGTATGATTTTTTCATACTTTTTAGGTATGTTTATAAACGCTTGATTATCAAGATGTCAAGAAAAAAAGTGAAAAATTAAAAAAATTTTTGTTTAATAAAAAAAAATGAAGAACAATCATAATTGGATCAATTTGCAATCTCAATATGATTTGTGATATGTTGAACTTTAAACACTGTAAGGAATACTCGGAATATAACAAGCACATTTTTTTTAATCGTACAAAAAAATAAGGAATACTCTGAAAATAACTTCCCCATTTATCTTGAACGTATAATTGTTTGGCACGTAGAGACGTAGCATGCTACGTCTCTACAGAACAAAAATCCCTGACGAACATTTTTTTGAAATGGGGAACTTATTTTCAGAGTATTCCTAAGGTCGTGTAGAGACGTAGCATGCTACGTCTCTACAGTACAATTACCTCAAAACGAACAATATCAATAAATGGGGAAGTTGTTTTCAAAGCTTTCCTAGGTATAAAACTTATTGAAAAGGAGGAATTGTCATGGAAAAAGAAATAACCATTGCCAACCCAATATATGATGTTGTTTTTAAGTTTTTAATGGAAGACCCTGAAATTGCGAAACTTATTTTATCAACAATTATTGATGAAGAAATTGAAAGCCTTGAATTTTTTCCACAGGAAAATACGATAAGCATTGAAAATCGTTCATTAACTGTTTACAGATTGGATTTTTCTGCAAAAATTCGCTTGCCAGATCAATCTTACAAACAGGTACTTATTGAAATTCAAAAAGCAAAATATTCAACTGATATCATGCGGTTCAGGCGATATTTAGGGGAGCAATACAAAAAAACGACAAGTGTATATTCTGAAATACAAGAAGGTAAAAAGAAAGCGAAAATAAGAGCGATTCCTATATTGACAGTGTATTTTTTAGGTCACGAACTGGAAAACTTCAGTATTCCAGTGATTAAAGTGAAACGTCAATACACAGATGGTATTTCAGACAAAGTACTTAATGCCAAAGAACCATTTATTGAAAGCTTAACGCATGACAGCTATGTAATCGTAATTCCAGAACTAAGTTCAAATAAACAGAGCGAATTAGAAAAAATGCTTGCCATATTTGATCAAAGTTTAGTCATATCAGATGGCCATATGTTGTTAATAAATGAATCGAAGTACCCAGAAAAGTTCAAACCAATTATAAGACGATTAAATATGGCATCAGCAAGCCATGAAATACAACAACGAATGGAAGCAGAGGATGAAATAATACAAGAATTACAGACATTGGAACGTGAAATTGAAGATATGAATGACGCTTTGGCTGAAAACAAAAAAATGCTTACTGAAAAAGATAATGCTTTGGCTGAAAATAAAAAAATGCTTAGGAAATCTCTGAAAATAACTTCCCCATTATTGATATTGTTCGTTTTGAGGTAATTGTACTGTAGAGACGTAGCATGCTACGTCTCTACACGACCTTATT
>Ga0272440_1000942_pt1 | contig 24258 bp, 9 predicted proteins | sample SSMMMBAug17_FD_192440 | JGI IMG/M metagenome (GOLD analysis project Ga0272440, IMG submission 192440) | Marine sediment archaeal communities from Little Sippewissett salt marsh, Falmouth, MA, United States - SSM-MMB-Aug17 | ecosystem: Environmental > Aquatic > Marine > Wetlands > Sediment ...
AATAATCATTCCAAAAAGTTTTTTCATCGACATATTTGCCATCTTTAGATTGGACATCATCATATTCATAATTTTTAACAGGGTGTGCCAGAAAATTGGCGAATGGTTCAGGGCGCATGAACTGATTATCGGATTTGATTGATTTTTGATCGTCCTGTAAATAAAAAGGATATAAATACTTTTTGATGTGTTGTTTACGTAAGAGGTTTTTCATCACGATATCTCCATAATAGAACAAATTCGTAAAGACGTTTTCCGGGCTAATTTACAAGTAAGTGATGCGAAATAGATTTGGGTGTCACATTTTTTTATTCATAAATTTTCGTTGACTCCCAAATCTATAGATTTAGACCAAACTATTGTCCCTAAATTTAACAGACTCTCGTTTCCTGCCGCGTGGAAACGAGAGTCTCTGCTTATTTTTCAAACATTTCTTAGCTTTAATATTAGCATTTAAGAGAATTGTTTCTCGTCTGATTTTCCTTTCCAAAATTCAAATCCAATGATTAATCCTAAAGCAAGTGCCCCGCCAAACAGAGGTGACATGATAACTTTTGAAGTTGCTGCAAGGGTTTTTGATATTATTCCACCATGAGCGGCTCCTGTATTGGCTGCCAGCGCTTTTGCCATTGCAGCTTTTTCCAGGGCAGCATTTGTTACAGCGGCTTTCATGGCTGCGTCGGCAGCAGCGGCTTTTATCGCTGTGTCGGCAGCAGCGGCTTTCATGGCTGTGTCGGCAGCAGCGGCTTTTATCACTGTGTCCGCTACACCAGCTTTTGCGGCAGCATCTGAGGCTAAAGCTGCAGCGGCAGCTTTGGAACCCAGTCCGGCTTTCATTGATGCCAAACCAACTGGCATGTTTGCGCTACCTGGCATGATTGATTGAATTGACGCTACGATTCTTTCATCGATCATTCGTTCCCCCTTTTTTTAAATGTTATGTAATATAATTTATTTAATATTTATTATAAATCCTTTGCAATCGTCATTAGTGGATCAATAAAATAATCAGTTTCCCCCCTTTCTATCATATATTTTGCAAGTAAATGAAATTCGGTACAACCTGCAATAAATAAATTGACACGATATTTTTTAAGCATCCACTTTACTTGATCATAGACTTTTAAAGTGTTTTTTCCCTTTTTCAGGTGATCATATATTAAATTGTGAATGAGAACCTTATCTTCATCTGAAGGTATCACAAGATATTTACGTGTATCATTCAATTCTGCTTCTCTTTCAAAAAGCTGCTTTAGATAGGTGCCCTTTGTTGCCAACAACAATGCAGGGGCTTGAATTTTTGCCAGCTCACTACATCCGACTTTAAGCAAAGAAATAATTTTATCAAGAATCGCTTTTGATATATCTGGCAAAAAATAATGAGATGTTACACAGCAAATAATTATTTTTGTTACATTTGCATGATATAACATGTTAAGGTGTTGATTCAGGACAGGAAAGAAACCACTTTCTGAATGATCATAAATTACCTGTGTTCGATCAGGTATTGATGGTATTGAATGCAAAATAACGTTTGGATGATACTGCTCCGGCTGATCATTCAACTTTTGCTCATATATTGTTTTTAAAAACTCGGAGGATGCCAGTGGGCCCATTCCGCCTAAAATACCTGTAATTTGATTTGAAAATTTCATAATTAATATAATTCTTATTTTGTCAAGTCAACGTTTATTTTAGCAAAGATTCTATTTCGTCCATGACATCTTTTTCAGACAGGTCCATATCTTCATGATGCAATTTCAGCACTTCATCCAATATATAGTCTGAAATGTGCTGGAGGGTTGGATAATCAAAGATTAATGTCGCTGGAAGACTCGTATTCAAAGCTTTATTCAAAATGTTTCTAAATTCCACCGCCATCAGAGAATCAAAACCTGCATCAATTAATGGCTTATCGATATCCATATGTTGATCATCTTCATATCCAGCAATTTTACTTCCGGTCTTTTGGAGATATGAAAGGATCAAGTGCTCTCGTTTTTCATCCTGTGCCTGCTTTAATTGATCTGATAAGGTTTGTTGTGGTTCTTGAGATGATATATTTTTTCTTTCATGATAAAGTGTCTGTAGGAACTCGCCTTGACATTCAACTGTTTGTTCATAGATTTGCCAGTCAATATCAATAACACCGGATAAAGAAAAATCTTTATCCAGAATAATTTCTAAAGAAGCAATGGCATCATCAGATGAAACTGGAGAGATGCCTTTATCAGTCATATTTCTATTTGTCTGTGCCCCAGAAACTGCCATGCCGGATTCCCATGGTCCCCAGTTGATACTGGTGCCACATAACCCCATGGATCTTCTATGCTGAGCGAAACCATCCAGAAAAGCATTTGCAAAGGCATAATTACTTTGGCCTGCACTTCCCAAAAGTGATGCTGATGAAGAAAACATGACAAAAAAATCCAAAGAACATTTTTGTGTACATTGATGAAGATTGATTGCGCCCCATATTTTGGGTTTCATCGTATTTTCAAATCGTTCCCAGGTTTGTTCTATCATACTGCAATCATCTAAAACGCCTGCGGCATGAATGACTCCTTTAACCTCTGGCAATGAATGTTCAATTTCATCAAAAAGGAGTTTCATTGATTTCTCACAAGAAACATCACAGGATTTATAAATAATTGTGTTTTGGTCCAAATCATGATGATCACCAGCATGTCTACTGATAGATAAGATACAGGTTGCACCTTTTTCGATCAGCCATTTTGACACTATTTGTCCTAAAGCACCTGTTCCTCCGGTAATAATATATGTTGCATTTGAATGAATTTGAAAACGGCTTTCCTGAATAGAGACAACCACTTTACCAAAATGCTGGGCTTGCGCCATATATCGAAATGCGCTGACAATGTCATTTAATTGAAATGCATGATAAGGTAAAGGGGATAAATTGTTCTGATCAAACTCAGGCATCATCTGTTGAAGCATGGTTTGGATCATTTCGGGTGATTCATTTCCCACCTCTCCAAGATCAAAAGGATAGTAATGGATATCGGGCCTGATTTGAGCCACCTCTGTTTCAGTTAAAATTCCTATTTTACCAATTTCTATAAAACGTCCCTCTTTTTTTAATACTCTTAGGCTTTTGGCAATAAAATCGCCTGTTAAACTGTTTAAAACAATATCAACACCCTTGTTATTGGTCAGCGGCTTAATCTGCTCCGCAAAATCAAGTGTGCGTGAATTCAATACATGCTGGATCCCCATTTCATGCAATCTTTGTCTTTTTGCATCACTTGCAGTCGCGATAATATGTGCTTTTTTCAATCGGGCAATCTGGATAGCGGCCAATCCAACACCACCTGAGGCTGCATGAATTAATATGGTTTCATTTTCACTGATTTTTGCAAGATGACATAATCCATACCAGGCGGTTAAAAACACTAATGGCACTGTTGCAGCAGATTCAAAAGAAAGACTATTCGGCATGGGATAGACATATTCCTTCCGGACATTGACAATATTTGACATGCTGCCAGGTGCCAGCACTGCAATAACCGATTGTCCAGATTGAATGTGTGTTACATCTGAACCAACGCTGCCAACAATCCCTGCACATTCAAACCCAAAAGGAATATCAGTGTCTTTCTCCACTTTTATCATTCCAAGGGCATGCAATACATCTCGAAAATTTAATCCAGATGCCTTTACATGAATTTCTATTTCTGAAGATCCTGGTTTCCGATGTTCAAAACCATCAAGATACAAATGATCCAGACTGCCAACGCCTGAGGTTTTTAAGCACACATGTTGTTGTCTTTCATAAGGTTTGTCATATTTAACCAGTCTGGGGGCAAAGCATTTTCTATCTCTCAGAGCGATCAGACTTTCGTGATCAGCACTTAAAAAAATCTGGATAAGGGAAGAAAAATCATCACGCATTAATGGATCAAGATCAACTATGGAACATTTCAATTCTGGAAATTCCAATGCCAGCGATTTTCCAAAACCCCACATTGCTGTCTCAAAAGGATTGCATCCCGATGAAATATTTTCTATGGATTGTGCGCCTTTTGTAATAATCCATAAACAGGGTGGAACGTGCCATGTCATTTTGCCCAATACTTGTACAAGATGTATTAATGGTTGTACTTTTTGTTGTAACAATAAATAATTTGAATTATTTGATATATCCGCATAGTATACAATGCCAGTGAGTGTTGATGATATATTATGTTCATGAATATGTTCTAAATCAAGAATAGAGCAAGGTATTGATCTTAAATCAAAAAGCGTACATAATTGATTGGCAAAGTCGGTTGTATGGGAACAAATGAGCCAGTTTTCAGTGTTTGCATCTTGATGGCCATTCTTGTCAGGCATAGAAACCGGGGTCCATTCTATATGATAAAGTAATGTTTTTCTTTGAAGCATCAACCAGGACCGGGGGTCTACGCAAAATGCGGTAAATCCAAAAATTTCAGCAGCAATCGTTCCTGTTGAATCGAATAAAACAAAATCTGCAACAACTTTTTGTTGATCAATCTTCTGAATCCGGGCATATCCCCATGATGCATCATGCAATTGTTTGTAAAAGATCATCTTTTTTAAATTGACTGGCAGGTATGTATATGAAACATTTTTATCAGGGAGCACAGATTGAATCAATTGGAAGCATGCGTCTAAGATTACTGGATGAATGTAACATCTTTCTGCAGAATCAAGCAGTTCTTTTGAAAGTTGTATGTGACCCAGTACATCATTCTCATGGACCCACACCTTTTGAATCGCCTGAAAATATGGACCATAATTAAGGCCCTGAGATTGATATTTTTGATACAGTTCTGATGCATTGATTGTTGATGAAATGTCGGATTGAAGGTCTTGCAGTGTCGGTGTTATGTGTTTATTTAGGGGAACGCTTTTTGAGAATCTGCAATGGGCATTGACAATCCATTGGTTATTTGATGATTTTGAAGAAATTTCAGTTTGATACGTATCGTCATCACGTATTGATAAAATTGTCCGAACAGTGCTCTTTTTTTCCTTATACAAAAATAATGCATTATCAAAACACAAGTCCTCTATCAAAAAAGGACCTTCAACAGGCATCTCATTGGCAGCAGCAATAAACATCTCGATAAAACCACTTGCCGGAAAAATAATATGATCCAGTATGGTATGATGAGAAATATAAGATTGCGATGCCGAGAGCAGATTAAAAGCAGTCTCAAACTGAATATCATCAGATGATGTCTTTGTTTTATTATATAAAAATGGATGGCTTTGATCTGCTCTGGATTTCATTTTTTTGTTTTGGGCATCCAATTCTTTAGGCCAGTATTTTTTTCTTTGAAAAGCATATGTGGGAAGATTGATTGTATTGATATGCTCTTTTGAAAATAGATTTATCCAGTGAATATCGACCCCATTGACATACAAGCCACTCAAGGTGTTCATGAGTTGAAGTATCGGATTATCTGGCTTTAAGGATGGCATCCATTTGATGTTTCTGTCCGGTAAGCACTTTGATCCCATGCCAGATAATGTGGATTTGGGCCCAATTTCCAAAAACATGTGACATTGTTCTTCATGAATGGATTTAATACTGGAATAAAACTGAACGGGTTTAATAATATGATTGATCCAATAGCTGGCATTGGACATTTCATCTGTCACAATTTTTCCAGTCACATTGGATACAATTTTAAGTTGAGGCGCATTAAACTGAATGGTGTTCGCAATCTGTTCAAATTGGGACAACATTGGCATCATCAGTGAAGAATGAAACGCATGAGATACTTTTAACCGAATAGATGAAATATTGTTGGCGCTAAACCTTTCAATAATCTTATTAATACTGTCATCTTTTCCTGATATAATAATTTGTTCAGGGCCATTCACTGCGGCAATCGAAATATCCTTCTCATATTGATAATCATAAATATAATTTTGAACTGTATGCTTACTTGTAAAGACAGCCGCCATTGCCCCATTGTTCGGAAGATTCTGCATTAATTTCGCTCTATTTGAAACCAGATTGAGTCCATCCTCAAGACTGAATACACCGGCAATACAGGCGCCAACATATTCTCCAATACTATGCCCCATAACCATATCAGGGATAACCCCCCATGATTCCCATAGTTTGGCAAGGGCGTATTCTAAAATAAACAGTGTGGATTGGGTATAAATGGTATTATTAATTAAATCAGGGTGTTCAGGTGTATTTGAGTAACCGATGACATCCTGTATAGATTCTGGAAATTCATTTTGTAGATGGTGACAACACGTATTCACAGCATCACGATAGACATCATATTTTTTGTACAATTCTTTACCCATGCCAGCATATTGAGATCCCTGTCCGGTAAAAAAGAAGGCCAATAATGGTCTGGAATTGGTTTGATTTTGAAATATAACGCTTTTATCGAAGTTATTTTGCAAATGATTAATTAAATCAGCAGTGTTTTCATAAATAACAGACAACCGACTTTTAAAATGAGACCGGCAAACAGTTGATGTATATGACAGGTCTTCAGGATCTAAATGCTTTGTATTTTTCAAATTTATCAAATAATGTGCATATTTTTTCTTTAAATCATTCAATGCAGATTCATCTTTTGCAGATAATGTAAATATGGCATATTGCTTTATCTTTTCAGAAGAAACGATTTCAGAAGTAATATTTGGTTTTTCAAGATTATTGTCATCCGAGAATTCTTCAATGATAAGATGAACATTTGATCCACTAAACCCAAAAGAGCTGACACCTGCAATACGTTTTTCATAGCCTGATGGCCAGTCACAGGTTTTGGTTGGAATTCTTAAAGGAATGTCCTGCCATTTGATATAGTGATTCAAAGATTTAATATGCAAATGTCCGGGGATTTTTTTATGATAAATGGAAAGCGCTGCTTTAATTAGACCCGAAATTCCTGATGCAGCCTCCAAATGGCCAATATTGGTTTTTACCGATCCTACAATAAGTGGATTCGATTGTTTATGATTTTGAAAAACATGACTCAATGCCCTGATTTCAATAGGATCCCCCAATGATGTGCCCGTCCCATGGGCTTCAATATAACTGATTTGATCGGCTGTTATTCCTGCATTTTCTATGGCATTTTTAATGACATTCTGTTGCGCAGGCCCATTGGGCACTGTTATTCCGCCACTTGGTCCATCCTGATTGGTTGCAGATCCACGAATAACAGCAATAATATTGTTTTTATCAGCAATTGCATCATTAAGACGTTTCAAAACAACAATACCGCAACCTTCCCCACGACCATAACCATCAGCAGAATTATCAAAGGTTTTACACCGACCATCTTTGGACAACATTTTCGCTCTTGAAAAATTAATACTGACCTCAGGAGATAATATCAGATTGACACCTCCGGCAATTGCAAGGCGCGATTCTTTACTCCTGAGGCTTTGACACGCAAGATGTACAGACATTAAAGAAGACGAGCATGCTGTATCAACAGTCATACAGGGTCCGGTTAACCCCAGAAAATATGCAATACGACCCGATGCAACACAATGTGCATTGCCTAAAGTAAAATACGCATCAATATCTTTCGGATAAAACCTTCCCGCCTGTTTCATCATAAAATCATAACTGCTCATACCAATAAAAACACCTGTTTGCGTATTATAAAGCGCGTCTGGAATAATATTCGCATGCTCAAGCGCTTCCCAAGCAACTTCCATCAAAACCCTTTGTTGCGGATCAAGAGATAACACCTCACGCGGGGTCAACTCAAAAAAATTATTATCAAAACAATCCACTTCACCAATGAACCCACCACTTCTGGTATATATTTTCCCTGCAGCATCTGGATCTGGATCATAATAATCATCAATTGCAAACCGATAACCAGGAACTTCAGAAATCGCATCAACCCCTTCAGACAACAACTGCCAGAATTCATCCGGCGTATAACAAATTCCTGGAAATCTGCATCCAATACCAATAATGGCAATAGGTTCTTTCATCTCATTAAGCTGAGAACGTAATGATTTAATCTCTACTAATGCTTTTTGAATAAGTTCTTGCATAATATTATTGATTATTGGGGTCGGGCCTACCCTTTGAATTTAATTAATTATCATTCCAATAAAGGCTTTTTGTACCCGCTATAACGCCCTTTTTGAGGTCAAAAAGAGCGTTATATGTATTGATTTCGGAATTACATGTGCGCCATCTTTATCATAAACCAAAAGGTGAACATGATTGGATGTTACCATAATAATCCAAAATTGTTAAACCAAATCGCTTTTTGACTGAATAAAAATTCTGGCATCCACAGGTGGCGATCTTTGGAAATTTTGAACAAATATTCCTCTTATAGCACCGATGTGTCAAATGCCAGAACTTTTCGGAGATATTATTTCGATATGTTCTTTGCCATTTTCTTTTTGCCGGGGGTCCGACCCGGTCCGACCCGTCCGACCCCCAATTTCTTTTTCCAACAGGTCTACAATATCGTAATTTTCATTATTATTTGAGGTGACGATATCATTTTTTTCTGTTTGTGATGAAAAAGTCAGTGCGTCATGAAAGAGATAGTTTACCAATGATTCAATCGTGGGGTAATCAAATAATAATGTTACTGGTAATGCGGTTTCCAGGTCTTTGGCGATTTTGTTTTGCAGTTCTACCGCCATGAGTGAATCAATGCCAGCATCGGTCAGGCGCTGTCTTGGTGTTAATGTATGCGTCGATTGCAGGCCTAAAACATCCGCTACTTGTTTTGTAATATATTTGATGAGGATTGACTGTCTTTCATTTTCAAGAGAGTTGTGTAGCTCTTCTAAAATTTTTGATTTTATGGGGATGATGCTTTCTGGTTTCACCTGTTCTTTATTTTTATAAAATAAACCATAGAACGATGGCACTGGCTTTGGGTCAAATCGGTTTGAAAATTTATCCCAATCTACAGGTGCAGCAATTGCCTGGGGAATGTTCATTGTTAACAATTTTTCAAAGGTGCTGAGGGCATCCACTGTTTGTATTTGAAAAAATCCCTGGGCGGTTAGTCGGTTGATATCCTGTTCTGATAGCCTTGATACCATACCTTCTTGCCAGGGCCCCCAGTTGATACTTAAAGCCGGTAAATTTTGAGCCTTACGATACTGCATGAGGGCATCCATAAATGAATTGGCACTGGCATAGTTGGCCTGTCCAACTGAGCCAAATATGCTGGCAGCAGATGAGAAACAGACAAAATAATCCAGTGATAGTTCTTTTTCTATTGACATGTTATGTAAATGCAATGTGCCATCAACTTTTGGCCCCATGACTTTTTTAAATAAGTCTGGTGTTTGTTGGGGTAACATGGCATCGATGTGTATCCCTGCAATATGAATGATCCCTTTTAATTCAAGCTTTTCAGATTGAATATCTTGAAATAATTGCCTGACATCTTTGACTGATGTAATATCTGATTGATAATATTTCAGATGGATGCCTGGTTCTTGCAACTCTTTTAATTTGTTTTGGACGAGGTCAAAATGTTTACGTCCTGTCAGCATCAGATTCTTTGCGCCATTTTGAATCATCCATTGAGCGATTTGCAGTCCCAATGCTCCCAGTCCGCCGGTAATTAAATAGCTGGCATTTGACTTGAATAATGTTTTTTCAGGCAATGTCAGAACGATTTTTCCGATGTTTTTTCCCTGTGCCATATATCTGAATGCATTTTGGGCTTGATGAATGGAATATGTTTTAAATGGTAAAGGGTTTATTTTTTTGGCTTTGATATGATTGGATAAATCATGCATTGCATCTTTTATGATGTGCTTCGCTGTTTGCATGATTGACATTAAGTCAAAAGTAAAATAGGATGCATGTTGACGATGCTGTTGAAAATGAGCCGGATCCCAAATATCAATTTTACCGATTTCAACAAAACGTCCTTGCATATCAAGCACATCCACGCTTTTATCAATAAACGCTCCTTTTAAACTATTGAGGACAATATCGACACCTTTTCCTGATGTTAATTCCATGATAGTTTCAGCAAATTCAAGACTTCTTGAGTTCATTACATGCTTAATGCCTTGAGATTTTAAAAAATCCCACTTACTTTGACTGGCAGTGGCAAATATTTCGGCATCATATTGTTTTGCGATCTGAACTGCTGCCTGCCCCACACCGCCTGCTGCTGCATGAATCAAGACATGATCTTTTGGTTTAATTTTTGCCAGATGGACCAATCCATACCATGCAGTTAGATAGGCAGAAGGCAGTGTTGCGCATGCTTCATAGCTCATGTCATGAGGTATTGCACCAATAAAGTCTTTGTTTACTGTCACAAAGCTGGCCAGACATCCCTGGGGATGAATTGCGATCACTCTGTCACCTACAGACCAGTTTTTCACATGATTGCCAATACTTACAATTTCGCCGGCACATTCAAATCCGAAATTCAGAAGTTGATTATCTTTCATCTCAAGCATGCCCAGTGCGTTTAATACATCACGAAAATTTAAGCCGGCAGCATAGATTTTTATTTCTACTTCATCTGCCTCAGGCGCTTTTCTGTTCAGGGGAGAAAGATATAGATGATCTAAAATGCCTGCCTGAGTTGTTTTTAATATGACTGGATGACTTTGTATGTTCTTTTCATGGACCTCGACACTGTTCTCCAATGGCATCAGTCTGGGGATATGAATCGAATTGTTACGAATCGCAATTTGATCAGATGCATCAGGATGGTATAATTCTTTGGCAATGGTTTCAGGATCAAAGGGGGATTCCGGGTCCATATCAATTAATCGACAATGACACATTGATGACTCAAGATTAAATACCTTAGAAAATCCCCAAACTGGTGATTGCAGATAATGATTGGGTTCCAAATGAATTCTTTGCGCACCCTTTGTGATCATCCATAAATTGACCAGTTGCTTAAATGATTTTTGAATAATGTTCTGTGAAATATTCAAAATCAAGGTCATACAGTCTTGAATATCTTTTTGATCTTGAATATCCAGGGGCGCCAGCACAACAATATCATAAGGGGCGTTAGAAATTCTGTCAAATAATTGCTTAACATCAGATTGGCTGCTTGGGTCAATGATAATATTTTGGGGATCAACCTGATGAAATGACGCTCCTTTTGAAATCAATGTCACCTGTTTATTGTCTGATTTTAAACGCGTACCCAATCGTTTTCCAAAATCTTTTTGATCTGAAAAAATAATCCACTGTTTCGAGTGATCCGCCAAAGATCTTACACGATTCAGTTCCGATATGACAGGCCAATCAATGGTATAGATCATGTCATGAGATATGGGCGTCTTATTCTCTTGCATGTGAATGGTTTTCGTAGACACCTGCTTTACCCGCAGGCCTTTTGCAGATACAATCGTGTTGCCATCATCATTGATGAGAAAGGCATCAACTGTAAAAAAAGCCCTGTTTTCAATGCTTGATTTCTTCTTTACATAAGTCCTGTATTTTGCTTCAATATCCGGATGCGTTTGATTGTAAAAAACAAGTTGATCCATCCCCACTGGCAGGTAAGTATTTGTATCTTCAGGAAGTAAAGCAATGGATGTTTGAAAACATGCATCTAACAATACCGGATGGATATTATAATCATGAATGTCTAATTGATTTTGAATACTGATATCTGCGCAGGCACAGGTTGAATCAGAACGTATATGTGCAAGGGTTTGAAAATTTGTTCCCATTGAAAAACCACGATTCTTAAAAAGTGAATATATTTGATCTTTCCCTTTGTCATTGAGATTTTTTGCTATAAAGGATGTCAAATCCTGTGGTTCCGAAAAAACGTCCCCTGAAGAGAGTTTACCTGACACATGAAGGATCCATGATTGCGCTTTATTGGCTTTGCTGAATATATGAAATTGAATGCTTTCTTTTATATTTTGATCTGTGGCCTTTTTCAGAACTGTCTGTATGATATGGTTTTCTGAAAGAACAAAAGGATTATAGATAAAGATATCTGATAATGTAATGGCTGATTTTTGCCAGAGAAATCGGCCTGCGGCATTTGCCATTTCAAAAAATGCGGCTGCTGGAAAAATATTTTTTTCAAATATGCAATGATCCTTTAGATAACGCATTGTTTTTGTATTCAAGCGTGATTCAAAAACGATATCATTGGCATCGGCCAGATCAATTCTATGCCCCAATAATGGGTGCATATCTATATTATTGGAAACAGGGGCAGGATTTTTTGTACTGACCCAAAAAGATTCGTGTTGAAATGCGTACAATGGCAATTGAATTTTGGATACATGATAGGGTTGATAGTATGTTATCCAGTCAATATCCGCACCATTGACATAGGCATTGACAAGGGCTTTGAACTCGGGAAATGGATGGGTTACTTGATTGGGTGAATCGGTTTCAACAGTATTGGTAAGCACATTCTCTGATGATATTCCGCCAATATAGGCAATCAGCCCTTTTTGTATTTCATCAGGATTACGACCTGTTACTGCCAGTCTATGATTAAAATGCGAGCGACAAACTGATGAAGAATAACACAGGTCAATCATTGAAATGGATTTGTTTTGTTCGAGCAGTCCAATATACCTTGCACATAAGTCCTTCAAGGACTGCAATGATTTTGCAGAAATAGGAAGGAAAAAATTATCCGGATCAGGAATGGATTGTTTCTGCATTAAAGGCGTTTGATAACGTTCAATCACAACATGAACATTGGTGCCACTTGCACCAAAGGAGCTGACCCCTGCAAAATTACTATCTGATGGCCAGGTCTGTAATTGGGTTGGAATGGCAAAAGGGAAGTCATTCCATGCAATTTTTGGATTTGGATTTTGAAAGTTCAGATGCGGCGGAATCTGTTGATGATATATTGATAGAATTGCCTTGATTAAACCTGCAATTCCCGCGGCTGCTTCAAGATGACCCAAATTGGTTTTAACCGAACCAATCCATAATGGATGCTTTCGGTCATCCTTGCCAAATACCTCTCCTAAAGCATTTATTTCAACAGGATCTCCCAGTGGCGTAGCGGTTCCATGGGCCTCTATGTAGCCAATTTGATTCGATGTTACCCCTGCATTGGACAGGGCTGATGAAATCACTCTCTTTTGCGCTTGAAGGCCTGGTACTGTAAATCCAGCAACAGGGCCATCCTGGTTTACTGCCGCACCACGAATAACCGAAAAAATATGATCATTATCTTTTATCGCATCAGACAGACGTTTCAATACCAGTGTGCCACAGCCCTCACCCCGAACATAGCCATTGGCAGCAGCATCAAAGGTTTTACATTTACCATCAGGAGATAACATATTGGCTTTACAAAAATTAATGGATAATTCAGGAGACATTATCAATCCCACACCGCCCGCAAGTGCGATATTGCATTCTTTTTGACGTAAACTATTGCATGCCAGATGCACAGAAAGCAATGATGACGAACATGCGGTATCCACTGCCATTGAGGGCCCGGTTAATCCCAAAACGTATGATAATCGACCAGGCGCCATAGACAAGGTATTGCCGGTGCCAAAATAGGCATTGATTGAATCCATATTCCCCACATGCAGAAAGGCATAATCATAAGTGCTGATTCCAACAAAAACACCTGTTTGAGAATGTTTTAGCTGCGTTGGCGCAATATTCGCATTTTCTAATGCTTCCCAACTCACTTCAAGTAATAAACGATGCTGCGGGTCCAAATCAATGGCTTCGCGGGGGGGGATGCCAAAAAAATGGGCATCAAACAAATCAATATCCGATAAAAACCCGCCATGCCGGGTATACATTTTTCCAGGTACACTGGCATCGGGATCATAATATTCGGACATATTCCATCTGTCTGAAGGCACTGCAACAATGGCATCAGTGCCTCTTGTCAACACATTCCAAAATGAATCCGGATCATTCGCACCGCCAGGAAATCGACATCCAATTCCAATCACAGCAATGGCTTCATTTTGAATGTCTGATGCCTTTGAGATCAGTTGCGGTTCTTTTTTTTCGGTTTCAGCAATGATCTCTGCAGAAGGATTGATTTCTTTTAGTTCGCCAAGATGTTCAGTTTGAAGATAATTTGTAATGTCTTGAATGGTGGGATAATTAAAGATTAAGGTGGATTGCAAGGTGATCCCTAAGCTGTTCTCAATTTGATTTTTAAGTTCAACTGCCATTAAAGAATCAATACCCAAATCAAACAAACCCACATCCTTATCAATATCTTCTTCTGTTGTCAGTCCAATAATTTGTTGCACCATCAACTTGATTTGATTGGCCAATATAATATTTCGTTCTTCATCTGATTTGTCTTGAAGTTGTCTGATCAGGGGTAATGTCTTAGTTTGTTCTTCCGGCTCATTTTTTTCTATGGGTTTGAATGCATCATAAAAAGAAGATACTTGCTGATGCTCATGAAAAAATTGATTCCATTCAACCGGCAAAACGACGATTTGAGGAATGGGAAGACAACACAGTTTTGGAAAGAGTTCTAATCCCGCATGAACCGGAATCTGCCCCACCCCTTTTTTGTGCCATTGCGCTTGATTTTTGGCATCCATCCGCGACGCCATGCCGATTTCTCCCCATGCGCCCCAATTGATACTGACCCCCGGCATCCCCAATTTATTTCTATACTGCACAAGGGCATCCATAAAAGCATTGGCAGCCGCATAGTTGCTTTGACCCGGAGCACCCATCACTGATGCCATAGAAGAAAAGCAAATAAAAAAATCAAGGTCCAAGTCTTTTGTATGTTGATGCAATAACCAGCTTCCCTTAACCTTGGGAGCCATCACTGTGTCGAAATCTGACTGACTGAGCCTGAGCAAAAAGCCATCTTTTAGTGCCCCTGCGGCATGAATGATTCCGCCAAGGGGCGGCATTTGTTTTTTTAGCTGCATGAACACATTTTCCATTGCAATGGCATCGGAAATGTCTGCCTTGAATACCGATACATTCACATTGGCATCAGTCAACAGTTGTATCGTATTTTTTGCTTCTTTTGAAGGATTACTGCGTCCAATCAAAGCCAGATTCTTTACGCCTTTTGTGGAGAACCATCGGGCAAAAGTCAAGCCCAAGGCCCCAAGTCCGCCAGTGATTAGATAGGTTTTATCTGGTTCATAATTCAACTGTTGACTGCTCAATTGATATGACTTTAATCTGGCTTTATATCTTTTACCAGCGCGCCATAGGATACGATCCTCATTATCAGGACAGATCATTTCTTCAAATAATACTTTTGCCAAATCTGTCTGGTTTAATGGATCCAAATCCAATGAAACAATCTTACATTCTGGAAATTCCAGTGACAGGACATGAGTTAAGCCAATGATTGATGATTGGGCAAGGGAGATATCATGAGTATCTGTCTCCATAGATATGGCCCCTTGCGTGACAATCCAAAAATCTGGCAGGCGGGTCTGGATATTTTTACTTAAAGATTTTAAAAGCTTACTGATATCCAGGCATCCTTTTAGCGTACTATCATAAAGCAAATCCGCATGATTTTCCAAATCAACAGGTTTTAAATAAATGATTTTATTCTCACTTGAATCAGATAATAGCGTATTCCAATGAATGTCTGTGCAATCATCTGTTTCAACAACCTGATGTTTCATATGATTTGCGGTCATCAGGTTTGATAAGGACAGTGCAATTCCTTTTTTATCGCCAATAATCACCCATTGTTTGTTATCCAATGATTGATCCATAAAACGATCTTTGAAGCCCAATGCACGATCATAAATCCAGGATGGACCATACAATATATCAGATATATTGAAATCTGCTTGATCCGCAGTATTGCCTATACGCAACTTATGTTTATCCAGGGTTCTTGCAGTAAAGGCGATAAACTCAGCAATCACATGACCGGCGTTATCAAAAAGCATCATATTGCCAGTGATACTTCTGCCCGAATCATCACTGTTGACAAATGTTATGTGACACCAAAGAGGGTCTTTTTTATGATATGTGCCATAGAACAAAAATTTATCTATTGAAAATGGTACAAACACCTGTTCTTTCAAGTTGTTATGGTCCAAATTATTTTGTAAAAACAAATTTCCTTTTGCACAGAAAAACTGAATACAAGAATCAATTAATCCAGGGTACAGTTGAAAATCATCAAATGGTACCTGAATAACCGGTTGACGCAGTCGGCATAAAGCCGCTTTCTTTTCGAACCAGACCTGATCAATCCATTGAAATGAAGGTCCCTGATGATGACCCTCAGCAGCGACTGATGCATAGAAATCCTTCTTGTTTGTTTCTGGCTCATTGTGAATTAAGGATGTATACTCTTTGTAATCTATTGATTTTTTTTGCAAAAGTTCTTTTGCAATATATTGCCCGGATGCAAATATATCCCATTTCTTTTCTCTATTATTGTCAACAGTGCTTAGAATTTTAAAGTCATAATGGTTTTGTTTTGGAGAAAGCAGTAATTGAACATTGCGGCTGTCATGATCTGGTATTATCAATGCCTGATGGACCACTATATTTTGAATAATACATGTATTCTGATCAAAATAATCAGTGGCTGCTTGAATCACCATTGATATGTGGGATGCACAAGGAACAACAATTGATCCAAAGATGCGATGATCTGGGATATAAACCGGATACTTCATGCTAAATTGGGATGAATACCGGATTTCATCAGATAAAGGCAAAGGAAGATAGCCGGCGACCGGATGCTGAATCGCTTCTTTATCAGGGACAAGCCAGTATTTTTTATGCTGAAAAGGATAAGATGGCAGCCTGACCAAAGTGTATTCATAGTCCTTTTCAAAGGCATCCCAGTCAATATGAACGCCCATTGTATAAAGACGTGCCAGATTTGTTAGGATGACCTGCCAATCCGGACTACCGGATGATAAACCAGACAACACATTTGTATTGATTTGTTCTGTCATTTCAGAAAGGTAATTTGAATGTGAATATACCGGGCCAGGTTCAATAAAAACAGGTCGTTTCATTGATTGCAAAAAATTTGAATGCTGAAAATTCAGGCCTGTCTGATTTAACCTGTTTGTCCAATATTTTGGATTGGTGATTTCCTTTGATACGATATCTCCTGAATCAGGGGAGATGATCAGTCTTTGTGGGGAGGAAAAAGAAATTTGATTTGCCAGTGATAAAAAATCATCAACAGATTGTCTGGCAAGCATTGATAATAATTGTAAGGCATGTTCTAAACTGAACATTTCTGATAAACAGGCTGCGGTAAATTCCCCTGCACCAAAACCAATCATTGCCTCAGGAATAATGCCCCATTGGAGATATAAAGATGCCAGTGCATATTCAATGGAAAAAAGGGCAGGGATTAACAAGTTATTGTTGATAAAGGATTTTTGATCAGAATGGAGATATTCAATCAAAGATTGCTGCCAATAATCATTCAAGATTGTATCACACCGGTCAATTGTTGCGGCAAAAAATGGACTGCTTTCATATAGTTGACGCCCCATTCCGGGAAAGGCGCTGGATTGATTGGAAAAAAGAAAAATGATTTCTGGCGCATTTTTATAATTACCCGAAAAGATTGATTGTTGATCTGGGGGATGATCCAATGTTTTTAATTGATCGCATAAATCTTGTTTTGATGATGCAACAATACTTGCACGATGCACAAAATGAGAACGTCCGGTATTGGCTGTAGCACACAAATCATTTAATTGAATATGAGCATGATCATCTAAGTACTTAGCATATTGGTTGATTTGTGCATTTAATGCAGATTTGTGCTTTGCAGAAAGATTTAGCACGTATACCGGACGTTTATTTTTGCCTTTATCAGAAACAGGGATCCGAGGGGATTCTTCAAGAATAACATGCGCATTGGTGCCTGCAAACCCAAAAGAGCTGACACTGGCCAGTCTTTTTCCATTGATGGGCTGCCATTCATGGTTACTGGTTGGTATTTTAACAGGTATTTGATCCCAGGGAATATGCGGGCTGGGGGTCGTAAAATTTAGATGTGAAGGAATCATTGCATTTTTCATAGAAAGGGCCACTTTAATCAGTCCTGCGATACCTGCGGATGCCTCTAGGTGTCCCATATTTGTTTTAACTGAACCAACCAGTAAAGGCGTGTCTAAATTTCTTTGACCATAAGTGTTTGCAATAGCTCCCATTTCAATCGGATCGCCCAGTGATGTGCCTGTGCCATGGGCCTCAATATAGCTGACCTGATCCGGCAAAACGCCACAGCTATTCAAGGCGGTTTTGATCACTTTTTCTTGTGCAGGGCCATTGGGTACAGTGAGTCCACCACTGGCACCATCCTGATTGACAGCAGATCCACGAATTAGCGCAATAATGTGATCGCCATTTGAAATGGCATCAGATAATCGTTTAAGAACAACAACACCGCACCCCTCACCCCGAACATAACCATTGGCCCGTGCATCAAAGGTTTTGCATTTGCCATCAGGGGCCAGCATTCGTGCCTTTGAAAAATTAATATAGAAATCAGGGGATGCGATCAAGCTCACACCGCCTGCAAGGGCCATGTTACATTCAAGTTTTCTTAAACTCTGGCAGGCAAGGTGAACAGAAACCAGAGAGGATGAACAGGCTGTATCCACAGACATTGCAGGGCCTTTTAATCCAAATGCATATGATAATCGTCCGGCAGCAACACTCAACACTGCACCACTCGTAAAATAGGCATCAATTTCTTTGCGGCTTTGTACTCTAGATTTTAATAAAGAATAGTCAAATGTACTGATACCAATAAAAACACCTGTTACCATTTCATTTAGTGCATGTTGAGAAATATTGCCATATTCTAAGGCCTCCCATGCAACTTCCATAAGAATGCGCTGTTGTGGATCCATATGGGTTGCTTCACGCGGGGTAATCTCAAAAAAGGCTGCGTCAAAATCATCAATGGATGAAATAAAGGCACCATGCCTGGCATACATTTTACCTTTTTTATCTGGGTTTGGATCATAATAATCAGATAGATTAAACCGACTTGAAGGAATTTCTGTAACAGCGTCTTTTCCCTGTTTTAATAAGTCCCAAAACAATTCAGGTGAGTCTGATTGCCCGGGAAAACGACATCCAATACCTACAATTGCAATCGGTTCAGCATTGACGATTTGAGCAGCCTGTCTGGCCTGTTTTGCTGCAAATGCAAGTTTAAGGGGTGAAAGATTAGATAGTTTTAGTTTACTGGTCATTATTAATAAATCCTTACTGTTTTGTTCCGAGTTTTCGATAAGAGCATGATAATAGTTGGAATTGTTTTATCGTAACGCGGGCCATTTTCATAAATAATCGTACTGCCCACCCAAATGGGTAATCCAATCCCCAGGGCTCCAGTTAAAGTAAACAAAGCCATTCCAGAGGACAAAAAAATTTGAATCCCTGTTGTCCATCCAGCAAACATGGTCACAATTTTCCAACCATATTTATCCAGCACAGAGAGTCCAAACAAGCCCAGCAGCCCGCCAGCAGAAACCATCACAAGGCTGACAACCACACCTTTGGCCACAATTGTATCCATTACTTCCTTTGTGACCCTTTGTTTGATCAACATTTTTTTATTCACTTCATGCACCAGATCTGATTCAATCATGTCATTGATATCATCAATAACTTTCCTTTTTTGCCAGCTTTTTAAAGATTCCCACCATTTTCTGGATCGTTCTTCAAATAATTGAATGATTTTCTCTTCAATTTCTTCCTCAGAATGATCATCATCCAGCCTGTATATGGTTTTATATCCCTGTAATTTGTTGGCCACATTTATGAGTATCTGCTTATAGGGAAACTCATGTTCAAGGCGGAACGCATTTACAAAAGTGTGGCTTGCTGTTTTTCTAAGGGTTTTACTCACAAGATTGACTAATTGAGCATATCCCATTTTTTCTTTTATGAGATCTGGTTTTTTTAACCCTTTTACAACAATGTATTCCAGTTCTTCATAGTCAAGCCTGTTTAATAAATTAAAGAGTCTGTCTTGTATTGGCATGGCATTCCTTGTTGACCTGAGGTCTTATTATATAATTTGGTTAAAATCTATACTGTGATGGCAGACTGTTGTGTCGTTGCTTGTAACGCAGTCTTCTGGTCTTATCAAACATCAGAATACTTTCAAACAAATAATTTGTCAACCATTCAACACTGGGATAATCAATAAGGAATGCTCTGAAAATAACATGCTCATTTTTCATGATCGTACAAAAAAATATGGTCGTGTAAAGACGTAAGTAAGCGATCATAAATTTTCGGGTAGATCGTAGTAATCGAAATCCAACCAATGTCCGAAAAAAATGTAGGGGCGAACCTTATGTTCGCCCATCGTACATAGGAACGAAAGCGTTATTAGTTCGAGGGCGAACATAAGGTTCGCCCCTACATCGGGCTGGCACATAAGTAAATGGGGAACTTATTTTTCGAGTTTTCCTTAGCATGCTACGTCTCTAAAGTACAATTACCTCAAAACGAACAATATCAATAATGGGGACGTTATTTTCAGAGCATTCCTAAGGAATCAAATCCAACCAAACCCATCAGCGGCAGCATCAAAGGTTTTACACTTTCCATCAATGACCTGTCGCTTATAGATATTTAAAGAAATCCCAATTGATCCAAGATTATTTCTTTTTAGTCTCTGTCAATTATAGATCGTAATACGCACATCATGCCATTTAAGAGCATAACTATGATCGTTCAACCTAGGTTTTTCCTGGCATATTTTTTGCCTTCTCATTCCCACGCTCCGCGTGGAATGCATATTGGAGCTCTGCGTCCAATATGCATTGTATACTTACAGAGTACGTCCGATTATAATAAACTCAAAACGCAGAGCGTCCAGGATGCATTCCCCCGCAGAGCGTGGGAATGAGTAGGCAAAAATATGCCAGGAAAAACCTAGGTTGAAAACAAGCCTGGATGAATGACATATGACTGCGTGTCAATAGAGTCATCCGGTGGTATCATCTGGCAAATGGCTCCATTTTCTCCCAGCCAGAATCATTTTTCCCACCGAATTTCATTTGAAAAAGGTAATGATAATCGCTTTCCAATAAATGAATGCGGGACATCCAGTTGAGCGGGTTGATCTTGCACAGATATCTTATAAATCTTATCTGGGGCTGTTTGTGTCCAATAGCGTTGCTATTCAAATGCATAGGTGGGTAAAAAAAAGGTTTAATCTTGGAAAAAACGAGGATTTCTGATCGCTCAAGAATTACTTACTTTATTCTTACTTGGTTTACCTAATTCAAAAAATGTTCTGCGTTTTAATTTTCCATAGCCTGCATCTTTTAATATACGTTCTATGGTTCGTGACGAAATTTTAATATTTTCTTCAGCAAGTTTTTTTTCAATATCGGGTGTTGATAAATTAGAATTGCGATATTTAATAATTTTATCTTGTACATCCATACTTGTTCGTCGTTTACTGGGACCTTTTTTAATTTCAGGAAATAATTTTAATTTTCCAGCCTTAACATCACGAATCAACGAATAAGTTGTTGAAACTTTGTAACCGAATTTATTCGATGCTTTTTCAATAGACATATTTTCAATAGTAATAGCCCTGATCAATTCATACTGCTTTTGTCTCGGAGATAATGGTTTTTCAAAAAATTCAACAAGATCAATACCATTTTCTTTTAGGTTATTAATTTGTTTATTAATCATCTGCGAATCCAGTATTAAAGTAAAAAATTTATGCTAAATTTTAGCAATAAATTTATTGTTGGTAAGGTTTAGAAATGCTCTGAAAACTGAAAATAACTTCCCCATTATTGGTATTGTTCGTTTTGAGGTAATTGTACTATAGAGACGTAGCATGCTACGTCTCTACACGACCTTATTTTTTTGTACGATCATGAAAAATGAGCATGTTTTTTTCCGAGCATTCCTTAGTATTATAATGAAGTAATATTTTATCTTGCAATAGCATATCTATAAACAACAATCCAAAAAATTCTTTAATATTTTTTTATTCACAAAAAAATAGACATAAGACTCAATTATATTAGTTCGAAAAATCAGAAAGGGAATAAAAGTAGGGGCTATTTTGTCGAATAGACATCATGTGAAAATCGGTGTTTGATAATTTTTATGCTTTTTTAGGCAAAAAAATCTGTTATTTTCAACTAAAAAGGGGATGTCCAGGGATGTGCCGATATCCCAAATGCAATTATTTGTAATAATTTCAATAAAAAGCAGGGAGGTACATTGTGCATCAGGGCTCTATCGTCCTCGAAAGGCGCAGGCCGATGTTGTGGCTTCGGATGATTGGGTCAGGGTTAAGCTGTGCTGAACTTCATCAGAACCACTGCCTATTTCACCCTCTGGACTTCCCATGACAAATGTACCAGGTTGGATACAAAACAAAGGTCATGCCGAAATCATTTGTCCAAATTTCAATATTCTTGAAATTTGAAATTAATTGCAAGCCATATATTACTTCTTCAATTCCATATTTATTGTCAAGATTGATATCCCATTTTTTTCTTTCTTTTAAAATCTCTGTTTCTAGTTCTTCTTGAGTTATACATTGCTCTGATAAAGCTAAATTTGAGTTAAACAAAATAAAAAATAATGAAATTATTAACTTAAAGCGTTAATAAATTTTGAAAGCTACACTTGAATAGCAATGCAGTCATTTCGAAAAAATTAGAATAAAGCGAATAAGGTTATCATTAGCTCAGATGGCTTAATATTTTCAACTGATCGCTTATAGCCGTAATAATTATAGCCGGAATACTTAACATATTCAATCTCTGATGCGTCATAAGCAATTTCAAGTCCAAAAGTTGTGGCTTCATTTACTTTAAACTCTACGCCACCTCCAAATAAAAATCCTATACTTGAACTTTCAACATAATCGCCATCAGTAATATGATATCGCAAACCTGCTATTAAAAAAGGCGTGACGGCTGAACCTGTGACTAACTTACCTTTTAAATCAATATTTAATGGAATATCCCAATATTCCATATCACCGAAAGCCAAAGCAAAAGGGCCAATTCCTAATCCAATATCAATATTTTTATTAACTTCAAAATATGGTTCAAAGACAAATCCTATGGGTGATTCAAAGCTGTCCAAGACCTTATATCCCTCGAATTTTTTATTTTTTTCCCATTGGTCAACTATATTGCTAAGACCTGTAACATGTGAAATACCAAGTTTAAAGTGACAATCTTGAGCAAAAACATGACTTAATTGGAATATTATTGAGCAAGTGAAAGCAACAATAAGAATTACAATTGATTTATTGGGTATATATTTCATTTAATTAACTCCTATACTTTTCTTTGTATTTGGAATAAATTTTGAAGCATCTTCAACTAACAAAATTGACAAACCATCATTACTATATTCAAGGTTTGAAATGCTATTTCCTAAATTTTCCTTTACCTCTTTTGGGGTTAATGTCCACATTGCTCCTGTTAATGGATCAACGATAATATAACCTATTAAACCTCCAAATATTAGATTACCACCTAAATACCATCCACTTAGTCTCGCAGAAATAACTAATTCCTTTGAATTCACGCCTTCTTTTTCTATTACTACTTTATACTTGCAAGGCCTAAACATTGCTAACCCTCTTTTTAAATTAGCTTGACATGGCGTATTTGAATTCATTATCAATTCTCCCTTATTATCGTATATTTTAACTGAAGCGCCCGAAGGGTTCGATTCTATGGGGATTACTTGCATGTTCCCTTGAATTATCGATGCACAACCGATAAAACAAGCTGTAATAGAAAAAACTAAAAAAGTTGAAATAATGTGTTTTTTGGTTAATGATTTCATATTTCCTCCTTAATGAAACAAAAATTTAATTAAATATTAATACATATAATTGTAGTTTGAATTAATACATTTTTTGTTAGATCATTCGTATTCGTATGTTCAAACTAACTAAATATAAAAAAAATGAATAAATTGATTAATTGGTTTCAAGTAATGTACCACCAATAATCCATTTCTTCATTTGACTCACTTGTATCTATTGATTCATTTTTATCAGTTTGTTCCTTAAGTTCCTTTAACTTAGGTGGTTTGCACTGTGAAACTTTCAATTTATTATCGTTCAACTTAGGTTTTTCCTTCTTGGTTCTCCAGATTTTTTTAATGGAGATGCCAATCTTAGCAAAAAATGCATATTTTGTGCCATGAAAAACCCAAATTGAATAATAATATTGAATAAAAGGATGATCATTTTTTATTAAATTTTCTTAGATTTTTTAGATTGTTAGTTAGATTGGGGTCGGACCAAAAATTTTATTTCAACCTATTGATTTCGCAATAAT
>Ga0272440_1000943_pt1 | contig 24247 bp, 6 predicted proteins | sample SSMMMBAug17_FD_192440 | JGI IMG/M metagenome (GOLD analysis project Ga0272440, IMG submission 192440) | Marine sediment archaeal communities from Little Sippewissett salt marsh, Falmouth, MA, United States - SSM-MMB-Aug17 | ecosystem: Environmental > Aquatic > Marine > Wetlands > Sediment ...
ATCTGATGGAATAGATTCAATGCCCTTTGCCGGGAGCGTTATTAAACAAAATAATAACGCCGCAGGTATAATTAATCTGTAGAATTTTGATTGTTGCATATTTTGTCTTTTTTTAGCATCAAAATAAAAAAAATTGAACATTGCATCTTATATAACCACATATAAATATTGTCAATTGATTTATCTCGTAATTATCGGCAAGTAAAAATCTATCTTATTTATTTGTTGATTTTTAGATCGTTTTTCAGTAATTGCAAATCATTCTGATACTAAAAAAAGAATAATTGTTTTATGATTCTTTCCCTGACTTGAACCTGGGAATATTTAAAAAATATGATCCTCATTTCGAACCATTATTCAAAATGGGGAACTAATTTTTTGGACCATCCTTATGCATTAAGGAATACAAATGACTTCATTACTAAAAAACACATCACCTTACGCACACCTCATAATTTTTTTATGGTTAGCTATTCTCACCCCCCCTGCTTTTGCAGATTATTTCCCCACCCCATCACACACCCCCCTGGTATGCGACTTTTTCGGTAAAATTACAATTGATAACCATCCCGCAAATCCAGGTGATGAAATCGCTTTTTTTAATACCAATGGCAATATTTGCGGGCATTATGTGATAAGTCGCAGCGGTTTATATGGTTTTTTGCATGTCTATGCAACTGAAAATGATATTTTAGCTGTTCAGATCTGGGATAAATCATCCCAGAAACTTTATACAAATGACCAGATTGTTTTAAGTGCCGGTGAACCGGCTGGGACAGCATTATCCTCACCAATACCACCAATCTTTAAACAAAATGCACGCTTTGTGCTTGATGTGACAACCCAAATACGTTTGACAGATATTAACAGTGATGGTATCCTGAATATCGTGGATATTATTTTATTATTGCAATATCTATCGAGATAATACTAAGGAGATACAGTTGTGAAAACAGCACAATTAATGTTTATGTTGTTGTTTATTTTTTTTCCAGTAAACGCACAGTCCAGTCATTTTTTAATGCCGGTTGCAACACCGGTTTCATGCGACTATTATATTCATCTGTCTGTGAAAGGCTTGCCGGCGGATCTGAATGATGAAATTGCGTTCTTTGACCCTCAGGGAAATATCTGCGGCTTGTATCAAATTGAGAACAGTGCGCAGACAATTATTGTCCATGTTTATGGAGATCATTCAGAGACCATTCAGGATGAGGGGGCAATGCCCAACGATATACTGACCATTCACATCTGGGATCACAGTGAATCAAAAGAATATGATAATGACAGCCTGATGATATCTTCAATAACACCAGACAGCCAGTTTTTTGTGCCAGGGTCTATTCCACCTGTATGGCAGGCCGAAAAAGGATTTGCAATTTCTGTTGATACCCGGCCCTGGTATCAGCCACAACAAACATCTCCATTTGTATGCACATTTGTTGGGCAGATCACTCTTCTCACTGGATTGGCCCCACCAGGTACTGAAATTGGTGTTTTTGATCCAGATGGTGTATTATGCGGTGCATTTCGCATAAAAACTGCCGGACAGTATGGGATGCTTCATGTGTATGGAGATGATCCAGACACGATAATTGATGAAGGGGCTGTTGAAGGCGACATTCTTTCTTTCAGAATCATGGATTTCCAAAATCTGTTGGAAATTCAATCCAATGCAATCATCACAACCCCCGGTGAAAATATCGGTTCCTTTATGTCCAGCGATAATCCACCCGCATGGCACAATCTTGCGGGATATCATCTTCATTTGACCCAAAACGATCACAGCACTGTTTATCCCATTGCTCAAACAAAGACTGTTAATGGTGTGGAAGATCAATCCATGTATATCGTGCTGACAGCCATTGATCCGGATCATGAACCACTCTGGTATGAAATCAGCGTTGAACCGAAATATGGGCAGTTAATAATGATTGATGAGGAAGAAGGCGACTGCTATTACTCGCCGGATCCCAATTTTTTTGGCACAGATACCTTCTGGTTTACTGCGAAAAACACAATTGGTGTAACAGATACGGCCCAAATAACCATTCAACTTGCAGCGGTGAACGACCCGCCAATTGCCAGCAGTCAGTCCACGACAATTGAAGAAGACAACTCGGCGTTTCTTTTTCTCAGCGGTGAAGATCAAGAATCTGCAATTCTTTCATTTGAAATCGTTCAGCCAGCCAAACATGGGGTTTTGTTGCTGATGAATGCCGGTCTGTGTCGCTATACGCCAAATCCCAACTATTCTGGTCAGGATGTCTTTTTCTTTATTGCCCGAGATGAATCCTTTGATTCTGAACCCGTTCCGGTTACAATAACAATTACACCTGTCAATGATGTCCCGCAATTGTTATCATCAAACATTATTAACCTGAAAGAAGACGAGTCAATCAGTTTGACGATTCATGTCGATGATCCGGACAATGATCCCATATCCTATGAATTGTCAGCTCTCCCCAAACATGGCCAGTTGACAGGGATATTGCCTTCAATCAATTATACACCAGATACGAATTATGCTGGAAGTGACAGCTTTTTACTTATAATATCCGATCATACAGAAAGTTTTCAAACAAATTTTGAAATCACTATTGAACCTGTCAATGATCCGCCAACAGCTATTGCTATTGCCCCCCTGACAGTTTACGAAAGCATGCCAGTAAAGTTAGATGCCTCCCAATCCTCCGATATAGAAACAAAAGCCTTGTCTTATCTCTGGTCATTACCCGACCTTTCCAATATTGCACTAGATAACCCTTCTGCCATATCTCCCATACTGACACCACCTGAATTGGCATTTCCACAGAGCATTTATCTAACACTGACTGTAAGTGATTGTGACCTGACCGACACAACCACGTTTGCACTTTGGGTGGTTCCACAGCATTTGATTACTGTTCAGGCAGATGAACATGGTCTTATTACACCTTATGGAAATATTCAGGTATATCATGATGAGGCAATTGTATTCGAGATCTTTCCAGATCCGAACTATTTGGTGAATCAGTTCTTTTTGGACGATATCCCCCAAACATTATCAGAAAATCACTTTGAATTACATAGTATTCAAACAGATCATAATATTTTTGTTACCTTCAAGCGTGTAAATCGTCCGCCTATTGCAGAAGATCAAAAGATTCAAACACCCTTAAACACACCGGTTCAATTCCAATTGGGAGCTTCAGATCCAGACAATGACCCGCTTGATATATTATTGGATACATCTTTATTACAAGGGCAGATCACAATTGATGGCTTCACAGCAACCTATACGCCTTCAACAGACTTTAATCATAAGGACTCTTTTTCATACAAAGCATCTGATAACCTGCTTGAAAGCAATACTGCCACAGTGGATATTTTTGTGGGATTGCCCATTGTTGATGCAATTGTGGTTGAAGACACCACACAACGTATTATTCTTCCCACAAAAGCCAATATTATCAATGATCCGAAAAAGGGAACAATAAATGATTTTGTAACAGATATTTATTATGTGCCCAACCCGAATGAAAATGGTCTGGATCAATTTCAATATGAACTTGAACAACAAATTTATGATTTCAAAATTTATATCAAACCAGTCAACGATCCCCCAACAGCCATTGCAATTGCACCCTTGACAGCATACGAAGGCATGCCGGTACAGTTGGATGCCTCACAGTCTTCAGATCTTGAAACAAAACAATTATCCTGTATTTGGACTCTCCCCAACCTTCCAAATATTGCATTGGATAACCCTTTTGCCATATCTCCCACACTCACGCCGCCTGAATTGGCCGTTCCACAAAATATATACCTGACAATGACAGTAAGTGATGGCGAGATGTCTGATACAACCACTGTATCAATATGGGTTATTCCCAGGCATACCATAAAGGTTCAGGCAGGTGAACATGGACAAATTTCACCTTCAGGTAATTTTAATGTCTATCATGATAATTCAATGTCATTTGATATTTTACCTGATCCAAATTATCTGGTGGATCAGTTTATTCTTGATGGAATGCCGCAACCATTATCAGAAAATCATTTTGAATTGAATCATATCCAAAAAGATCATGGCATTTTTGTCACCTTTGTCCATGCCAATCAGGCACCTGTTGCCCACAATCAAAAAATTCAAACGCCTGTGGATACCTCAATACAATTCGAACTGAATGCATCAGACCCGGACAATGACGCACTTGATTTATTTTTAGATACTGGTTTGCTGGAAGGTTATCTGAAATGTGATGGATTGATTGCAACGTATACGCCTTTACCTGGATTTATTGATAAGGATTCATTTACCTATAAAGTTTTTGATGGCAAAAAAGAAAGCAATTCAGCCACAGTGGATATTTTTGTGGGATTGCCCATTGTGGATGCAATTGTGCTTGAAGACACCACACAGCGTCTCATTATGCCGACAAAAGCAAATATTGTGACTGATCCACAACAGGGAGAATTGAATGAGTTTGTAACAGATATTTATTATGTTCCCGACCCAAATGCCAATGGTCTGGATCAATTTCAGTATGAATTGAATCAGGAATTGTTTACTTTTCAAATTTTTATCAAAGCAATCAACGATGCCCCAATTGCAAAAACAGCATCTTATTACACTGTCACCGAACGACAAACGCTTGTACTGGATGCCAGCCAATCCTTAGATATTGATAATGATGATCTTCGCTATACATGGACCCTGAGTAAGGCCGCAATCTCCATAAGTGACCCACTGGTTGTCACTCCTCAAATAACCGCACCTGATGTAGACAATGCCGGCATGCAAATTTCAGTGACGCTGACAGTCTCTGATCCAGGTGGCTTAACATCACAGGCTTTTTCAACAATCATTGTGCAGGATATGCCAGATCCGGTGGCTTCATTTCAAATTGAAAATGGAAATGGTATTGTTCCTTTGAATGTCCAGTTTATTGATACATCCATATATCCAGAATCCTGGTTTTGGGATTTTGGTGATGGTTCAACCAGTATCAACAATCATCCCATGCATGTGTATAAATCTGCCGGTACGTATTCTGTGACTTTGACTGTTCAAAATTCGGGTGGAATGGATCACCATACAAAAACCAATTGTATTATTGTCGGCCTTGAGCCATTGTCTGTTGATTTTTCAACATCTGGCAATCAGGGGGTGATTCCATACACAGTCACATTTTACCCCCAAATCAGAGGTGAAGTTGAAAACTGGCAATGGGATTTTGGTGATGGCACAATCAGTTACGATTTCCAGCCCACGCATATTTATAAAGCATCGGGGCAATATACTGTAACACTCTCGGCTTCAAGAATCACTGAAACTGTTCAAAAAAGTTACGCCAGTTTAATTCAAACATCAGGCCATAAAATTGTCGGCCAGGTGAAAGCGTCAGATTCGGGTAATGGTATCGCCAACTATCGTGTTGATATCAGTCTGATGGATGCATTTATTGCAAGCTCACTGACAGATGAACATGGTTTTTATACCATTGACAATTTGGAACCATCATCCCGATATATTCTCAGTGCATGGCCATCAGATACGAACTACGTTTATCAATATTACAATCAGAAAAGATTTGCATTTGAAGCCACCTATGTTGCCACAGACATACCCGGTCAACAGATAATTTTTTTGATGGAGCCGGCACCTCAGGCATGGGTGAGCGGAACTGTGACAAATGGCATTACACCATTAGCCAATATTCAGGTCGATATATTTTCTGAAAATCTGGGAGTATTCAGAAGTCAAACGACCCAAAATAATGGCACATATACCTTTACCGGATTGGAAATCGCATCGGATTATCAGGTGTCGGTATACGCTCTGGAAAAGCAATTCTTTTTTGCCATGCACGATGGCGGCATTGTGGGCGTGGACCAGCCCATTCACAGCGTATTTATTGAAAGCCAGGCAACATCAATAACCCCATCAACCACTGGACTTCGCAATATCGATATTATTGTAAATCCCATTCAAGGCGCATTTATTGCGGGTTATGTGACAGATGAAAAGGGAAATCCCATGTCCCGGATTCATGTTAATGCCTGGTCTGATCCTTTAAACGTTGGGGGCAGTGCGTTTTCTGATGCTACCGGCCATTACACAATTACTGGCTTAAAAACTGTTCTGCCTGAAAATGTTTCGCAAACAGGATATTTTGTGATCGTTCAGCCTTCAAATTATATGTTTCAGGCATATCATCGCGTGATAGATTCAAATTTGGCCACACGTGTTGGCACTGATCGAACAGACATCAATTTTCAATTGACAACACAGGGCCGCATTACCGGATCAGTAACTGAGATGTCCGGAGTCAAGGTTTCCGATGCCGATATTCAGGTGTGGTCATTATCGGATATAAGCGGTAAATTGTATCATTCAAAAAGCGATAATCTTGGCAGGTTTCAACTGAACCTTCCTGTTGCATCAGATTATATTGTATCAATGAAAACGAACAATTATGCAATCCAGTATTACAACCAGCAAACCGATCCGGATCTGGCTGAAACGATTAGTCTGCAACAGGGCAATGTGTCTGATATCCGGTTTATAGTGGATAAAGGGCCAATTATCAAAGGCTATGTTTATGAAGAGGTATTTGGTACACCATCAACAAATGCAACTGTTGTTATTGAATCGCGCAATCTGGGGACAATCCAGACCATGCAGGCTGACGACAGTGGTTTTTTTCAGTTTACCGGTTTGGACATTGATGTTTCGGATTATATCATATCGGTTCTCACTGAGGGTTATCTGCCAGCATATTACGCTGATAACATGGATGGCAAACCGGAAAATGATACAGTTTTTGATTTTTCACTGGCAGAAGGGCTTGGTGCCACAGCGGAATCCTCAGCTACAAATCGTTTTCTGACAATCAAACAGGGATTGAATGTAACCGGCCAAATTAACAACAATGATGGTCTTTCCATTTCAAATGCCACTATTCAATTGATTTCTGATCAGGGCGTCTGGAAAACAACAAGCAATCATTCACAGGATATTAATTTCAGTATGACCGGTATTTTACCTGACACATATCAACTTGTTGTTACTGCACAAAATTATATCACATACCAGGACCAGTTGACAATCACCGATGACCTGATTCTCGACATATCTCTTACGCCCGAACCGCGACGCAGTATTCATGGTACAGTAAATCAGCTTGAAGAAGGTACGCAAATAGAAATGATTGTCTGGTCTGAAACCCGCAATATATATCAAACAAAAGTTTTGGCCGGCACTGGTGAAATAATTGCTTATACAGTAGATAATCTGCCACCGGCATCGGATTATATTGTATCTGTTCTGGCATTGGATTATGCCAGTCAATATTATCCAGATAAAAACAGACAGGATGATGCTGAACCCGTTGATCTGTCTCTTCATGATGCCTATTTGGTTGATTTTGTTCTCACAAAAAATCTGAGCAATATTTCAGGCCGACTGACATTTGATAAAAACCCCGCTTCTGGAAAAACTGTTCGACTGGAGGCAAAATCCGAATCAACTGGCGGATTCGGTTTTACAAAACTGATATTATCAGCATCGCAAGAGATCAATTACACCATATCAGGGCTGTTGCCTTCAGATGATTATATTGTGTATCTCCAATCTGCATTCTATCAAAATCGCTATTGGGATGCATCAGACACTGGCACCCTGTCTTATGATCTGGCAACACCAGTTGCCACGCCGGGACGTGCAGACTTTATTATTCATGATGGTCTTCGTATTTCCGGTACCATTACCGACAGTAATGGTGATCCCATGCGTGTTCAGGTTGAAATCTGGTCCCAGAATACGCAAACGCAAAAAGTGACGCAAACCAATGCTTCTGGTGTATATGTTGTTGATGGTTTAATAGAAGCAGATGATTATCGTATCAAAGTCACCACAAACAAGAATGGTTTTTACTATTACCATGCTTCTGGTGCTGTGCGACAAGAATCTCGAAGTCAATTGCTTTCCACTGATACTGGAAATCTCGAGGGAATTGACATGGTTCTTGTCACCGGTGCTTATATACATGGTATTGTTCAAACATATACAGGTCAACGCATTGAAGGCATCTGGGTAAACGCCTGGTCCGACAGCCAGAATGTTGGCGGCGGTGCATTTTCTGATACCAATGGCGAATATATTATTTACGACCTTCCCCTGTGGCATGACTATGCCGTAACAGCAGAACCAACATGGAATATGCCATATGAAACATCACATCAAACATTGGTTTCTGTACCTTCAGAGAATACAAATTTTATCCTTCGTCATAAAAAAGGCGTGAGCATTTCCGGGATAATTCGAGATCCCTCTGGAAAACCCGTTCACAAAGCCATTGTAAAAATGCAATATGTCAATCAAAACAAACGCCCGGCCTGGACAATTACTGATTCAAAGGGGCGGTATATGATTGATTTACTGACACCCTCTCAGACATTCAAGCTGGAAATTACCCCCCCAAAAAATCAAGACTGGGCCGTTGAAAATCGTTCTGTTTATATGAATACCGATCAATCGATGGATATCATGCTGTCGTCTGGTTATATTTTTTCTGGTGAAGTCTTTTCAATAAATGAGCAAAAACCTTTGGCCAATGCCCTGATGACAATCTGGTCCCAATCCAGACAGTTTGCCGGTGAAACCACAAGCAGGGCAAATGGTAAATTTGAAATCAATCATGTGCCCATGGCAACAGATTATGTTTTGACAGTAAAAGCAACAGGCTTTCTGGACAAAAAAGAAATAGACCAGACGCCAGAACGTAACATGAACATTTCTATGGAACCAGCCGGGCAGATTTCAGGAATTGTTCGTTCATTACTAACTGGCGCACCCATTGAAAATGCAAGCGTTGAAATCTACTCTCAGGCCAATCAGGCACTGGCAGACTACAAAGGCATTGTCAGCACCAATGATCAGGGAAAATTCTTTATTACTGGTCTCAAACTAAATGATCGACAGGGAAAAAGAATAACAGACTTTGTGATCACTGCATATGCCAGTGGATTCCCTCCCCTGTCGCAAATTGGAAAAAAATCCGGGGATAGTGTTGTCTTTAACCTGACAAAAAGTAGAAAAAATGAATTAACTGGTACTGTGGGCAATCTGGATGGTAGAATGCTGGTAATAGATATTTTTTCTGATGCGCAACAATTTGTAAAAACAGTTATGGCAAAGGCTGACTTTACGATTGACGGCTTGAAATCCAAACAAGGCTATATGTTAAAATTTATAGCATTGACATTTAGCGGCATTATTCATGAAGAATGGGCTGGAGAAAATGATATGGGTACATTGGAAAAAAATCAGGCCAAAATCTATACAGCTCCGGATCAGATTTCATTTGAATTTTCATTTTTGAACAATCCTCAAAAACGCATAAAAAATCAGTTCTCAGGGCCAGGGCCCGTTCAAAACCTTCAGTCGTTATCCCATGAATATTTTTCTCAGAATGTTCGAAAACGCAATATTCAAACAGGCAGCAATATCCCCTCAAACAATCCCAATGTTGTTGTCACATGGGAGCCGCCTCTGGAAGATCGTGAAAATATTGTGGGGTATTACAGCCAGTTTAACACTCAGGAAAGTCAGGAAATCGATAAATTTAATATTACGCAAAAACCGCCCATTCGGACGCGAAAAATTACCAGTCGCGATCTGATGGGAGATGATGTGCAATACTACTTTCATGTGGCTGCAGTGGATAAAGAAGGCCGAATCGGTGAAACCCAGTCCATTGCATTTCGCATTGATACAATTCCGCCAGCCAATGTGCAGGTCATTGCACCAGATATCAGCAATACTCGCAATATTTCATTGATACTGGGTGCCACTGGTGCGTCTGAAATGTATATCAGTAATATCAATTATTATGAAGGCGGCCAGTGGGAAAACATTTCAAACAAAAAGACATGGCAACTAACAGATGGCCAAGGCACCAAAAATATTTATGCCAGATTTCGAGACCGGGCCGGAAATGCCACACAGACGGCTGAAATCACGATGTTTCAGCCGCCACTGCCCACATATATTATTAAGGCATCATCAGATTTTCATGGCACAATTACGCCATCAGGCGGAATTTCAGTTTCTCAGGGAGACAGCCTGACATTTACTGTGATACCTGAAAGCCAATACACCATTGCCGAGTTCAGTGTTGATAGTAAGATAGTAGAACTTACCAGCAATACATATATCATGACAAATATTCAAAAACCGCATCAGATTCATGTCTCTTTTAAGCAGGCAAATTTGCGCCCGTATGCGGTGTCAAAAACAATTTATGGATTGGAAGATTCAATTCTTGAAATTGAATTGACTGGCAGTGATCCAAATAATGATTCACTTGTGTTTGATATACTTCAAACACCTGGTGTGGGAACGATCAACAAAATATCAGATGATCAATATACCTATCAACCGGCACCCAATAGTTTTGGGTTATTCTATCTGAAATTTACTGCCTCAGATGAAATACTGGTATCTGAACCCGGAATAATTACCCTGGTCGTTGAAGCAGTTAATGATCCGCCACGTGCAATTGGCCAAAGCGTTGAAACAGAAATTAACACCCCTGTTGAAATTATACTGAAAGCCACAGATGTTGACAACGATCCTCTGACATTCTCAGTGGAAAAAAAATCCCCACATGGATCTGTTGCAGTTTATGGCCAAAAGGCCATCTTTACACCTGATTCAGGGTTCAATAATCCCACTGAATTTACATTCAAGGCATATGATGGCAAACTGTTCAGTAATGCTGCGCGCGTCGAAATCTGGGTGGGTCTGCCGCCTGTGGATACTGTTTTAACTGAAGACACCCCGCTGGCATTATCAATTCCTTCAGATGCCTTATTGTTGACATCGCCTGTCAAAGGCACGTTTTCTATTGCCAATGGGGGATATTATACGCCCTTTAAAAATATGTCTGGTAATGACGTATTTTATTATCAGGTAAATGGCGTTGTAAAGGCGCATAGTCTTTTTATTAAACCCGTCAATGATCCTCCTGAAATCATGAATGATATCATTACCCTGAAAGAAGATCATTCCATAGAGATCCTGTTAACTGCAACAGATATTGAAAATGATCCGGTGACTTTTTCAATATTGAAGCCTCCCAAACTGGGGAGCATTGAAGAAAACCTGCCTGCAATTACCTATACACCACTTGAGAATAAAAATGGAACAGATCAACTGGTAGTTGAAGCATGCGATGGGATGGATTGTGTTACCAAAACGCTGACAATAGAGATTCTAAATGTGAATGACGTGCCTGTTGCAAAAGATCAGAATATTTCAAAAATGCCCCTGGTCATACCTGTTTCTTTCACCCTTGAAGCGACAGACATTGATATTGCAGACATGTTGTCATACACCATTGTAAGCCGTCCGCAAACAGGTATATTAAGCGGGGGTGATGCAAACTGGACATATACTCAGGAACACTGGGGGATTTACGAATTTCAATTTATTGCCAGTGATGGCAAGTCGCAATCCAATACCGGCACAGTGACGTTGTATCTGGATATGCCTGTTGTCCATTACGTTACGCCTGAAGATATCGATCTTGATATATATGATCATATCAACAGTATCGCCGGAAATAACACGGTTAATTTATCCACATTTCCAGCCCATGGTCGCATGTTGGGGAATGCAGAAAAAGGCATTTGGGGCTATCGACCCAATCAGGACTATTTTGGCACCGATGAATTTTCATTTATTGTGGGACAGGAAACCAGACAACATTATTTGAAAATCTATGTTTATCCAGTAAATGATCCACCACAAATTGACATCCCTGAACAAATTACAACTCATGAAGATTGGGCCATATCTCTTGAATACCATATTTCTGATGTCGATACATCATCAGAAAACCTGCATGTCACTCATATCGCCCCTGAAAATGGATATCTGACACAAACCGCATCAAAATTTTTGTATCAACCGGCAAAGGATTTCAATGGATCGGATGTGTTTCGGGTTGAAGTTTCGGATAATGACAGCACGAATCTGATAGATGTACATATTAACGTGCTTCCAGTCAATGATCCGCCAAAGGTCTTTTCTCAACAAATCAGAATGCGCGAAGATACCAGCCAGTTAATTGAACTTAAGGGATCCGATATTGATAATGATCCACTTACATTTATACGATTGACCGACACATTACATGGTCAACTCACCGGAACACTGCCATATCTCACATATACTCCGAATCCAGATTCACTGGAATCAGATACATTCCAGTTTACTGTCAGTGATGGCGAATTAACTGCACAACCGGCAACAGTAACAATCGATATTCAAAATGTCAACGACCCCCCTCACGCCAATGGGATGCAATTCACTCTGGATCATCCAGGCAGTCTGACAGGCACACTGGATGCCTTTGATATAGATACCGACATATTAATTTACAGTCTTGTGGATTATCCCAGATATGGTGATGTCATTATTACCAATGCAGTGACCGGAAAATTTATCTATGATGCGCCAGAAACATCGGGAGAAGATTATTTTACATTTAAGGTCAATGATGGCTATCTGGATTCCAATACTGCCACAGTGTTTATCAATATCAATACGTCACCTGAACAAAGGCACACCTTGATACTATCTCTGTTGCCACCTTACACATCTGGTGATCAGTATCGGTATGTGCTGCTTGATAAAGACTCTGGTAACGCTATTCGTGACAATGTTGCCAATACTGCAACCTTAGAGACCCAATTACCCGAAAATGGCAGCTATCGATTGTTTATTATGTCTTCAAAGTATCAATACTACGAATATCCAAAAATAATCATGCCAGCTGAAATTCCTGTTCAAATTACACTGACACCATTGTCACAAGACCGACAAACGTTTATTGCACCAGATATCAGTCAGACCAATATTCAAGAAGGCTTTTATTTAAATATTTCATCTGCTGATATAATTTACAATGATATCAGCATACTTGACCCTGTTAACCCTGAAGCAGATGGTTTTGCTGAGATCACACCAACAAGTGATCAATATATACGAAAAATATATCAATGGCATGCGGGAAGCAGCCAGTATTCATCAATAGAAACATCAGATTCGGGGTGTACTGTCTATACAATTGATATTAAAATACATGGTGAAACAAATGATTACACCTTTTCAGTGAATTATGTATCATGTGAAGATCCTGGAAAAAACAAAACGCTCATGCATCAAAATTTTGAAACCACATATGGTCCAACACAAACGCATACAACAACAAGCAAGATATTTTATCCCATGGAAGGCACACATATTCGCATAAACATAAAAGACCACAATGAATCGCTTCCAGTAATCATCCCACCCATACCACTGGAATATCTGTTTATCGATTCAGGAGATAATTTGGCCTATAACGACACGACAGATATGTACAATATATTCAGCCCAAAAATGCGATTGGATACAGAAACGCCCCTGATGGCAAAGATTAATTATTACACCTTTGGACAAGACGCCCCTGGATCTGCGGTTGATGTCTCATTGTTTGTGGCATCAGGTCAATACACGGGGTGTCCGGTTCGATATAATCCAATTGTCAACAGTTCCATGAAACGTTACAATAATACTATTGGACAACAAGCACCTTCAATTGTGGTCCCATTGCTATTGAACAATGAATCGTCCGATTATTCGACCAGTTACCAGAATCTGGTCGATCATCAAAATGTCAACTTGTATATTGATGAAAAAGGTGATGGGGTTGATGGATTTGGGGAGCAGACTATTCCAGCAACGCTGATGGATGATCTTTCTGATGTTGTCTTGTTGTCTGTGGATCATTTGACTGGGATTGGGTTTGCGAAGGAAGCACGTGTTGTTTCGGAGGATGTCTGTGAATGCGAAAGTGACAGTGGTGGTTGTTTTATATGGGTGTTGGGGCGATGATAATTGTAAGGATGTATTCGCTTAGGAAATTTCTGTTAATAAGTTCCCCATTTCAGAAAGAGTAAATGCTATTCTTTTTTGAACCAGGATTACACTGAAGAAGATGAATAAGATGAAATGAGACACTTTTAATTCATCTTCTTCAGCGTAATCCTGGTTCAAAAAAAAGGAATGCAATTTATTAAATGCGGAACTTATTATCAGAAATTTCCTTAGGGATGCTCGGAAAATATTTTCCCCATTCGATAAAGTCAAACAAGTCGGACAGGTCAACCAATCTGACTTGTCCGAGGGCTTATGTATAAGTTAGGGGAATTAAAGTTATGCCTTTTTATCTACCCTCTTTCCAATCTCTTTAATTTTTTATCACTCTGAGCAGTAAACAGAAACAATAGTGTAATAATAATATATATCGCACCAAATGCAGCCATCGTATTATTCAAGCTTGCTGTAATAAAAAATAATCCAAAAATGATTGGCCCAACAACCTGACCTATTTTTTCGGCAAGGTTAAAAATTCCCATTGCGGTGCCTTCACCCAGTGTCTTTGTAATATTCAAATTGAGTGCGTAAGTTCTTGAAGCATCAAAACTTGATGATACACCAAGAAGTAATACTGTAACCACTGTGGCCCATAATCCACCCATAAAATAAAAAGTTGTAAATGCCAGTCCGCCTATCATGCCTGTGATAACAATAAATAATTTTTTATTATCAGAGCGATCGACAAACTTACTCAGCATTGGTGCGATATAAATCAAACAAAGGCCATATATCATATAGATTCGTCCGATATTGGATTGCGTTTCGCCCAGTCGGTTTAAATATACAGGATAAAAGAAATTGATAAAGCCTACAATAGAAAAGGCCGTGGGCAGTATTCCTAAAATTAGAAGGCTTGCAATGTTTCTATTAAAAATGAATTTCAGTAACAGTAATCCTTGTTTTTCTTTTACAACCCCTTGTTCTTCAGTTATTTTCTTCACGACTTTTTTCTGAAATCCACCTCTCATAAAATATAAGGTATACAGCACTGTAACAATTAATAGTACAGCAGAGATAAAGAATATAGGCGCGAAACCAATTCTGTCTGCAATCATCGCGCCTGCGGCACCGCCACAAATACTTCCAGCCATTAATCCGGCAAATAATTGTGTTAATCCCTGAGTTTTTGTTTTATTGTCTGTATAAGTGACAACAAAGCCTTGTCCGGCCATAAAAGAAAGACCATATCCGATGCCTGTAAAGCATCTTGCAAATAGAAGATGATACGCATCAGGAGACAACCATGAATAAAAAGAACCGATACTGCATATAATCAACCCATATAAAAAGGGCAGATGCCAATTCACTCTATCTAAAAGCCATCCGACAATAATTGACGTAATGCCTGCAAAAAACATTTCACCGGCAATAGGCAAACTCAGGACAATATCTTTTGACAGCCCGAACATCGGTACATAAAGCTGTTCCATATACAAGGGCAAGAATGAAATACATAAATCAAAGGCGAAAAAGAATATAAAGGTTACCGGTCGAATATCGGAAAATTCAATTTTGGTCTTTTTGGCTTCTGTTTGAGAGGAACTTCGAATAATTCGAAAAATCATAATTAACAACTCTACCATAAATAAAATTGAAATAATAAAAACAGTTGCAGAATCAATTCTTATTTCAAAAATTTTATCAAATAAGGCTGCTTTTGAAATATTTGTTATAATTGTTCCTTTATAAACTGGTTGAGTACTTTCACTATCGGTAACTTTGATCAGCTTTTTTTTCAGTTGAAATTCGGGGTCATTGTCAGACTGTGATAAATCAATTTTTTGTAATTCTATTGGGGACCGATTAAAATCAATTGCCATATCTTTATTGGCGAGATGAAGAATCTTGTCATTTGAGTCAAATATGCTGATATCTTTTAATTCTGGAGAGACATCAATCACTTCCTTCATCAGATTTTCCATTTTAACAAGTTTATGAATTTTTACCCCTTTGCTTAACAGATAATCGATATCCTCCTTGAGCATTTTCGTCATAATCTCTGATTTCTGGATATTTATTTGAAGATAAAATTTCTTGAATTCATATGAATTAATTAGTGAAAAAACAGCCTGTGAAATACCAATAATAATTAACATAACGATTGAGATTAGAATTCTGGGGAGGTTGTTTTTTGATCGATAAACAATGAACGTCAAACTAATAATAAGCAGCAGAGATCCGATCATTAAAATTGCACCAATCATTTTCATATTGTTTACAAAAATATTTTTGAGAAAAGCCTTGATTTGCGTATCATTAAAATCGATTATAACTGTTCCTGCCCAGTCTTTACTCTCTCCACCCTTAACTGGTAATGTAATATAATACCTGTCTTTGTATTCAGTCCAATCAGACAGAGTTTTTGAAGCATTTTCTTTAATTTTATCTGTGTAATCAACACGGGCAGCCTTAGGCATTTGTGTGTCAATCATATTTTTATCGGTACTGTAAATTATCTTCCAATCTGGCAAAGCGATAGCAACATTGAGATCAATATCTTTCCATTGGATACGAGCCTGACCTTTGAGGTATTTTGTGGTCAAACTGTATTTGGTTTCTGACAGTATTCTGTCCATTCCTACAAATTTATCGATTCGTTTTCCATAACGTAATGATCTATCAATATTTCGTTGCAGATCGGTTCCAATAATGCGATATTGAGATACCGTGGATTCGACATACAGTTTTTCTAATGATCCCAATGTCAGCAAGGCATTGAAGCTAAGGGAAATGATTAATAAAAAAATCGCGCTAAATATTAATTTCCGATTGACTGAAGATTTTAATCGTGCGCTGGCATCTTTACCTTCAGCCTGGTTTGCAATGATATTTTTTTCAAAGTGATATCTGAGCAAAAATGAAAAAATTAACAGCATTGAAAAAAAACTGATCAATAAGATCATTTGGTTCACAACATGATGATATTGCTGAAGGTTGTTTTCTTTGATTCTTAACTGACATTCACTGATCTTTTTTTCAATGGTTTGAATGGAATGTATTATTTTGATAAGAGATTGATTTGAATTGATAAACACATTTGTTATGACATATTCTTTATTCTTTGCTTCAAACTTTAGTTTTTCCTGAATATTTTCCAGGGATGTTTCTAATCTGAATAATTCTTCAATTTTGTTATTAATGCGATCCATATCTTTCATTAAACTGTAAAAATTATTATTAGAAAATAATTGTCTCAATGAGTTTGAATGTGAGACCATTTTTGTAAGCTTATCATAAAGCGGACGGATTTCTTTTTGGGTCAACATTAATACATTTTTATTGGCTGGAACACACAGGTGGTTAATTTTTATACTCATTTCATAGAGTACATCTCGAATATGATACATTGAATGCACATCATTGAGATTACTTCGGATATCATTCAGGCGATCATTGATATCCCCGGCGTTGCTCGTGTGAACAGCCTGGTTTATTTGTGCAGATAGATCGTTTATTGTTTGAATAGCGACATCATCTTTATATTGTTTTAATTGATGCGCCATCAATTCTAAATGTGAAATTGCGTCATTTTTCAACCTGGAAATTGTTGAATCTTGCTGGTTTTGAATGGAACTCTCATATCCCATTTTATAATTTACGAGTTGTTTGATAAGGTTCTGAGAGGTTTTCAATTGCCCTTTTACAACAGCTAATTCTCGTTGATTATCAAATTGGTTCAAAACAAGCTTAATATCATTAAATAACGCATCCATATCATTTTTAATATTTTGAATACTGGAAGTATTATTTGCGTAAAAAATTAAAACGATAAAATCTTTCATGGAATGTATGTATATCCGGCAGTTCAGAATTTTTTGAATCAATTCAAAAGTGTTTTTTAATGTTGTATTGATTTGATTCAGATCCTGTGGCAGTTTATTGGATGACTCTTGATTCTGGTTTTGGAAATTTGCAAAAGCGTTGATGATACTTTTTTCAATATGGTTAAAATACTTGTCATTGTTATCTGATAATTCTTGAGATAATTTTGAAACAATAGATTTAACTTTTTCGATATCATTTTCTATTTCATTTTTTAACACAGTTTTTTTCTGAAGTGTTTCAGTTTTTCTTTTATGATCAATTGTTATCTCTGAGACAGATTTTTCTATTTCTTGATTTAACGTCGCAATATCTGAAACAAACTTTTTTAACGATTGAATTAATATTTTTGTATTGTCATCATTCCATTCTTTTATTGATTTTTCCAGTTCCTTAAAAACGATATCGCGAGTGTATTCATTGGGCATGTTCAATATTTTTACCAGTAATGTATGAATATTATTCAAATAATTACTATATTTCATTAATGACTCATATTCGATCTGGCTTTCCTGATTTTCTTGAATTTTCGATAATGGTTTGACTTTGTAATAATAGATACTTGTCAATAGCAGGGCACATACAATTAAATATGGGAATATTCTAATTAATAAATGATTTCTGACGTGATTTGGATTATTGCTGGATTTTAACATTATTATTCCTTCCTTGATATTTTTTTTCAAAAAATCCCCTGAAAAAGATTAGTAGCTAATTTCACTAACAAAGTCAAGTTTGTTCTGTTAAAAAAAAAGGTTGCATTCAGGAATAAATAGTTAATATGAAGATAGACAAATTCCCCTGATTCTTACATAGGCAAATTTTTCTTGTTCATTATTAAATAGACTACGAATATATTGACAAAAAAATCGTAATCTATTACGATTTTAAAAAGGAGGGCATTTCATGGATCATTTACATCATTTGAGTCAATTTTTATCTTGTCAGAAATAAACAACTCCGCTTATTTTAAGACTTCTATCAGCTTGTTCCTTATCAATATGGCCCTTTTTCATTTAATTTATACCATAAATTAAATAGTTTGATATGCAATGGATATGTTAGCCGACATAAAAGTTGAAATTGGCGATAAAGCCCTTTTTGAATCCAAAGAAAAAGTGGGTCAAAGGACAGAATCGTCATCTTCACCATTCTTTTTACGTTCTGAAGCACTTGAGGGTGTGATTGGCATTCTCATTTTGCTTGGAATTAATTATTATTGGTTTAAGGATAATCCTGGCTTTTTGGGAATTCATCCGCATCCCTATTGGTTTATTTTACTTCCAATTGCTGTAAGATATGGACTGATTGCAGGATCTGTTGCCGGCATAACTGCTTTTATTGTTCAACTATATATATTGCTTTTTATCTACACCAATGTTTCATTGTCAGAGGCGATTTATCATCATTCGCTCATTTTTTTAGTGGTGTCATTATTCATTGGTCTGGTTGGAGAAATTCGTCGCACTGAGCATGTGAAACAAAAACAGGACTTCTTGTATTTAGAAAATGAATTTTCTAATTTATTAACTGAATATCGCGCGCTGGTTAAATATAAAGAAAAAAAAAATTCTGAGATTATTTCACAAGAAGATACTTTCTCATCACTTTATAAAGCCCAGGAAAAAGTGAATACGCTGGATGAATCCAAAATTTATCCCGCCCTTATCCAATTATTAGAAAAATATTTGTCTGTTACATCAGCAGCTATTTATACCCTTACAGATGACAAGTCTCAATTAAAACAGGTTGTTCATTTAAAAGATGATAAAACTGGACAACAACCAGAATTCATTGATATTTATATTAATGAAATCCATGAAATTTTGTATAAAGGTAACACATTATCGATCAATGATTTACTCTCGCGCCCTGATCTTCAATCCTTTTTTAATGATAAAGTTATGTGTGCCCCCATTCGTGGTGCTCGAAACCGGCCTTTAGGAATTATTATAATCAATCGCATTCCATTCAATCGCCTGACACTTCAATCTTTCCAAATGCTTAAAAGCATTTCTGATCGATGTGGTGCTTCCATTGAAAAAGCGCGGGTATATCAACTGACACGGCAACAAATGGTTCTTGATGAAATTACTGGGGTCTTGACATACAGTTATCTTAAGGAACGTTTTGATGAAGAATTTTCTCGCGCACGACGCTATGGTTATACCATGAGCGTACTGATTTTTGAAATCCAATCCTTTTATGGGTGTGAAATCAGTCTTCAACAAACCATTTTAATGAGATTTAAAAAAATTATCGAAAAAAAACTCCGAAATATTGATTTAATGTTCCATGGGGAGGATCGGTCTCAATTCATTTTAGTATTGCCAAATACGCCAATTTGGGGAAGCCGGGTTGTGCGTAATAAATTAATTCAAGAGATGTCGAATGTTGTGTTTACAAATGAACAGGATCAGTCAATTAAGATGTCTGTATTTGGTGGTGCTGCGGGAATGGCATCCGGTATGACAGTATATAATAATCTTTTGGATGCTGCATTTCTTGACTTAAATTTTCAAAAAAAACTCAATGAAAGTTTTGAACACGCTTGCGCTTCTGAGGATCAAATGGTGCTATTGCTTTTTGAAATTATGGACTTTGATAAATTTTCTAAAGAAATCCAAAAAGATATCACAAGCATTGTCGAACCACTTTTCACACACTATACAAATGAACGTACCTGTTTGTATAATCTTGAAAATTCTGCCATGTATGCATTGTTTTGGGCCAGCAAGGATCAACATGCTGTAAATGAGTTGGGGCAAAAAATTATAAATGAAATAAAAGCGTTCAAAATCAAACCATATGAAGATAAAGAAAAAGATTTGCTCATGCTGACTGGCGCATTGCGGGCAAAACCAAACATGAAATCACCTGAGAAATGGAAACAGGCTGTACTGGATAACATGTATAATAGTGAAATCATGTTGGTGTTTCGTTATAAATTTGAAAATGCCAAAGCGAGCAATGAACCATTAACTGTCATGGTTGTTGAAATCGCAGACTATCGATTTTTTTCAGAAGATAAGAAAAAGGATATTACATCATCGCTGAGTTTAATTTTTCAAAACATGCTCGGTGATATGGACATCATGTTCTATGATAGTGCCCCTGCACGTCATATACTGTTTTTGTTTCAGATGGATATTCATGATGCCCAGGAAATGCGGGAAAGAATAATCAGTGAAATACGATCGTTTGATTTTAAACCATATACATATGAAAACAAAAGTCTCCAGATTGAAGCTGGGATTTATCAGCTTTATGATTCAATTACCTTGCCTGAAGCGTTAATTGAAAAAGCGGATGAAGACTTAATTTTTACAAAAAATGTCTGGTATGCCAGCCTGGATGCGCGCAAACAAAATAAACCTTTTTGCATTCTATTTTTTAGAATCCAGGACTTTGATAAAATATCACAATCAATAGGAAGAGACCTTGTGCGGTTTCTCAAAGAAATTTTTATACATTATCAAAATAACGAGCAATTGGTATTTAAATTTCACAGTAATGCATCCTATTTAATACTATTACCAAATACCACATATAACGAAGCAATCGTTATAAATATGTCAATTACAGATGAAATCATTGATTACCATATGTGTCCATACAGGGGCGACAAGGAAGAATTGCGGTTTGATTCATCAGTGGTGTCATATGATCCTGACCTTACACATTATAAACTGATTCAAAAAGCCATGCAGTTATGAAAATACCAAATACACTCTATAAAAAAAAACAGCGACGATTGATTACGATAATTGTTTCTGTTGTAGCATTTATTTTTGAAAGTTTTGTCTTAACGCTTTTATTTCAGTATTTTCTCGCTAAACCTGAACCCTTTACCATTTTTTTTGCATTGATATGTCATACAATGGTTTCCTTTATGATGGCAAGTTTATCATTATTTGCACGATTTTCAGTGAGAGATTCTTTTATTGTTTTGCTGAAAGAAAAGAAAACCTGGGAGCCGGTTATTGATCGACTGAAATACATTAATGATGAATTGTTTGTTGAGGATAAAACTTTTAAGGCATCAGTTGAAAAAATTATTGTCATGCAGCTTGCGGATATGGAAAACGAATATAAGGAATCGTATCTGGATTCAAAAAACGTTGTCATGAAATATGCAATGTATAATTATCCGCCAGAAGAAGTTCAGGATATCCGACGCCTTTATTATTTTTCATTTTTAATTGGCTGGATCAGTTTTTTTATGCCTGGCATTGGTTTATTGGGATGTCTGTGCGTATATTTTTCAATTATCAGCTTTGTTTCTTCAAAAGGCCTGGCAGAGGATTATCAGGAAGAAACATCTCATGTTGTCGAGGATGAACAATTGCCTGATTCTGTCAAAAACCATGAAGCCTTTATGTCTAATGAGCTGAATGTTGAACCCATACGCGATATATTAAGCAGTGATGATCCGGATATGAAACGCGGTGCTGTTGACTATCTGGGCCGCATTGGCACTCCTGAAGCTGTTCGTATACTCAAGCAATGTCTGGCTGATGACAGCCCGGAAGTCCGATTCATGTCTCATACAATGCTGGGAAGAATTGATGAAAAACATGTGAAACGAATTAAAAACCTTCAAAGCGAACTGGAAAAAGCCTCATTGGAAGATCATGCCATTTTGCATGAAAAATTGGGGTATTGCTACAAGGCATACAGTGATAGTCAGTTACTGGAGGTTTCTACACGGGATTATTACTTAAAACAATCTGAGATTGCTTATCAGACTAATTTATCGTTGACAAAAAGTAATGACCCCAATATTCTATTTACACTGGCGCAAATTTATAAAATGCTCGGTGAAATTGAAAATGCTAAATCGTTTTTTGATATTGCGAGAATCAGTGCTCTGGAAAATGAAGCCTATATGTTGGCATTAAGAAATATCATTGGGCTTGCAGAGTTGCTTTATAATGAATCACTTTATTCAGAACTAATCAAATTGATAAAAAATATGCCTCAAACCATTGAAAAGGGCTATCATCAATATAAAAAACTGCATCAGGAAAACCCTAAAAATATTATTATCCGAAAGCTTTTATTTCAGTTTTCCTTCCTGGCTAATAGAAAAGAAGAAGCACAACTGCTTCAGGAAACATTCCAGGAAGAGGATCCCTTAAAAGATGAACATATTGGTATTATAACTTTTTGGTTAAACAATAAAAATCTTTCTATTCATGCAGAATAAGATTTTTAACAATGCAGATGAGTCGAAAAGGTGACAATTGACATATAATAAAGCATTTGTTATAAATTTTGTTAACAAGGTGCAGAAACAACAAATAATAAAAGGAGTCTATTCATGAAACGTATTCTTGTAACAGGTGGTGCTGGTTTTATCGGTTCCCATTTATGTGAAAGCTTTGTACAGGAAGGTCATGATGTTATTTGCCTGGACAATTTATTCTGTGGGAGCAAAAAAAATATTTATCATTTGTTAACCTATCCTAATTTTGAGTTTATTCGACATGATATTGTCAATCCCATTTCATTGGAGATTGATCAAATTTATAATATGGCTTGTCCGGCATCACCTGTTCATTATCAATATAATCCAGTAAGAACTGTCAAAACCAATGTAATGGGGGCACTCAATATGTTGGAATTGGCCAATAATGTCCATGCAACAGTGCTTCAGGCATCAACCTCAGAAGTTTATGGTGATCCTGAATTGCATCCCCAAAAAGAAGATTATTGGGGCAATGTGAATCCAATTGGTTTGAGAAGCTGTTATGATGAAGGCAAACGTGTGGCCGAAACATTAATTATGGATTTTCACAGGCAAAACCAGGTAGATGTAAAAATTGTTAGAATTTTCAATACATATGGGCCAAAGGTTGCAATTAACGATGGACGGGTTATCAGTAATTTTATTGTACAGGCTTTAAGCAATCAGGATATTACAATTTATGGTGATGGCCAGCAGACACGTTCTTTTTGTTATGTTGATGATATGATAAATGGGCTGATTAAAATGATGAATTCACCTGCTGAATTTACAGGGCCGGTCAATTTGGGAAATCCCACTGAAATAACAGTTCTGACACTTGCCCGGATGGTTATTGAAATGACCAACAGTCAATCTAAAATTATTTTTCAAGACTTGCCCAAAGATGATCCCAAAAAACGAAAGCCTGATATTACACTGGCAAAATCAGAACTGAATTGGCAACCAGAGGTGTCTTTGGAACATGGCCTTGAGAATACAATTGTATATTTCCAGCAAAATTATTCTTTTTGATTTATTTATTTAGGAATACTCTGAAAATTAGTTCCCCCTTTGCAAAATGTGTATTTCGTTTTTTGAACCAGGATTACGCTGATTATGTTGTGAGTTTTATTATGTTGCGAGTTTTTAAAGGATTATGTTGCGAGTTTCTAAAATCCACTGAAATAGAAAATAATCCCTCATTTTTTTTTACCTCA
>Ga0272440_1000944_pt1 | contig 24240 bp, 22 predicted proteins | sample SSMMMBAug17_FD_192440 | JGI IMG/M metagenome (GOLD analysis project Ga0272440, IMG submission 192440) | Marine sediment archaeal communities from Little Sippewissett salt marsh, Falmouth, MA, United States - SSM-MMB-Aug17 | ecosystem: Environmental > Aquatic > Marine > Wetlands > Sediment ...
TAACCGCCTGGGAATAAATTTTAACCATTTGTTCAATCGTTCAAATTCTTCATCTCGGCCAACGAATAAATCCGGATCGCCTATCGTTTCTGCTAATGGGTATTGCATGAATCCTCCAATATGATTTGGATCGTCCAATGTCATATTCGAAAAGCTAAAAAATGCCAAACTGTGAAATATCAATTGGCGTGACTGTACCATTCTTGTCAACTAATTCCAGCAGTACTTTTCCAGAGCTATCAGATTTTTTACCAGACAGGTCATACACCTCGCCAGTTGTTTTTAGGAAATCCATTGCAGATATGCATGATTCAGGCGGCATTACGCCAGTGTTTTTTATCATACCCCGATTCATCATGATTGCACCAACAGCCGCCGGAATACCAGTGCCTTCTCCAAGCCCCTCACTTTCAGAAACCAGATGAAAGCGATATTCTTTGTATTCATTGTCTTTAAGGCCTTTTGCGACCACAGAAACACATCCACGCGGTTTTTTGATACCAGCAGCGTTTAGCATTCTTTCTCTTTCTTTTAAGATGTAAGCAACTGCAAAATCGTAAGGAACAACTGATTGACCTTTGACATCAATTGGATCCTTACTATTAAAGCCCATCCCGCAGAGATCACGCGTTAAATTATAATATTCATTTGGAATAACAGATCCTTTATTGGTAACCTGTTTTAATTCAAGATATCGGGGAAGTGTTACTTGTTCAGGATGTGGATATGGATAGATTGGCACTTCTCCAATAAATGGGAAATTAAATGACTGTCGCAAAGCAATTCCATCTTCTTCAAAATATTTCACATAAACCAGCTTGCCATCAAGATACATGGGACAGTCTATTGTCATGCAATGAAACCTATGTCCGATAACGCCTTCCCCTTCAACAGCCTCTCCACCATGCGTATGAAAAATATCTATGGTATGTGTGACATCAAGCAATAGCTCTGATGCCAGCTTTCCCAGGATATTTGTTATACCAGGAGAATTGCCCATTCCCAGAACAACTTTACGTCCTTTCTGTTTGATTTCATTATCCATTTCCAGAATTTCGAGGGTGACATCGACATCATCACAAACATCAATATAGTCAATTTGTTGTGCCATAACTGCGGCCAATATGGGCTTGACTGTATTATAGAATGGACCGACACAGTTCAACACAATATCGCATCCCTGTATAGCATTGCCAATACTTTCAGGATCAAGCGCATTCACAAAACAAGAAGTAACATTGGACGCATTGATTTGATTTGCTAATTGTTGTGCGCCATCTTTGTTATAATCAGCAATAATGATTTGTTCAAAATCATTGCTTTTGTGCAGGGTTTTGACTGCAACAGAGCCAACAGCGCCATTTCCACCTAAAACGATAATTTTTGCCATTATTATAATCCTTTTTTAAGTATTATTCATTCAAAAATGTAACGATCCCATTGGATAATTTTGTTCTGACACCAATGGGAAAAGTATAATTGGGTATGTCGTGCCCACATTCATAGTTTGCATATACAGGAATATCATCACCAAAGCATTCCAATACCACTTCATGAATCAAATCAATTTCCCCACAATCTTTGAAACTGCCAAGCAACACCCCATTGACGCAATCAAAACAACCAGACAGGCGCATATGGGTTAACATCCGATCAATTCTGTATGGCGCTTCTCCCCGATCTTCCAAAAAAAGAATACCCTCCTGACAATTGATCGCATATGGTGTTCCAATTGTATGACACAGGGTTGTTAAATTTCCGCCCCACAATTGCCCCAATACTTCGGGCTGATTGCCTTGCGACAGAACAGTTACATTGTCTGAATGGGGCATTTGATCTGAACAATTTTGGGTCAGTGCCTTGAATAAAGATTCAATCGTCTGGTTATCGGCATCAGCCAGCATGGTTGTTACCGGGCCATGAAATGTAAGCCATCCATGTTTGAATGCGAAAAAGTTAAGAATTGGCGTGATATCACTAAATCCGACAATGCGTTTGGGTATCGCTTTTGACATGGAGTCATTCAAATAGGGTAACATCCGAATGCTGCCAAAGCCGCCCCTTGCGCAGATAATTGCGTGAATATCATCACGCATCAGAAGTTTTTCAAATGTTTTAGCACGTTGACTGTCACTTCCAGCAAGGTAACGTTTTCGTTCAAAAATTTCTTCAGGAATTTCGACTTGAAATCCCATGTCTTGAAGAACCGATACCCCTTTATTGAACTTTTCAATGTTGAAAGTGGCAGAAGGTGCTGCGATACCAATCGTATCGTTTAATTTTAAGGGTTCAGGTATAATGATTTTTGTCATAAATCAATTTCTGTAACAACTTCATCAAGGTCTTTTTCATTAATGTCTGGGAAGAGTTTGTCAATATCGTAAATGATAGCCGTATCATCACCATCTTTCCAGACGCCTTCAATATATTGATCCATTTTGGGAAAAATACTTTTTGCAGAATATATTTGTTGAGATGAAAACGCGACAATGCCTTCAACCGAATCAACAATAACAGCAATGGTGCCGGTTGCTGTTGATAAAATTAATATGCGATCGTCAATATCCAATTCTTTTGGCGGTAATAAAAAGCGTTTTCGAACGTCAAAAACAGGAAGAATTCGGCCTTCCATATTCATCAATCCAAGCAAAAAATCAAGAGATTCAGGCACTTTAATTAGCTCAATGGCACGAATCACTTTTTCGACATTATCCAATCTGATAGCAAAACGCTGGGAATCAAGCCTGAAAACAAAAAATTGATTATGATTGTTGTCATTATTGTCAAAATTGTCTGTCATAGTGATACTCCTGCCGCAATGAAATAGGAGGTGAGAGAATTTCGTAATGAATCATGGCTTTTTTAATATTGATCAGCTTGCATTGCATTTTGTTATGGCGTCGCTTTACAGGTGGCGCTTTTTTGACTTTTCGATGTTGAAAGTTCGTATCTGATTGTTTTACATTTTCTAAAACTGGGGTTTCCAGTTTTTCATAATGTTTTTTTATAAGGTGTTTTTTGCCTGTTCGGGGAGGCCTGTCGCTCCATTGATTTGTATCAATGCGATCTTCAAGCATCCGAATCCAATTAAAAATATAATCTTTTATACTTTGTGGCTTTGTGTTTGTATTTTCTGTATTATCATTGGGGCTGTTTTCGACAAATTGCTTGAAAATCCATGATAACACCCTGCCCAATATGACAAGAATGAAAATAAAAAAAAATATAAAATCACCAATATCCATAAGCACTCCTGAATTAAATTTAAAAAATAGCAAAGGGTTATATAAACCCTTTGCTATTGATAGATTCGTTCAGGCCTGCATATCGCAGGCAGTAAAGGTTTCTACTAGTCTTCTTCATCGGCAGAATCTGCAATGTCAGCTTTTCCGATATGTGAACGCATTTCAGTGTCAGCCATAATATTTTTCATTTTATAGTAGTCCATAATTCCCAGGTTTCCTTGTCTAAAAGCTTCAGCCATTGCCAGGGGGACCTGCGCCTCAGCTTCAACCACTTTTGCACGCATTTCTTCAACTCTGGCTTTCATTTCTTGTTCAGCAGCAAAGGCCATCGCGCGTCGTTCTTCAGCTTTGGCCTGAGCAATCTTTTTGTCGGCTTCAGCACGATCAGTTTCGAGTTCTGCACCAATATTCTTGCCAATATCGACATCAGCGATATCAATGGATAATATTTCATATGCGGTGCCAGAATCAAGGCCTTTGGATAAAACTGTTTTGGAAATCGTATCTGGATTTTCCAAAACCTGTTTATGAGAATTAGCAGATCCAATAGTCGTAACGATTCCTTCACCAACACGCGCCAGGATTGTTTCTTCACCGGCACCGCCAACCAGACGATCAATATTGGCACGCACTGTAACTCGCGATATCGCTTTAAGCTGAATACCATCTTTGGCCATTGCAGCAACCAATGGTGTTTCGATAACTTTGGGGTTAACGCTCATTTGAACAGCTTCCAATACATTTCGACCGGCAAGATCAATTGCCGCTGCACGATTGAAATTAAGTTCAATATTGGCTTTATCTGCAGCAATCAGCGCCTGAATCACACGTTGAACATCCCCACCTGCAAGGTGATGAGATTCCATTTCATTGGTGGAAAGTGTTATCCCTGCTTTTACAGCCATGATTTTGCACTCAACAATTAATTTTGGGGGAATCTTTCTGAATCGCATAAAAATAATATTGAGCAAACCGACACTGGCACCTGATACCAATGCCTGTACCCAAAGCGATATGGATGATCCCACAAAATAAATTAATATAAAAAGCGCAATTATTAACAATACAAGAATGATTTGGGTAAATCCCATAATGTCCTCCTGATAAAAGGGTTTTTAAAGTTGGATTGACTTTTTTGTATATCAAATGGATATGCTTAGTCAATATATAAATGATTACGATTTTCAATATTAATGGATAAGTTTTCGGGTATAAATAAGGAAGGCTCTGAAAATAACATACCCATTTTTCTTGAACGTCCAAAAAAATAAGGTCGTGTAGAGACGTAGCATGCTACGTCTCTACAGTACAATTACCTCAAAACGACCGCATGTGGCTAAAGCCTGCATTAGCCACATGCGGTCTTGATTTTCTCAATCCCAACGATCCAGATCTCTGGTTCCAAATTTGATTGATCTTCATTTAAACAAATGAAATAAATAATGTAAGGCAGACGATGAAGAGAATACATACGAGTTTGCGTGTCCTGTTGAAAAGGAAATGACTGTGGATCGTCACTGATTTGGTTTATTCCACGTTCCACAGCTTTTAAAAATTGACGTCCTAAACCATTGGCTTTTGAATTGTATTCGTTTATTGCCGCCAGTAATTCATTCCACGCTTCCTGATAAAAAAACACCTGGTTCAATAACATGAACGTATCTCCTCAAATACTTTCATTGCAGGATATCGATTGGCATTACCACTTTTAATCATATTCACACGCGACAATAGTATGCCTTTTCGCGTTTCAGGCGTTGGGTCTGATGACAGCTTTTCAATTTTTTGAATACTTACTGCATTCTTATCTTTTTGAGATTTATTTTGTATTGTTTGTGTCAATCGACGTTCTCCAAATTTCATGGGAATAAATAACATCATAACACAAATTAACAAAGCCAACAATAAGTTGATAACAATAAATAATATATCAGTATTTGTCAGGAAACTTATTTGAAAATGATTTTTAAAGAAAATGTAAACAGGCCCAGTTTCCAACAAAACAACGCTTCCGAAAAATGCAGATGAGCAAAACATATACATCAATCCACCAAATCCTGTTACAGTTTGTGTTGGGTTTTCGGATTTAAAATCAGGATAAGCGGCACCCAGACCGATACCAGTTGCAACCACTCCTGGCGTAATACACAACATTGTTATAACAGACAATATTTTCATAAATGGATTGACATGAAGAAGAATATTGGTTGTGATAATCAGTAATTCAGAAAGTATTAAAAGCGGTATTAAATAACCCAACCATTTGATCCACAAATAGGTTTTAATCGAAATGGGGCTGCTTTGAATAATCCAGAATGACATGCCTTCATGACTGATTGATGGAAACACAAAACGTGCGCCAATGGCAGTCAGCACAAATGCAGCCAGCGCAATATTTAGAAAGCTGAATAAGTTTTCAATATAATACGCTTTCATTGGGCTTTGATCAAATGGCAATACTGAAAAATTGTATAAATAAATAACAATCAATGCCGCAATAAGAAACAATTGAGACCATTGTGTTTGATCTCGCCAGAATGTTTTTACTTCTTTTATTAAAACTGCACGCACAGGGCCTGAAATTTTGTTTGTCAGGCGATAAATAATTTGATTGTTACCTTCGATCAATCGTGATTGCGCTGTCTGTGATTTTGAATACCCTGCAAAATAGATCCATCTTGCAATGATAACATTTAAACAAATCAATGCAGATGAAAAACTGAACAATAAACCTGTGTGAAAAACTGTATCAATGTATTGTTTTTCTAATGCTGATTTCAGTGTATCAAATACCCATGTACATGGAATCAGCGGTGTTGATGGCATACTGATGGTTCTGAGATATAGCATGATTGATGCAAAGCCTTCAGGATTGACTAATTTTTCTGGCTGCATGATACGAAACCCAACATACAAAAGGACAAACATCCCCAGCCCAAAAAATACGAAAACAGATCGAATCCGGGTTGCTGGAAGTATCAATACAATGGGTATGATAATCAATGAACTCAACCCACAGGCAATAATTGCCATGAGCAGAAGACTGAATAATACAAAAAAGTAATATAAAAAACTGCCATCAAACACAATCCCAAAAGCAATAAATGCGGGCGCTGTATATAAAAGCATCATCCATGAACTGTCAAATGTGCTTTCAATCCATCTGGAAATAAAGATTGCTTCACTGGCAACCGGTAAGCCATGCACAAGCCCCAAATCATTGCTTAAAAAAAGTTTGGACAGCGCGGTGAGAATCGCGCTGAATATTAATAAGGAAAACAATGTCAATAAAATCATTGACAATAATTTATATGAAAGAAAATCACCAATATTCTCAGCATGTTTAAAATATGTTAATACGCGATAGGAAACATAAAAAATGATAGACCAAATAATCATACCAATGCCTGCAAAAAAACTCATACCGATGAGTTTTTTCATGGACAGGTTCTGGCGGATAATGGCCAGATATCTGGGTCTTAAAAGTGTTAGAATGTCTTTCATGATGGTCCTGACTAAAAATAAAAATCTATGGGCTTATTCATTTTTTGTGCTTTCAATCGTCAATTGAAAGAAAATATCCTCAAGGTTATTTGTGCCTTTTTTAGCAGACGCTTTCAGTTCATCAATCGTACCTGTCGCAATGAGCTGTCCTTTGTGAATGATTCCCACACGATTGCATATTTGCTCCGCGAGAGTGAGCGTATGCGTTGACATAAATATGGTTGTCCCCTGGGCTGAGCGTTGCTGAAAAATATCTCGCACCAGCTTGATTGCGACAGGATCGAGCCCAACCATCGGTTCATCGACAATAATGATTGGTGGATCGTGAAGCAGTGCTGATGCCATAATCAGGCGTTGTTTCATTCCATGTGAATATGCCTCTATCAACTCGTTGCGGCGATCCATGAGTGCAAATTGAACCAGTAATTCCTGGGATCGTGTTTTGAAATCGGTTTCTGAAACGTGATAAAAATCACCAATAAATCGCAGATATTCAATACCTGTCAATTTTTCGTAGATAAAAGGGCGATCTGGAATGTAACCAACAAGTTGCTTGGCTTTAACAGGATGATCATTCATGGAAATATCAGATAATAAAACATTGCCGCTGCTTGGAAGCAAAAGCCCTGCCATAATTTGAATGGTTGTTGTTTTACCAGCGCCATTTGGCCCGATAAATCCAAATATTTCACCAGCATTCACAGTCAAATGAACATTGTTGATTGCTGTGTGATTCCCAAATTGTTTGGATAAATTGATTAGTTTGATCATGGTTTTTTTTCGATAATTCGTATGTTTATATTGCCAATCATTCCCAGAAGCGCCATTTGCGCATCCGGTGCCCCTTTAACCAGACGTATGTGTGTTATATCAGCAGGAAACTGATTCATAATTACATCCAATGTCACCCATTTGTTTAAATAGACCTCATTCCAGGCATGATAATAAAAGCGACCTTTATGATACACCAGGCCTGCGGCAATCTGTGTGGGAATACCAGCAGCGCGCAATAAGGATGCTGTTAACACGGCATGTTCATTGCAATCCCCGCATTTATGTTTGAGTGTTTCAATGGCATTGGGAACCGATAAGACAGGTCGTTTAATAATATTTTCATTCATCCATATCATAATTTTTTTTATTTTAACAAGGCATGGATCTGTTTGTCGGGTGATTTGATTCAGTTGTGCAATAATTTTGGGATTGTCTGAAGGGATAAGCATTGTTGGTTGACAATACTTTTCCATTGAATTCATTGCATATGGGGGCATTGGAATATGCTCTTTTTTAATTGTCAAATAAGCCAATCCAGAGCGAAATTGTCTGCCGCCATTCAGCGGTTTTTTATCAAATTCACCTTGAATATGATAGGTAATTTCATTGAGTTGATCCTGATTTTCGAGAAGAACATTGCTGCTTATAGAAACCCATTCAATAAGATCATTTTGGGTTGAATTGTTCAGGTTTTGATAAGCATTCTGTTCGTTGGTTTTTCTCAGGGTCAGGCCCATGATCCCTTTTTCCTGAACAATTTGCCCGGTTGAATCAATCCATGCGGTAGATTCAATTCCCATAAAATCTATTGAATACATTTTGCATAGCAACTTTTCTCCCATAATTTCAAGTGTTTCCAAACCATCATAAAAAAGCGTGACTGTTCTCATGCCCATTGTTGATGGGTCAAACAATTTCAAATTTTGGGATTCTCCAGATTTAAGATCCATCGCATATGCAGCATCCATCAAAGCAGTGGGTAAATATATTTTTTGTGTCAGTGGAATTTTTGTTTCTGAATCATCCATGACCAGTCTTAATATTTTTTCTTCAACAGTGCCTTCAACATGAAAATCAAAAGGATCTGATTTCAGTTGAAATGTAAACTGATCCAAAGATAAATCATTGGCGAGGATGGCTTTTGTCTGAATATGCAAGTTATGAACTGTACCCATTGTATTTAGCTGCAAGTATGTTTTTTCTGACAGGAGATACATATCATTGTCAGGTTGAATCATACGATGGCTGTATCCAATTTTCTGTTTTTGATGAAAAATATTCATCCAGGTTTCCTGTGCCTGCAATGTTTGGGCAACAGGCCTGATCTCTATAGCTTGTTTATCAAATAATCCCAACCGAATAGATATCAATACAAAAAAAATGGCAGAAAAAAGAAACAGGCCCAAATAGGGCCAATGATTTGATAAATATTTAGTTTTCAATTGCATTTGTTCTTTCCATAGATTGTTTTAAATTCACTGCTTGAATCAAATTAAGCAATAAATATACCACAAACCGCCTTAAAAAAGAACATCAAACGCCACGTTTTTTGTTGACTCTAAAGGAATTATGCTATATACGTCCCACTCAACTAACAGGCATCCATTTTTAACGTTCTTCAATCATATCTTTCAAAATCCAATAATTTGGATAACTGTATTCAATATATAAATAACATATTATTATTATGTTTCATTGTAAACACAAAGCATTATGGAGGAATAGCAGTATAATGATAAAATCACGTATAAATATGCTGGGTGGCCAACTATTTATTTTGATGGCGATGCTCATGACAAGTCCGGGAATTGCCGCAGCTACAGAAACAATGGTTGATCCAGCGATAAGCACAAAACCCTGGTGGTTTTGGCCGCTGGTACTATTTGTGTTTTGTCTGATATTGGGCGTATTGGCAGTAATGGCAGGCGTTGGGGGAGGGGTTTTATATGTGCCATTGGTAAGCGGATTTTTCCCATTTCACATAGACTTTGTTCGTGGGATAGGTCTGATGGTTGCTTTGGCTGGCGCACTTGCCGCAGGGCCTGGGCTTCTTAAACGTAATCTGGCGAATCTCAGATTGGCATTGCCAGTAGCTTTGATAGCATCAACATGCTCTATAGCAGGCGCAATGCTTGGATTATATTTATCTTCATTAAATCCAAACATTATTCAGGCGTGTTTGGGTGCTACAATAATTGGTATTGCCTGTTTGCTTCTGTTTTCAAAAAATACTGAAAAACCTGTTGTGACCAAACAGGATGCTATCGGCCTGGCGCTGGGACTACAGGGCATTTATTGGGATGATGGTTCCCAGGAAAGTGTAGAATGGAAAACCCATAACACACTCCTGGGCCTGTTATTATTTATTGTCATTGGTCTTTTAGCAGGATTGTTCGGCCTGGGCGCAGGATGGGCCAATGTGCCGGTATTCAACCTGCTCATGGGTGTACCACTTAAAGTGTCTGTTGCAACAAGCAAGTTTTTATTGTCCATTACCGATACTTCTGCTGCATGGATTTACTTAAATCGCGGATGTGTCATTCCGCTCATTGCAGTGCCCTCAATTGTTGGTTTGATGCTTGGATCATTTTTAGGCGTTCGTATTTTGGTTGTTGCCAAACCAAAGATGATTCGGTATATGGTCATTGGTGTGCTTTTCTTTGCCGGATTTAAAGCACTGGATAAGGGACTTGGGCTTGGACTGATGGGATGAACCCATCTGTCTTAGAAGAAGAATAAGGAGAAATAATAATGGATAAAGATAATGATGCCCTAAAAGCTTCAGAGGAACAAGTTTTATATGCCAGTGTTTTGATGCTTGGCGTATTGGCAGGCCTTGCCATTATGGGGGTGACATACTTCATATATCTGACAGGAATTTTACCCGAACATGTGGATATAAATTATTTGCCCCAGGTTTGGGGAAAAAATGTCAATGAATATCTTCATCTGACACATACGCCCCATGGTTGGGAATGGACGAGTCTTCTGATGAAAGGTGATTTTCTCAATTATATCGGATTCGCATTACTCGGATTGATGACTGTTGTCTGCTACCTGGTGCTGGTTCGCGGTTATATGCGTCAAAAAGACTGGACCTATACCGCAATCAGTGTGCTTGAAATTCTGGTTTTATGCGTTGCAGCTTCAGGCATTCTGGGCAGTGGCGGACATTAAGTTTTATAATAATCAAGCAGAGATACATCTGCTTGATTATTATTAAGGAATGTTCTGAAAATTACTTCCTCATTATTGATATTGTTCGTTTTGAGGTAATTGTACTGTAGAGACGTAGCATGCTACGTCTCTACACGACCTTATTTTTTTGTACGTTCAAGATAAATGAGCATGTTATTTTCAGAGCATTCCTAAGTAAACGATCATATATTTTCGGGTATATTGTAGTAAACTATTAAATATGTGCTTTGGGAGACTGATTTCTTAGAAAAATGAGCATGTTCTTTTCAGAGCATTTCTTAATTATCAAGAAAGGAGAATTATCATAATGATTCAAAGAATAACAATTTTTGGCATTGTCGCTTTTTTAGCCCTGTTTTTTCAATCTGCATTTATCCTGATTGAAAAAATCGAACATCCCCATGAAACTGTCGTTACTTTCTGCAAAGCCTATTATCAACTTGATGATGCTGCAAAATCATATGTTGCCGATCAAGACAAGATAAACATGATTGATCAATTCTTTCAAACGCAAAAACTGAAAGCCAATGAACGCGGGTACCGCGACAATTTTTTGGTCAGCTATCTGACAGATATTCATACAGACACTATTACGCATACCAATAAATCTGCAAAAGTGCATATCAAAGCCAAACGTGCGGCAATTATTCCCTGGTTACGAACGCGTAAAATGTACGATGTAAATCATACCTTTACTCTTGAAAAGAAAAATAATCGCTGGGTTATTGCTGATGGTATCTGCACAATGTAACTGATATGCAATGATTTTTAAAAACCTTCAACAATGTGTTCACGCACTGGAAGCCAAAGGCGATCTTATTCGTATAGAACAGATCGTGGATGCCAATCTTGAAATAGGCGCTATTCAGCGCCGCGTATTTTCAGCAAAAGGGCCGGCATTGTTATTTACACGTATTAAAGGTTGCCAGTTTCCAATGCTGGCCAATCTGTTTGGCACCAAAAAACGTATGCGATGGCTTTTTCAGCATTCTCAAAAAGCCATCCAGGCACTGTTTGCGTTAAAAAAAGATCCATTCCATTTTGTCAAAGAACCATCAGTTTTATTACGTGCCCCCGGCGCGGCATTATGTGCCATTCCCAAAAAGGTATCATCAGGCCCAATACTTTCCTGCAACACAAACATATCCAGACTCCCGCAATTGATATCCTGGCCAAATGATGGCGGTGCATATATCACATTACCTCAAGTTTATAGTGAGGATATCAACTCGCCTGGATGGATGCACAGCAATCTGGGGATGTATCGTATCCAGCTATCGGGCAATAAGTATCAACAAGATCAAGAGGTAGGCCTTCACTATCAAATTCATCGGGGCATTGGATTTCATCATGCCGCAGCGATAAAAGCAAACAAGCCTTTTCATGTCAATATTTTTGTTGGCGGTCCGCCTGCCATGACATTGGCAGCGATTATGCCATTACCTGAATCCATCCCTGAACTGGCTTTTGCTGGCGCGCTGGCAGGACATCGTATCCCAATGGTATATGGAAAAACGCCTTTGCCCATGCCATCAGAAGCGGATTTTTGTATTTCTGGAACAGTCATCCCTGACTATCAGTTGCCTGAAGGCCCATTTGGTGATCATTTGGGATATTACAGTCTGAAACATGATTTTCCTGTGCTGCATGTTGAAAAAGTATTTCATCGAAAGGATGCAATCTGGCCATTTACAACTGTAGCCAGACCACCGCAGGAAGATTCAATCATAGGCGAATGGATTCATGAACAGACAGCATCGTTGGTATCAACAGTTTTTTCAGGGGTGCATCATGTGCATGCAGTGGATGCCGCAGGTGTTCATCCTTTGTTGTTGGCCATTGGCAGTGAACGATATGTGCCATTTTGTGCAGAACAAAAACCTCAGGAATTATTGACCGGTGCATTCTCACTTTTAGGCAATACTCAGACATCACTGTCCAAATATGTATTGATATCTACAGAATCCCCTGATTCTCCATATTTAAATATCAAGGATATCAAAGGTTTTTTTAGACATATGCTTGAAAGAGTGCAATGGGAAAGAGATGTTCATGTGATTACACAAACAACAATGGATACCCTGGATTATTCTGGAATTAATTTGAATCAAGGCTCAAAAGTTATTATTGCAGCATGCGGCGCCCAAAAAAGAACATTGGGCACAAGCATTCCCAAAGGCATTTTTCTTCCAGATTTTTTTCATAATCCTGCCTGCTGTTTACCGGGCATTCTGGTTATTCAAGGTCCAAAACATACAACAGCAAGAAATACACATGATCCACTAATGCAACACCTGGCAACAGAACTGTCAAAGCAAAAACATCTTAATTTATCAAGCTGTCCGCTCATTGTTGTGGTTGATGATTCACATTTTGTATGTCAACACCTTGATAACTTTTTATGGGTCACATTCACCCGATCCGACCCGGCAACAGATATCTATGGCACGAATGCGTTTACCCATTGCAAACATTGGGGGTGTAAAGAAAGTCTAATTATTGATGCTCGACTGAAATCACACCATGCCAGTCCGCTGTCGCCTGATTTGGAAATTGAAAGACGCGTTGATCAGTTGGGTGTTAAAGGGATGCCATTATATGGCATTATTTGAGATCTTTTTTTTTAATAGAATTAATATCAGGAACGATTCTTGGCACTATTTTGTAAAAAAAATTTAAATATCGAGTATTATCAAAAAATCAACGAAAAGCAAACCTTTATACCAAATTGGTTTTTTAATTGAAACACGGGTTAATGCGCCCACACAAAAAATATACTTGACATTAAAATACGCATGAAGTATAAACATAAAAATTAACCTAGTTATTTGAAAGGATTATTTTTTTGAAAATAGCACTAATTATTCCAAAGAATGGTTTGGAAAATGAAAAAAGCTTTTATGATTATTCATTTCACGCATCTTTTTTAATGAGTAAAAAATATATCTCTTATCTTCTGGCCATACCAACCATCATATCATTGACACCTGAGAAACATGAAATTATCGTAATAGATGAAAACATAGAAGACATTGATTATTCTATCAATGTTGATTTGGTGGGCATTAGCGTCAGAACAATGTTTGCCATGCGTGCTTATGCAATATCTAAAAAGTTTCGTGAAAAGGGTATAACAACTGTTTTAGGCGGCATTCATCCATCCATGTGTCCTGATGAAGCGGCTTTAAACTGTGATACAGTGGTTGTTGGTGAAGCTGAAAATATTTGGGAAACTCTTCTTGAGGATGCTCAAAATGGACAACTAAAACCAATTTATAAATCTGACAGCTATGCAAACTTACAAAATTCACCCATTCCTGATCGAAGACAATTGTCAACACATAAATATCTAACAGATATTATTCAAACAACGAAAGGATGCCCTTTTCATTGTGAATTTTGTTCTGTACATGCATTTGATGGTCAAAAAATCAGAACGAAAACTGTAGAACAGGTCGTTCATGAAATTAATAACATTAAACAATCTGTTGATAAATTTAAAAAGAAAAAGGCAATTTTTTTTGCTGATGACAATATCTTATCCAAAAAGTCTTTTTCTATTGAATTGATCAATGCGCTCAAACCGCTCAATATTAACTGGATGTGTCAGGCATCTATCAATATTTCTCAAGAAGACGATTTACTTCAAAAAATGAGTGAAAGCGGTTGCGGGGCAATTTTTATCGGGTTTGAATCCATTTCAGAAAAAAATTTGCGCTCAATGGATAAAGCCATTAATCGACGATTTGATTATAGAAAAGCAATTGATAAAATTCAATCATATGGCATGCTTGTTCACAGCTCATTTATTGTTGGATATGAACATGATACAGTTGAAGCTCTTGATGAATTAATTCAATTTATTGAAGATACAAATCTGCTCATACCATTGATCAATGTACTGACCCCCTTTCCAGGAACGCAATTGTTTACTCGGCTTGAAAAAGAAGGGCGTATTTTATCAAAAGATTGGCAATTATATGATACCAAACATGTTGTGTTTCAACCTGAAAATTTATCCACAGAACAATTATCTGAAGGATACAAAAAGGTTGTGCAAAGTGTTTACTCTTATGATGCTATTTTGAAAAAATTGAAACATTACTGGCGCATAGATTTCTGGAAACGTCAAAACAAGGAAGATCCTGTTCAATTTAAATATCGCTTACTTTTTGCCATTCGATTAATGTCATTGTTGATATCAAAAAATGTCAGACGTTCTGTTTTTATTATAAAAATTTTACCTTATGTGTTTTCGAAAAAAGTTCGTGTTTCAACGATACTTGCACTGATGGGATATAATGATTTTGCGGAATCGTTACATTAAAGATACGTAAGCTATCATAAGGAAATCTCTGTAAATAACTTCCCCATTATTGATATTTTTCGTTTTGAGGTAAATGTACTGTAGAGACGTAACATGCTACGTCTCTACACGACCTTATTTTTTTGTATGTTCAAGAGAAATGAGTATGTTATTTTCAGATCATGCCTAACCTTTCATTTCCGCTTCAACCAATGTCCAAATGCCACAAGGACACCCATTCACACAAAATCCACAGCCAATACATCTATCTGGATCGACCACCATTTCAAATCCCTCTTCATTTTGTGCATCCTGCCTGGAAATGGCATGTTGCGGACAAAGTTCAACACAAATCTGGCAGTCTTTACATGTGCCGCATGATGCACAGGCTGATGCGCATTCATTGGGATTGTTGAAATCAATCATCCTGGGATCATAGTATGCCATTTTGATTCGTGAACGATCGACAGATTTCAAAGGTTTATATTTGGGGCGTTTACCAGAAAATATATCCATAATAGCTCTGGCAGCAATACGTCCAGCACCGATAGCATCAGTCAGCAAGCCTGGACGAACAACATCACCAATGGCAAACACATTGGAATCAGTTGTCTGATAGTTTTCATCGACAACAATAAATCCTTTTTCTGTTTGTATGGATTTGGGCAGAAAATCAATATCAGGAACATCACCAATACTTATCACAACACAATCTGCGGGTAACAATTCTCCAGTTGTCAAATAGACACCTTCAGGTGTCACCTTTTCTGTAAAACATGGCCATTTGAATTTGGCTCCCGCTGCCTCAGCCGCCTTACGTTCCTCTCCAAATGATGCTGGCTCTTGAATATCAATGAGTAAGACCTTTTCAGCTCCCAGTCGAAACGCTTCAGTCGCAACATCACACCCCACATTGCCTGCACCGATGATCACCACTTTTTGTCCAACATTAATGGCATCCAGTTTGGCCTGACGCAAAAAATCCAATGCAGGAATAAGATGTTCTTTACCTGAAATAGGCGGAATTCTTGGCGTTTGCGCACCTGATGCCACTACCACCATATCGTAGTCTTGTGTTAATCTTTCTGTTTCTTCCCTGGATAAATCTTGTTGCAGATGGACATGGGGAAGCACCTTGCGAATACGTTCCAATTCTTTTTCCAGGATATCCGATGGAATCCGCGTATTGGGAATTACAGACAAAAGCTTTCCGCCCAATTGATTGTTGCGATCAAAAATGATGGCATCATGTCCATTTTGACGTAATTGCCATGCAATTGAAATGCCTGCTACACCACCGCCGATAACAGCCACGCGTTTTCCTGAAAGTTCGGGTAAGTCTGGCAGATGGGCATCAACACTTTTTTTACCAATTGTTTTGATATTAACAGGCCGCATGCCATGATCATTTCGTGTGCAGCCTTGCATACATAAATTGGGACATAAATAGCCACAAACAGTTGATGGAAAAGGTGTGTAAGCCAGCGCCAGATCAATGGCTTCATCAATTTGACCCTCACGAATTAATCGCCATCGGTCATGCACAGGAATCCCTGTGGGGCACGCTGCCTGACAGGGGGGAGCATATTTATGATTTTCCCATACTGGCATCCATCGCCGCAATTCGCCTGTTGGAATAAGCGGAATTGGCGTTGTATCAAGGTCCATTAAATCGCCAACAATTCCGCCCTTTCCCAGTTCCTTATCCCAAACATTTGTATGAAAATCTTCCATGGATTTCCGCGCGCGTGTATGACGTTCAAAAGGAGAACGTGCCTGAATAAGCTGCCATTCTTCACGTATGGTCAATTGAGATAAGAGATCTTCACGATTAATCTTTGTCAGATAGTTTTTGAGGCCATCAATCAGCCAGTGCCAATCATTGTCAGAAATGGCTGTCATTTGGGCATCAATCTGGCTGTATCCTTGCTGCGGCCCTCTGAAAAATATTTTTCCACCCACCATTCCGACACAAGGACGATATCCCAAAATATTGTCTGGATTTTGGGGCGAAATACCACAAACAACAGCAGTGCCGCCAGCCATAAATTCTGCAAAATAATCACCGCATGATCCCAATACCCACATTTCAGGTTGATCAAAGCGGGGATTAAACTTTGTCATGGTCATGCCGCGTGAACCAATATTGCCTGCAATATAGACCTTTCCCTGAGCCATTGCATTACAAGCGCCATTGCTGGCATTTCCATGGACAATGACTGTAGCGCCTGCATTTAACCAGGCAACATCATCTGAAACTGGCCCCATAACTTCAATGGTGGTGTTGGGAAATCCCATTGCGCCAACGCGCTGACCGGCTGATCCTGTAATACGCAACATTAAAGGCTCGTCACCTGCAACCCACAATCGTCCACCAATGCCATGTTGGCCAAATGCGCGTACCTCTATCCGACGATGACCTTCCTTGACATTTCTTTGAATGCGCTCTTCCAAAACCCGGGATTCTATTCGCTTATTTTTCTGTTTGCCCCAGATTAAAAAACCAAATAAATTGAACTTATGCTCGTTTTTCATTTTATCACCATTTTTAAGTTATAGGCTATGTGACATACTTAATTTGTAATGCCTGTGCAGCTTGATAGTCATCAATCCCCAGGGCATCAGACATGCCGATGGGCAGTGATGTTGAACGTCCCAAAGGCGCCACGATTTTTTTCAGTTCTGTATCAAAGCTCAAATAAACATCTACCAGACGCTCTGCCACTTTTTCAGCATCCAGACGCCTATACAAACGCGGATCCTGGCTTGTGATGCCTTTTGGGCATTGTCCGATGTTACAAATATTGCAGCGATCAGACTCAGATCCCAGGCAGCCGGCAGCAGCCTGCATAACATACTTACCAATACTGACAGCACTTGCCCCCAACATAATCAGTGCAGCAGCATTTGCCGCAAGATTTCCGCTTTTCCCCACACCACCTGCTGCAATTAATGGAATTTCATTTTGTTGACCCACTTTAACCAGATTTAAATAACATTCACGAATATTGCTTGCAATGGGATGTCCCATGTGATTCATGGAAACATGATATGCAGCGCCAGTGCCGCCATCCTCGCCATCAATGGACAGGCCTGCGGCATAAGGATTACGCGTCAAATTGTTAAGTACAGCCAGGGCTGTTGAACTGGCAGAAATTTTGGGATAAACCGGCACACGAAATCCCCAGGCCATTGACATGGATTGAATCATTTTTGCAACCGATTCTTCAATGGAATACATGGTTTGATGCGTGGGTGGACTTGGCAGACTGACTCGTTCGGGTACGCCTCGGATAGCAGCAATTAATTTATTGACTTTATACCACATGAGCAAGCCGCCATCACCCGGCTTTGCGCCCTGACCATACTTAATTTCAATCGCGCAGGGATCTTCTTTCATATGCGGAAGCGAATGAATAATCTCATCCCATCCAAAATAGCCGCTGGCAACCTGGAGAATTACATATTTAAGAAAACGCGATCGTAAAAGTCGCGGCGGACATCCACCTTCGCCAGTACAAATTCTAACCGGCATGCCCAGTTCTTCATTTAAATAAGCAACGCCCATCTGAAGCCCCTCCCACATGGTAGGAGACAAGGCCCCAAAAGACATGGCGCCAATCATCAATGGATATATTTCACGAACAGGAGGAATCCATTCTTGATTAAAAAACCGATTCATGTTTTCTTCAGGCTGAAGCACACGCCCCAAAAGGGTCCGAAGTTCAAATTCGTGTCGTCCAGCATCCAGAGCCGGGTCTGTCAGCATGGAAATACGCATGAATTTAATTCGATCCAAAAATGATTGTGGCGAATTGCGTCTCCCACCCCGACGTCGGGGCTGACCGCCTTGATTAACATGAAAACTGGCCTTATCAGATTCATCAGAACGTTTTGGCATGATAGCATCATTTGGGCATACCATACTGCACATCCCACAACCCACACATGCATATACTGGATCAGTTTTCTGACGAATGCCATAAAATATTGATAAATCTGACATTGCACCATCTTGAACCCCGACTGCTGCCCGAACATTTCTTTGACGAAACACGCCCAGTTCAATTGCATGTACCGGGCATATTGCTGTGCAGGAACCGCACATGGTGCATCGATTTTTATCCCAGAGAATTTGCCAATAAAGATCTTTAAGGCTTAACGTACTCGGGGTAATGGGTCGGTTTGACGGCATAATGTTACCTCCTTACGATCTGCATAGACGACAGCAGTGTCCAGATGCATGGGTTGAAAATCCAATGATTTATCACGATTGGGAACTGCAGCATCCAGGCCACAAATTTCCGATGAAAAACAATAAAATCCTGGCTGCCCCCCTACAACGCCCGGGCGTAATTTTTTTCGATCCTGAACCATGAACAGAGAGTAATCCGGCAAACAGCCAATCACACAGTTTGGGCCATCAATAATCAGAGATCGACAGGTATTTTTTAAGTGCATCAAAAATGCAGCATCAGAATGCTTCTTAATGCCATCATCTTGTAAAGGTGTAATGACATGCTTGTAAGCTTCCAAAGGAAGGCCGAGTTTATTAATTGTATAATGCAAAATATGCGTGTATACCTCAGAGTCTGATTGATAGCCCCTGTATCCTAAAAAACCGCGGGATTGAAGATATTCACGAATGGGGATGAAAGCAGTATTTTCGCCATTGGTCATTGTTGATATACCTTGAATGAAAAATGGATGGCAGGCATAAAGATTGATTGCATAATTGGTATTTTGCCTTCCCTGGGCCATGATAACTCTGGCTTTTAACTCATCACGATCAAGCTTAAGATATTGTGCCACTGTCATGGGGTCGCCAATTTCTTTAATCATGACAACATCTGGCCAAAAGCTGAAAATTATCATGTCTTCATTTTCCTGCCCCATTTCGCGGAGTTTCAATTGAATAGACAACAATTGGTTGTGCTTTTGTTCTTCAGTATAGTCATCCCAATCTTCAGGATATTCATATGCGCGAATCAAATAAATATCTCGCCTGGGAATACCGACCGGGGGTTGTTGTTTGGCCACACGTATCGACAGTTTATACTTGGTCATAAATCCAGTTCCCAGCATAAATGTATCGAGACGTCTTAAGCCATTTTCTGTAAAAATGCCTGATAATACAGGACAATCTTTCATATCTTCAAATGGCCCCCCAAGACCGGTCAGAAATAAACCGACGCCAGAACCATCATGGCCTTCCTTCATAATATCCAGCGCCTCTAATGCAATTATTGGCGATTGCGGGGTTTCACTTGTCAATGCAAATAATCGACACATAATTGTATCTCCATTTGATTACAGTACAAAATTGTTTGCGTGTAAACAGATAAGCGATAAGGCTCAGTCAGGTTCACACATATATTCGATTTGAGTTTACCCAAATTTTCAAACAAAAACAGAGTGCAAAATCGCAAAACATATGCCATAAAAGTTTTTTTATTGTAAAAAGTTACAAATAAACTGATGCATTCCGTCTGATCAGATCCAGTGCATTCTCATAAATCATTTCTTTTGTTATATTTGCAGAATGATTCCGATGTACCATCCGATAACATCGAAAAGCCAGTTCTTGAATAAATTGAGGATGACCCAATGTAATATTCCAAATCAATTCAATCATATCATTTGTAAATGCGACTTGTTTTCCATTGTATACTGGTGGTGTTGTGTATAATTCGATTAAATCATTTACAGTATCAATGCGACTGAATCCGCTAAACGACAATGTTTCAAGAAATGAAACTGGCATTTGATAATTATTTTTTACAGTATGATCCCATGCAGTCAATATCATCAGCAGGCCAGATTCAGATAAAAATTGAAGCAACTGACTTCCTTCCTTTGAAAGAAGAAAATTCAGGTTGCCATTTATATCATCAATAAAAAGAAGAATTTTTTGATAGCCGTGTTTATGAATAATTTCAAGGATATCAATGAGTATACTTTGCATATCTTCAAAATCGAATATCAGATTGTCAAATTTAACTGAGGTTTTTTCTTCTTTTTCAGCACTGGCAAGCGCTTTGACACCAATTTTACTTGCATTGTTCAATGTTATACTTCTATTGGTTTTCAAAGCTTGATACAGATTAACCATCAAACCAAGATCGCCCGATAAATCCTGCTTTAAATCTTTAAGTTTAATTGTATTTATTGATGGAATTCGGAGTGCAAAAATTTTTTCAAGAACTGCGCGGCAGATGTCTGATACAATATGTTTGAACAATTCACTTAAATGGTTGTGTGATTCAATGAAGTATCTGATATGAATAATGAAATATTGGTTTTCATGTATTTGTTTAATTTTTGAGAGGGTACTTGTCTTTCCAATTCTTCGGGGGCCATAAATCAATACATGACGATTGGCTGAAATTGCCCAATCAATGGATTCTAGTTCTTTCTTTCGATTAATGAAAAGTTCCGGCGGGACAGGATTGCCCAATTGAAAAGGTGGGCAAGTCTTTTCTTCCATACTTGTGTCCTTTTTTGCAGCGTTAAAGGTGTTTTTGCCAGCTTTTGCTGGCACTACCGAACGTTATCGCCATGATGATCATACAAAAAAATATAAGGTTGTGTAAAGACGTAGCATGCTACGTCTTTACAGCATTAATGTCTATACTTTAAATCAAGTTCAATTTCTTTAAGAATTTTATCATGAGAATTTTTTATACGATCAATGGCTTCAACCACAGCATTATAATCATTAAAAGCACTGATTCGAATAAATGTATCTCCACAGGTGCCAAAGCCAATACCTGGCGTGCAAACAACGCCAGTTGTTTTCAAAAGCGCATCAAAGAAAGTCCATGAATCATTATTTACATTTATCCAGATGTATGGTGAATTATCACCACCAGTGCATTGATACCCCAAAGAAGTAAACGCTTTTCGAACAACCGCTGCATTTTTTAAATAATAGTCTATCAATCCTTTAACTTGCTTTTGTCCCTCTTTGGAATAAACAGCATGGGCCGCACATTGCACTGGATATGACACACCATTAAATTTTGTTGTTTGGCGACGATTCCAAAAGCCCCGAAGTAAATATCTTCCTTCGTAAAGGGTATACACCAGACAGTTTTCTGGTACAACTGTATATGCACAACGAAGTCCTGTAAAACCTGCACTTTTGGAAAAACTTCTGAATTCCACAGCTACTTTTGTGGCTTCAGGGATTTCATAAATACTGCGGGGGAGCTCTGGATCTTGAATAAAAGCTTCATAAGCAGCATCATAGAGAATAAGCGCTTTGTTCTCCAGTGCATATTGTACCCATTTTTCAAGTTCTTTTTTTGTGATCGTTTGCCCTGTTGGATTATTGGGATAGCACAGGTATATTAAATCTACAGGAGATTTAGGCAAATCAGGCTTATAATTATTTTCTGGTGTGCATTCCAGGTATGTAATTTCATGAAATCGTTTATTAAATGAAACACCAGTTCGGCCTGCCATCACATTTGTATCAACATATACCGGATAAACAGGATCCATGACAGCAACGATAATATCATGACTGAACAATTCCTGAAAATTTGCGATATCACATTTTGTTCCATCGCTGACAAATATATCATCAGGAGAAATATCTGCACCCCTGCGTTTGTAATCATTTTCTGCAATGGCTTCGCGTAAAAAATTATATCCCTGTTCCGGGCCATATCCTTTAAATGTTTCTTTAGAAGCCATTTCATCAACCGCTTTATGTAAGGCTTGAATACAGGCATCAGGTAAAGGTTCTGTCACGTCACCAATGCCCATTTTTATGACTTTGACTTCTGGATGATAATGTTCGTATTGTCTTAGACGTTGAGCGATATCTGAAAAAAGATATGCCGGGTCTAATCTTTGATATGCCATATTTAATTTGATCATTATATTCCTCTCTTAAATTATTGTTATGATAGAAACTTTACATTTTAAATGTGTACTTATTTAATATTATTGGCTTAATTGATTGTTTTTATCTTCTAATACCCCATAAAATTTGGCCTAGAATGAAATACATTACAGATTTTTTACAGTTTTCCTGCCCAAAAGTCAAGCGATTTCCAAAAATCAAGTTTTTGGAATACAGTCCGATTAAATCAAATATATGAACGTCTAACTTTGGTTTTTCCAATTCAGGAGGACATTCACTGACTATCATCATGCGTTTGGAAAAACCAAAGTTGGACGAGCATACACCAAAAAATATAACGAAAATTTTAAAATTTTTATTAAAAAATAAAGGAGGTCATCAATGACAATACAATCAAACGCAATTAACGCAACATTCCAAAGAACTCAGGATATAATCAGTCGTTTATCAAGCGGTTATCGAATTAACAAGGCATCGGACAATCTGGCAGATTTTGCCATTGGAGAGCGTCAGACATCTACTGTGAATGGCTTGTATCAGGCAGCCAGAAATCTGGGTGATGGCATTTCTTTAACTGAGACAGCCGATGCTGCTCTTGAAACAGGAAGCGATATGCTTCAACGTATGCGTGAATTGTCAGTACAGGCCAATAATGGCATTTTGAATGATAGTGATCGTGCCAATATTCAAAAAGAAATTGATCAATTAAAATCTGAATTTGATCGTATTGCTGATGATACGCAGTTCAATGGTAAAAATTTGTTTGATGGTTCATATTTTGCCAATATTCAGGTGGGGGATGATTCCAGTGAAGGTGTCACAATCCAGTTGGGGGATTTACGAGCGGTTATTGATGAAATTGATGTGACAACAGAAAGTGGCGCCAGTGATGCAATCCAGAATATTGACAATGCCCTTGATACAATTAACAGTACCCGCAGCAATCTGGGAGCAACGAAAAATCGCTTTGAAAATGCCATGAATGAACTTCAAAATGCAACTATTGCACACACGAAATCCAGATCCACTGTCATGGATACCGATTTTGCCGCTGACATCTCGGAAAATGATAAAAATCAGATTCTTGCAAAAGTTCAGACTGCGATGATGCGTAAAGACAATTCGCGTCAAACCTTTTTGATGGAATTATTCAAATAAGTAAGGAATTTTCTGAAAATAACTTCCCCATTATTGATATTGTTCGTTTTGAGGTAATTGTACTGTAGAGACGTAGCATGCTACGTTTCTACATTATTGATATTGTTCGTTTTGAGGTAATTGTACTGTAGAGACGTAGCATGCTACGTCTCTACACGACCTTATTTTTTTGTAAGATCAAG
>Ga0272440_1000945_pt1 | contig 24239 bp, 19 predicted proteins | sample SSMMMBAug17_FD_192440 | JGI IMG/M metagenome (GOLD analysis project Ga0272440, IMG submission 192440) | Marine sediment archaeal communities from Little Sippewissett salt marsh, Falmouth, MA, United States - SSM-MMB-Aug17 | ecosystem: Environmental > Aquatic > Marine > Wetlands > Sediment ...
GCGACGTTTATTCTCATCGCATAAGGGACTGGATCAAACAATTTTATTTATTTTCTTTCATTTTTATGATAAGATTGCTAATTTTATTAACGAATACAATAAAAATACAATAAAAAATTGATTTTTACCATATCAGGAATACGTTTAATGGCAAAAGATTCCTGAAATTTTAATGGTTAAAAAAAGAGAGGATTTATGGCTAAGAAAAAAACGACAAGGGCAGCAGCAAAGAAAAAAACTGCTGCGAAATCGACTGAGGAAAAAAAGAAAACAGCGGCCAAAAAAAAATCAACGGCCAAAAAAACTTCAGTGAAAAAGACGTCAACTGACCAAAAAACGTCAGCTGCGAAAACATCGAAAAAAACGCCTGCTTCAAAGACAAAAAAGGCAGAAAGCGTCAAGAAAACAAAAGTTACATTGAAATCACTATTGGAGCGAAAGTTTGAAGGTCCAGATAATATTGTTGTTGAACCAGCGCCTAAACGTAGGACATACGATTCCATACCAGATGCACCCCCTTTTTTTGATAATATTGAGCCAAAAGAAATTGAACGTATCAAGGGTTTATTGATGCAAACAATTGATATGAAAAATATCCCACCGCCAAAACCGAAACCCAAAAAAATTGTGCCCATTTCTGAATTGATCCGGCAAAAATACGCAGTTTCACCTGAATCACTGTGGGAACCTCCAAAAAAAGATATGATCTGGCCTGATTCCCCCCCATATATCGATTCATCCGGCCCTGAAAAACAAGCAGCTATTCGTTCCCTGATGTTTCAAAAGATATCCTTGAAAGATATCAAGCCTTTGACAAAAACGCCTGAAGAAATAGAATCAAAAACTGCTCCAGAAATAACGAAAAAAGACAAACCCGTCATTCCTGTTTCTGAATTACTGAAAAATAGATATCCTGCGTGGACCCCACAAGCTGTTGTTCCAGCCCCTGTAAAATCAGAGTCCAGCATTTCTGATCCGCCGTCCTTTGCTGAAGGTTCTCCTGATACAATCAGACGTATACGTGAATTACTTTTTCAAAAAATTGATATCACAGATATTCCTGAAACTGTTTCAACAAAGCCAGAAAAACAGGAAGAACCAACGGATGTGGTGAAGAAGGATAACATCGAAACGATAAAAACGAAAGAAACTGCCATTGAAAAAGAGACTGAAAAAGAATCCATGCCATCTGAAGAACCAGAACAGCATCATGAAACAGCGCAGGCGGATTCAACCATAACTCCGGAACCTGATTATTCAGACTATACGCTGGCATCCAATAAACAGACACAACTCATGTCAAATTCTTTAAAGTGTGTATTTGCCGGCATTCTTGCATTATTTGTCATGTTGTATATGGCCAGTTCCTCAAATCACAGCAAGTATTATCTTATTGATGGAAAAACAGGCATAGAATTGTGGCAGGGTAGTTTCTCACCGATGGGAAAATCATATATCCTTACATTGATGGGAATGGAATTTCCTGAAACGGAACAAGAATATTATACAGAATCTGAAATCAATCCTTTAATATGTGGTTTTTATCTGGATCAGGCCAATGAGATTTTATCGCAAGATAATATTCCCAATCTTTTACAGGTAAAAGATTATCTGTTAATGGCTTATAATTTTGCCACAGAAGATATACAGCATAAAATTCAAAAGCGTTTAAACAGCATTGATTTTATGATGTTTATTTTGAGAGCAGATATGGCCATTCAGAAAGGTTCTGAGACGGATATTGAAAAAGCCAGGGAATATATTGAGGAAGCCGAAGATTTGGCTGAAAAAAATTACCAGAAAGATATGATTAAAAATCGTCTTCAAATGATCGATGGCATAACAACAGAAAAACAATCAAACAAAAGTGAATCACAACCAAAAGCTGATGATGCTGATGCTTCAAAAAAAAACGATCAGGTCGAGGATAAAACAGAATCACATTCGTTAGAATAATTGTTGTCTAAGGAAAATTCTTAAAAAAGTTTTTCATTTTTTTTGACGTATGCGATTATTGTTGGTTATGCTTATGTAGAGACAAGGCATGCCTTGTCTCTACATTCGGCATGTCTTGATAAAATGTCCGATCTGTCAAACAGAAAAAGTATCAGGGGTAATTATGGAAAAAGTATATTTAAAAGCATGTGCTTCCTATGACGATCCTCAAATCGTTGACAAAATTAGAGAAGGCCTTGCACAAATCGATTTTGATCCCAAACTTTTTTCAGGTATGCGTGTGGGACTGAAACCCAATTTGCTGCTTCCCAGCAATCCAGATCGTGCCATTATAACGCATCCAAAATTTTTTGAAACAATTGTTCAGATAATCAAAGAAAATGGTGGTATCCCAGTATTACTTGAAAATCCAGCAATTCATGGTTTGAATACATTGTTGAAAAAAACACCTTATGGCGATCTGGTTGATTCACTTGATGTTGAAGTACCTGATATGCTTCCCACACAAATGATTCCATTTGACGATGCCCATCGATATAAAAAGATTGAAATTTCAAAATCTTTTTTTGATGTGGATATACTGATCAATTTGCCCAAACTAAAAACCCATGGATTGACAATTATTACAGGCGCATTAAAAAATCTGTTTGGAACCATTCCAGGTTTGAAAAAATCGCGGATACATTTAAAAGCACCTTCACGAGATGATTTTTCTAGCTTTATGATGGATTTATTTGGTGCGCTCAGTCATGGTTTCGATCCTCCCAAACCCATGTTACATATCATGGATGGCATTCTTGGTATGGAGGGTGAAGGGCCTGGATTGTCTGGAAAACCACGACAAATCGGTGTCATTATTATGGGACGTGATCCGCTGGCAGTAGATTGGACAGCAACACAGATTGTAAAAATTCCGCCAGAGGATGTCCCGACCTTAAAAGCTGGTTTTGAAAGACCTTTTTGTATTTCATCTGCTGAAGAAATTGACATTGTTGGTGATCAGATCACATCGTTACAACTGTCATCATTTGATGCTTCAAAAAACAGTATCTTTTCCAATGCAGTTCGGTGGCCATTTACATCACCGCTGTTCAAGCAGCTCTTAGTGGAAAAACCAGTGCCCAATCCTGAAAAATGTACTTTGTGCTATCAATGCAGACAAATTTGTCCTGCAAAAGCAATATCTCGAGCTAAAGATGCTGCACAAATTCCGGCATACGACTACAATGCCTGTATTCGCTGTTTTTGTTGTATGGAAATATGTCCGGAAGCTGCCATTCAATCTCAAAAAGGATGGCTGCAATGGTTACTGCGGTATTAATTCAGAATAACAATTGTTTCGGTGTTCTGGGATATGGGATCACATCCCGAATATTCTGAACACCGGTAATAAGCATCAATAAACGCTCAAAGCCCAAACCAAATCCACTGTGTGGTACAGATCCATATTGACGCGATTCAAGATACCACGTGTAGTCTTGTATGTGAATATCGGTTTCTTTCATGCGCTTTAACAGTACATCATATCTTTCTTCACGCTGACTTCCACCAATAATCTCACCAATACCAGGAACAAGAATATCCATGGCAGCAACAGTGGCTTTATCATCATTAACGCGCATATAAAATGGTTTGATGGATTTGGGATAATCATAAACAATAACAGGTTTCTGAAAGTGAGTTTCAGTTAAATACCGCTCATGTTCGGCTTGCAGATCATTGCCATAAGAGACCTCATAGGTAAATTTTTTTCTTGAAGATTTTAAAACATCTATAGCTTCCTGGTATGGCAGCCGAATAAATTCTTTTTCGATTATCGTGGTCAGGGTTTTCATTAAAGATTTATCAACAAAACGTGCAAATAAATTCAGGTCTGACTGGCTTTTTGACAGCATATTCCGGATGATATTCTGGATAAAATTTTCTGCCAGATCCATTGTTTCATAAAGGTCATAAAAGGCCATTTCTGGTTCAACCATCCAGAATTCAGCGGCATGACGACGTGTATTGGAATTTTCTGCGCGAAATGTTGGACCAAAGGTATAAACATTGCCCAGAGAAAGGGCAAACATCTCTAATGCCAGTTGTCCGGAAACTGTCAGAAAAGCTTCTTTTCCAAAAAAATCTTTTGAAAAATCTACTTGTAATTTGTCGTTATTTGAAATATCCATTGTGCTGACCTGAAAAAGTTCGCCGGCGCCTTCACAATCTGAGCCTGTAATAATCGGTGTGTGAATGTATTGAAAGCCTTGTTGATGAAAAAACGTATGTATTTGATAGGATAATTCAGATCGAATCCGAAACATTGCGCCATACTTATTGGTTCTGGGTCGTAAATGCGCCATTGTTCTCAAGAATTCATCAGAATGTCGTTTTTTTTGGAGTGGATAATCATGTGGGGTTTCACCAAGAATATCGACGTGCCCGGCAATCAATTCCCATTTTTGACCTTTACCCGGAGATTCGATTAAATCACCGGTTACAGATATGGCGCTGCCAGTTATCAGTTTTTTGATTGCCTGATAATTGGGAAGGTCATTTTTTGTAATTACCTGAATATTCTGTAAACAAGAGCCATCGTTGACTTCGATAAATGAAAAATCTTTTGAATCGCGCTTTGTTCGAATCCAACCTTTGATAAGAATTTTTTGTTCAGGGCTTGATTTATTTAAACAATCATGTATTTTTGTTAGTTTCATTGGGTACTCCTTGAATTGAGGATTAATTTAATGATCTATTAACAAAATAAGCTAAAACAAAATAACAATAAAATGCAAGAATTAATTATTTAAAACCAAAAGGGGTGAATATGCAGCCCAGAAAAATTTTAATTGTTGATGATGAACCCATCAATATTTCGTTACTTGAAGATATTTTAAGAGAAGAAAAATATGAGATTCGATCCGCATCAAGTGGTGAAGAAGCCCTTAACATTTTACCAGATTTTGAACCCGATCTGGTTTTGCTGGATATTCTCATGTCAGGCATGGATGGTTACCAGGTATGTAAAAAAATACGTTCCAATGAACAGTTTCGTCTGGTGAAAATTATCATGGTATCTGCTATGGCCATGCTGAAAGAGCGATTGAAAGGCTATGATGTTGGTGCTGATGATTATATCACCAAACCTTTTAAAAAAGAGGAATTGCTGGCTAAGATTCGCGTGGTCATGCGTTTAAAAGAAACAGAGGTTGTTAACGAAAAATACAGATTAAACCTTGAAGCCATTTTTCGGAGTGTGAAAGATGGAATATTAACTGTTGATAATGAAAAACGCGTTATTGAGGCCAATGATGCTGTCGCCAAAATTTGCGGCGTTCCCAAAGAACAAATTATCGGTACACCATTTTGTGATTTGTTTGCAAATTGTAATAAGGGATGTGAAACTGTTCTGGATGAAACACTGACAACCCAAAATGTGATACAGGAATATCGAGTGGAATGTCAGCATCAACATAAAGATCGTCAGGTGGTTGTTCTGTCGTCTTCTCCATTGAAGGATAAGAATAATAAAATTATGGGAGCCGTTCTTGTTGTTCGAGATACCACAAAAATTCATGATCTTGAACGTGAATTGATTGAGCAGCATCGTTTTCACAATATCATTGGAAAAAGCTCCAAAATGCAAAATGTCTATCGGCTGCTTGAAAACTTATCCGGTACCAACACAACCATCCTGATCAATGGTGAAAGTGGAACCGGAAAAGAGCTGGTTGCAAAAGCATTGCATTACAGCAGTGATCGTGCGCATAAACCATTGATAAAGGTCAATTGTTCAGCCTTGTCTGAAAATTTACTGGAAAGCGAGCTTTTTGGCCATGTCAAAGGGGCCTTTACAGGTGCGATTAGAAGTCGTATAGGACGTTTTCAGGCGGCTGATGGCGGCACAATTTTTCTGGATGAAATCGGAGATATTTCCCCTTTGATTCAGTTGAAGCTATTGCGGGTGCTTCAGGAAAAAGAATTTGAGCGCGTAGGTGATACAACCACACATAAAGTGGATGTCCGTGTGCTGACAGCAACCAATAAAGACCTGAAAGAAAAAGTCCGTTTGGGTGAATTTCGTGAGGACTTATTTTATCGGCTTAAAGTAGTGGAAATACATTTACCCCCATTGCGAGATCGTCTTGAGGATATTCCATTGCTGTTCAGTCATTTTTGCAAACATTTTAACAAAATATTCAATAAACAAATTGATGGTATGTCTGATGAGGTGGTTCGCATAATGATGGAATACCATTGGCCAGGCAATGTTAGAGAATTGCAACATGCTATCGAACATTCTTTTGTATTGTGTAATGACCGGACAATTGCTGTAGACCACCTACCGCCTGAATTGAAAATGAACCTCAGCCCTCATATGTTTACGCCCAAGAAGAAATTTCTCAGCGCAACTGATGAAGCGCAGGCCTACTTGGAGGCTTTGAACAAAACAGCCTGGAATAAAGCTAAAACGGCCCGAATGATGGGTGTCAGCCGCCCAACGCTCTATAAAAAAATGCGGGAATACAAGCTGGAAAAACCGTCTGACAGACTCCATAATGTACAGTAATTTTTCTTGACAAATGCGCATAATTCATCAATAAAGATCAGGTGCGAATGGGAGAGCATATCATGAAATATTTTCAAACAAGCTGTTTGTTTATCATATTCACATTTGCCTGTACCTCTCAATTCCATGCAATGAATTGGAAACAGTTGAATCAGTTTAAGGGGCGCGTATGGTCGGTTACTTTTTCACCATCAGGTAAATATTTTGCAACATCTTCAGCGGAAACTTGCCTGACGGTATTTGATAAAAGTTTTGGTGTACTCTGGCAGAGTAATGATCTTATTAAAGAAGTGTCTGCCATCGAATTTTCACCGGATGAAAAATATCTTGCCATCCCCAAATATAAAAGTGAAACAGATGTTGGTTTGATTGATCTGGACAATTTTCAGGTATATCACATTCTGTCAGGTCATTCAGACTGGGTGACCTGTATTGATTTTAGTGCTGATGGTGAAAGTGTTGCCACGGGCAGCGATGATGCATCTGTTCGAATCTGGAAAAAAATTGGCCAGTCATTTATGATTCATCAGCAAATTTCAAATCATGGTGCAAACATTGCCAATTTGTGCTTCAGTCAAAACGCAGAATTTTTAGCGGTATGTGGGAAAAACATAATCCGCATTTATCATAAAGTGTATAATCAATATCAACCATATCAAACAATTACCAGTGATGCTCGCTTTGTTAATGGTCTGGCATTTCATCCCAATAATAAAAACCTGACTATTGGTACATATAATGGCTCAGTTCTTGTGTATCAGAACAATGGTAAACAATTTGAATTATATCAACAATTAAATGATCATTCTAAAATGGTTCACAGCATTGATTTTACTTCCGATGGTCAATATATGGCCACTGGAAGCTGGGATTCGCGCATTTGCATTTGGAAATATGTCAAAACAAGATTTTCAAAAGTGGGCGAACTTCAGGAGCATAAAAAGCAGGTATATGATATTGCATTTCATCCTGATGGCAGAAATCTGGCCTCTGGAGGTGAGGATAATACCGTTTTGATATGGCAAATACATTTCTAGTGAAATGAAATAAAAACTGATAGCTGCAACAAAATAAAGTTGTCGCTACACAAAGGAGATAAAATGTCAAAACATGTTGTAATAATTGGTGCAGTTGCCCTGGGCCCCAAAGCGGCCTGCCGGATAAAACGGCTTGATCCCAGTATTCAAATCACCATGATTGATCGGGATAACTACATATCATATGGCGGTTGTGGTATTCCCTATTATGTTGGAGGGGATGTTGCAGAGCTTGAAGGTCTTTGCTCAACCAGTGCGCATGTTGTTAGAGATAATAAATACTTTGAACGTGTCAAAGGAATTACTGTTCGTACCCAAACAGAAGCGCTTGTTATTGATCGTCCCAATAAAGCAATTCGTATCAGAGATTTAGTGAAACAAACTGAAGATAAAATTAACTATGATCAATTGGTTTTAGGTTTAGGAGCAAGCCCGATTATTCCAGATATACCTGGAATGGATTTACCGGGTGTAACAGCTGTGACCAATTTACATCAGGCAGAAAAAGTCAAATCAATGATCTCCAAAGGCAAGGTTGAACGTGCGGTAATCATTGGTGGCGGTGCCATTGGAATTGAAATGGCTGAGGCGCTGACAGATTTATGGGGCGTTGAAACAACACTGGTTGAAATGGTGGATCAATTATTGCCAACATCCTTTGGTAAAGATATGTCCAGAGTGATTGAGACCCACATGAAAGAAAATGGTGTTGATTTGCGTTTGAATGAAGGCGTAACCCGCATAATTGGTACGAAAGAGCAGGGGATTGAGGGTGTTGAAACCAATAAATCAAAAATTCCATGTGATCTTGTCATTATGGCTGTTGGTGTTCGTCCAAATACCAATATTGCCAAATCTGCTGGTTTACCGGTAGGACGTTTTGGCGGCCTGATTGTAGATAACTGCCTGCGAACCATTGATCCAGATATTTATGCAGGCGGTGATTGTATTGAGATGACCAACTTGATCACCGGACAAAGTCATCCATTACCACTGGGATCTCTGGCCAATCGTCATGGCCGAATTATTGGCAGCAATATTGTTGGCGGATGTGAACAATTTAAGGGATCCGTTGGCAGCTTCTGCTTAAAAGTTTTCGAAATGGGAATTGCACGTGCGGGAATCACTGAAAAACAGGCCAGACAGGCCGGATTTGACCCTGTTCATACTGTCGTGATTCAGGGAGATCGGGCCCATTTTTATCCCTCAATGGAATTAATGGCCATTAAACTCATTGCGGACCGTCGGACACGTCAGGTTCTTGGAATTGAGGCTGCGGGAAAAGGCGGTGATGCCGTCAAATCCAGAGTGGATGCTGTTGCTGCATTATTACCATATAAACCACTTGTGAGTGATATTTCCAATCTTGAAGTTGCCTATGCGCCGCCATTTGCATCAGCAATGGATATCATCAACGCTGCCGGCAACAGCCTTGAAAATATTCTTGAGGGCAGACAGGCGCCGATAGATACATTGGATTTTTTGAAAAAATTTGAAAAAGATAACATTCGTGTGCTTGATGTCAGAAGTCCGGTTCAAGCAGGCCCATTTGTCAAAAAATATGGAGATCAATGGATTAACATTGATCAGATGGATCTGAAACAAAAACTGTCTGAAGTACCTCAAAATGAAGAGTTGATGCTGGTGTGCGGATCTGGCGCACGTTCCTATGAAGCCCAGTTAATGTTAAAAAACGAGGGCATTCATACCCGAAATATTCAGGGAGGGGTTGGGATGATTAAATTCAGTGATCCTGATTTTTTGCCACAAGAGTAAAGGCCAGACGAATCATGTAAACAATAACAGCAATGCCTGCTATGAGCGCAATGATAAAAAACAAAAAGGGCGAATATTGTTCTGTTACGGGTAAATCCTGAACTCTAAAGTATGGCGCCAGGCAGGCAGTGCGAACCAGATGACGCATCAAAACCATAATAACAGTCACTGGAATAATTAAAAACGTTGCCATCCATACATTATTTTTTACACCACTTACAAGCATTAGAATAATCAATGGAATGACCAGCAGAAAAATGGTCGTTCCAAAGGTATGATTTCCCATAAATAATTGACGGATATTTTCAGGTAGAGATAAAAAATACCAAACCCCAACAATCATTTGAACCAGACTGGCGCCAATAAAAAATCCCAGACCTGTTTGAATATCATCGTTCCATTGACTGGTTTGCTCTGAATTATCTGATTCAGATGTATCTATTTGAATTTGTCGATACAGCGCTATAGTCAGACCGCCGAGGGCAATTGATGCGGTAATAAAATGAAAATAACGCGGCAGGAGTGTTTTTTCTGAGAGGTTCAGCCATAAGCCACCTGTATCTTTAAAATAAACGCCCCATTTTTCAGGTGCAAGCATCATGGTCATGTTATTTGTAAAAACAAAGGCAATCCATAAAAGACCAATGACTGTGGCAGCAATAAAAAAAACGCGTTTTTGAGCAAGCGCAGTATATTTAAAATCATAAATATAGGCACTGTAATATGCCAGAATCAAAACCCCAATAACTGACAGCCAGTAAACAGCCATTAAAATAGAGCTGGTATACATCAAATGACCATAAAGCACCTGTAAAAACAGCAGCGGGGCAACACCAAAATTAATTGTAAATGCGATGGTAAAGGGTAAATGGGATGCAATGGTATGAGATAAATTGCTTGAAAGCTCCTTTTGATTAAAATGGCGGATTAATGCAATAATTCCTGTCCCTAACATGACATTCATCATCCAGATATGAATGATAAAGGTAAGGATTAACAAAACAGTAAAAATGCTCCAATCAACCTGAATGGGTGATGTGGCTGGGATGATGATTCCTTGATTCATTATATTACTCCTGTTTTTTATGGTTCACATATGTCTTTTAATGGCGATTGATCAATTAAAGCACGCCATTTATCCAGAGTCAAGTATGTCAAAGCCAGTGAACAGGCAGCTTCAGTCAGAATAGCCTGTTTTTCTTTCATTTCTTGAATCGTGGTTTCAAATTGCACTTTTTTTTCAGAGACCAGTTGAAGCTGTGCCTGTGCATCCTGGGCCAGTTGCTCGGCTGCAGTCATTTTTATTGCTGCTTGTTTTGATTGTTCTTCAATATCTTCAGTTTGCGTCTTTATTGCTGTGACCTGTTCTTGATAATGCTGTTCAAACTCGCGTGTCTGTTCTTTTAAGGCAGCAAGTTGAGATTTTGCCCGATCAAGTAGTGCTTCAGATTCTTTGCGTTTTTTTTCTGCAAACTGCATTTGTCGTTCAGCGCGCCATTGAATATCTTGGGCCTGTTGCATTTTTTGATTTGCCGATTCAATTTTTTCAGTTGCAGCGGCTGTTTTGTTCAAGGCTTCCTGCCATTCTTTTTCACTTGCATGATACTTTTTTTTCCAATCATTCAAAGACTGGTTCACTTGAGATAATTTTTTTTGCGTTTCCTGAAGTGTCAGTTTGACATGCGTTTTTTCTAGAGCCAGTTGATATATAGATCTTTTCATATCAATCATATACAGGCTGGCAAACAGAATTCCTGTGAACAAAATAAATATAAACAACCATTTTAAAATATAAGTAAAACGTTTTTTCGTGGCCCCAGGTTTATTCTTTGCCGCACTGTTTTGAATATATCTTTTTTCTGAAAATTCAATTTGTCCGGAATCGTCATCAAGCCATTGTAATGAATCCGTCAGGAGTTCACCAGATAGGAGATCATCCGATTTCTGTCCATTTTTCTCCCAATACCACAATTTTGACTGTAAACGTTTGCGCCACAATCGAAAGTCTCTGTTTTCCTGAATCCATCCATGAAGTCGGCCCCATTCTTTGAATAAAATATCGTGAACAACTTCAATATGCTGAATTTCGTTATTCTGATTTCTTTCAGCAATGAGAAGTCCCTTTTCAACAAACAGGCTGATTAAAGGCCAATTGCGACTGATCATTTCATTTCTGTTGATCATACATCGAACATCTTCAGTGCCTTCACCCGGGCAGACCAGTCGGACAAATATTTCTCTACACCTGACTTTATCTTTTCTGGTCAGACCTTCATATATCGCTTCAGCATAATTGGCCAATGAAAGCTCAGTAGCCCCCATTTCTTCGAAGCCGCGCATGGTTAATGCCGATTCATGTTCATTTTCCCACAGGCATTTTAAAGAAAAAGAAATAAGGGGTAAAGGAATATTGGTGGGAATACAGGTCTTAAGAATGTAATCTGAAAGGCCGGGTTCTAAAACTGTATTTCTTTTTTGTGCAGGCAATTCGATAGCTTCACGTAATTCATCAGGAGACATGGGCCCCAGTTTGTGGTCTGCATCAGACAAATAAGCAGACATGCGTCGATGCGAGATAATCTGTCCCAGAAAATCTGCACGGAGTGAGATCAGTACATTAAAAATTCTTTCGCCAAGCTCATTGGAAAGGGTCACTGCATTCAGGATCAGTTCTAAAAACAGATCTTTTTCTTCAGTCAGAGGACACAGGGCATAGAGTTCTTCAAATTGATCAATGATGATTAACAGGCGTGTATTGGGGACACATTTTTCAATAATTTCTTTGCTTACATCGAATAATGATACATTTTTTGTGCGGAAGCCCTCAGCCAGTTGTTTGGTTTCTTTTGCCTGATCAAAGGGATTAAGGTCATGGGCAAGCAGGGGGATCAAGGCTTTTGAGAGTTCATAAAATGGACTTTCTTTGGGGCGCAGGCTTGCAATTTGCCAGGTCGCTTCTTTGCGAAGTTCTGGAATGAGGCCCCCGAAAATAAGAGAAGTTTTTCCGGAGCCTGATGCGCCAGTAAGAGCAACAAAAGATTTTTGCTGAAGATCATCATAAATGGCCTGAATCCATTTGTTTCTGCCACAAAAAATATCAGCATCCTGATCTGTGTATGAAATCAGCCCTTTATATGGGCAGGCCATTTTCGTTGCAGTTTGTGTTGGCATTTGACTCATGCGATAAGGTCAAGCTGTGAACCGACCATTTCATCAATTGTTTTTATTGTGTTTGCCTGTGCAACAGTATTTGAGGATAGTTTGATTTGATCCACCATTTCTTTTGCCAGATTCGAATTTTTTTGATTGTCAGCCAATTGTGCATTAATTTTCGACATCAATGACCCTGCTTGATACAGGGCCTTTGCATTGGATGCATAAAAAGACATATCAGACCTCATACCTGAAAAAGTCAATTTTTAATATTTAATACGTTCATTCTACCCTAAATTGTCAAAATTGCAAGAATAATATTTATCTTGCAGATTCAATTCTGTTTTGAACATAATATAGCGCATTTTATTTTGTCAAGGTTAAAGATCATTCAAACGTTGGATTTCATCCCGAAGCTCGGCTGCCTTTTCAAAATCCAATGCTTTTGCTGCAGCATACATTTCTTTTTCCAGTTCTTTAATTTGTTGCTTAACTTTTTTGGATGTTGCAACGTATTCACTGACTTTTTCAGCAGCTTTCAAATCCGGTTCATAGTAACTATCTGCAATGGTGGGAAAGAAGACACGTGTAACTTCTTTTGAAACACTTTCAGGTTGAACATTGTGCCGGGTGTTAAATTCATTTTGACGTTTTCTGCGACGTTCCGTTTCATCAATTGCCGATTGCATGGATTTTGTTATGTTGTCAGCATAAAGAATCACCCGGCCATTCACATTTCTTGCAGCTCTGCCAAATGTTTGAATCAGTGAGCGGGTAGAACGTAAAAAGCCTTCTTTATCAGCATCCAGAATCGCAACCAGTGCAACTTCAGGGATATCAAGACCTTCACGTAAGAGATTGATACCGACAAGCACATCAAATTTGCCTGCACGTAAATCACCGATGATATCCATTCGTTCGAGTGTTTTAATTTCAGAATGAAGGTATTTCACACGAAGGCCCAGATCATGATAATACTCAGTTAAATCTTCAGCCATTCGTTTGGTCAGGGTGGTGACCAATACCCGCCATTTATTTTGGACGGCTGTTTTGATTTCATCCAACAGGTCATCCACCTGATGTTTCGCCGGACGTATAACAATTTCAGGATCAAGCAGACCAGTGGGGCGAACAATTTGTTCGACGATTGCTTTTCCTGCTTTTTCTTTTTCATAATCAGCCGGTGTAGCAGATACATAAATTATCTGCGGTACTTTTTGTTTAAATTCTTCAAATTTTAAGGGACGATTATCAAGGGCAGATGGCAGACGAAAACCATAGCTAACAAGGGTTTCTTTTCTTGCCCGATCACCGCGATACATACCAATGAGCTGGGGAACAGCGATATGGCTTTCATCAATGAACATGATAAAGTCATCAGGAAAATAATCGAACAATGTTGGGGGCGGCTCACCAGGTTTACGCCCTGTCAGATGGCGAGAATAGTTTTCAATGCCATTGCAGTAGCCCAGTTCCAAAATCATTTCCAGATCATACATAGTACGTTCTTCAATACGTTGTGCTTCAATAAGTTTATTATTTTTTTGAAAAAAATCAATTTGTTCTTTCAGCTCCAGTTTAATGGTCTCAATGGCGTATTTGATTGTTTCATCAGTAATGACATAATGACTGGCAGGATAAATAATGACCCGCTTGAGTTTTTGAACCGCATCACCGGTCAGCGGATTAATCTCTCGAATATCATCAATTTCATCACCAAAAAAATCCACGCGAACAGCGCGGTCTTCTTCATAAGCAGGAAAAATTTCAACCCGATCCCCTCTGACACGAAATACCCCGCGATGAAAATCAATATCATTACGTTCGTAAAGCATATGAACCAGATCTTTGAGCAATCGGTCCCTTTGATATGTCATTCCTGGTTTTAGATCCAATCGCATGGCAATATAATCTTCAGGTGCGCCCAGGCCATAAATGCAGGACACACTGGCAACAATGATCACATCTTGTTGAGATAAAATTGATCGTGTTGCAGAATGACGCATTTTATCAATCATTTCATTGATAGACGAATCTTTTTGAATGTATGTATCTGATGTTGGCAAATAGGCTTCTGGCTGGTAATAATCATAGTAGCTGACAAAGTATTCCACTGCATTTTCTGGGAACAAAGATTTAAACTCATTATAGAGTTGGGCGGCCAGCGTTTTATTTGGTGCCAGAATAAGGGCAGGCTTCTGCAATTCTGCAATGACATTGGCCATTGTAAATGTTTTTCCCGAACCAGTGACCCCTAACAATACCTGGTGCGCTTTTCCCTTTTGAACACCATAGGTCAACTGCTTGATTGCTGATGGCTGGTCACCTTTGGGACGAAAATCAGATTGGATCTGGAATGTGTTCATTATTTATTGTCCGGCATATTTCCATCGGGAACCATCAGGACGGTCTTCAATGATAATTCCCATGTCTTTTAATTGATCGCGTATCGTATCTGCCCGCGCCCAATCTTTGTTTTTACGCGCTTGAAAACGTTCAGCAACAAGATTGTCAATATCATCCGAATTTTGTTCACCCTGATTCCGATGCATTTGATCCTGGGCAAACTCAGCCGGTGTTTGATTGAAAATACCCAATACAGCGCCAATTTTTTGCATGTCTGATTGAATACTGGCCAGTTCTGTTGCTTTTTCAACAGACAGTGATTGGGATTGATCAAGGAATCGGTTGAGTTTTCGCGTGGCATCAAAGAGATATCCAATGGCTTGAGCAGAATTGAAATCATCATCCATCGCATCACAGAAGCGCTGCCACAAGTCACCGGTTTTTTCTTTATCAAGAGTGAGTTGACAGGATTCCATTCGTTCCAGGGCCGCATAAAGTTTGTTCAAAGCTGAGACCGCATCATGCATTGCCTGATCATTAAAATCAATCGGGCTGCGATAATGGCTAGACAATAAAAATAATCGGATGGCCTCAGGCGGGTATTGCGCCACCAGCGTTTTGATCAGTACCACATTTCCTAGAGATTTGGACATCTTTTCTCGATTAATGTTTACAAATCCATTATGCATCCAATATTTTGCATATGCTGTACCATTGGCAGCCTCGGATTGCGCGATTTCATTTTCATGATGCGGAAAAATCAGATCTTTTCCACCTCCATGAATATCAAAACTTTGTCCCAGGTACTTCATACTCATAGCAGAACATTCAATGTGCCATCCCGGACGGCCTTTTCCCCAAGGGCTTTCCCAGAAAGGTTCGCCAGGTTTGGCAGATTTCCACAGGGCAAAATCATGGGGATTGTGTTTGCGGGTATCCACATTCACACGTGCACCAGCAGCCATATCTTCCAACTTGCGACCAGACAGGCAGCCATAATGATCATGGGATTCAACAGAAAAAAAGACATCACCAGAAATGACGTAAGCATTCCCTTTTTGAATTAAAGATTCAACCAGCTGGATAATTTCTGAAATATGTTCTGTTGCTTTGGGTGCGATGTCTGGTTTCTGTACAAAAAGGGATTCCATATCCCGATCAAAAGCCTTTATATATTGTTGGGACAATTCTTCTGTCGTTATATTTCGTTCTTGAGCACGTTGGATAATTTTATCATCAATATCCGTATAATTACGAATGTATGTGACTGTATAGTTTTTCATTCTCAAGTATCGAAGGATCATATCAAACACAACAACGGATCGTGCGTGACCGATATGGGCATCATCATAAACAGTTGGGCCGCAGACATACATATTCACGAGGCCGGTTGTCAGAGGCTCAAAATTTTCTTTCTTTCTGTGCATGGAGTTGTAAATTTGAATAGACATGGTTTCTAATCCCCAAGGTATTTACTGGTTAATTTTTTCCAATATTCTTCATTGGTCCATCGTTTGAGCAATTCATGATTAATTGACTCACGATAAGGTGTTTTTGAAGGCATTGCAATACCATAGCTTTGCGGGTTAAACATGGCCTTTATCACCGTCACTTTTCCTTTTAGTTTGGTGTTTGCATAAAACTGCAGAATGGGTCGGTCATGCACCATGGCATCGATTTTACCTTCAGCAAGGGCTCTCATTCCCTCCAATACAGAGCCAAATGTTTTGGGTTGGATATTCTTTTTCTGAAGATAACGTGTTGTTGTTGATTTTTCTAAACTTCCAACCACAACATGGTTGAGATCATCAAAACATTTAACCCCGTAATCCAATTGACTTACAGTCAATGATGAAGCAATACCCGCTGTAAAAAAGGATATAATAATAATCGCCATAAACATCCAGATCAGTGCAATCAATCGACCAAAGCTGCTTCTGGGTACAGTGTCCCCATAACCCACTGTGGTCATTGTCACTGCGGACCACCAGAACCCATCCAAGATACCTCTGACACCCGAACGATATTGATCTGGATTTTTTCGTCTTTCAGCCAGCCAGATCAGAAAACCGACACACAGAAGTGTGAAAATCAAGGTGACAAGATATCCCAAAAATTGTAATGAGAACACTTGTTTGGCAATAGACAAAATTGGGCTGCTTTGTTGCTTGACAGGTACAGCAATCCCCAGACCTGTATGATAGAATGCGTGGGAAAAATCAAAAACATTCTCTCTTGCTGGGGTAATCGTAATGGCAGCAACGCCAAAATCAACAGACTTAGTTTCAACCGCATTGAGCAAGCCTTTTAGATCAAATTCTTTAAGTTCATATTGCACACCCAGATCATTTGCAATATTCCGCCATAAATCAATGCTGATTCCTGTCCAGACCCCCCTTTCATTTTTATAGGAAAAAGGGGGGGCAGGCTTGGTGCCCACAATGACTTTTTTTCCTGTCAAGATGTTTGTCTCTGCATGAATAAAACCGGTTACTGTAAACAATAATACCCATGCAAAAAAGACAGGGCGATAAAAAAAATGCATAAAACCTCCTTGTTTTGTTTGATGGAACTTATATGTAAAGTAACATAGTTTTTTAATAAAATAAATACTAGAAATAGAAAGTTATGATAAATGATGTTTATATTATATTAAATTGATATCTATATTTAATTTTGTTATAAATAGATATTTTTTTAGAATTAGGAGAGTAAAAGAATAACATGCTTTCAACAATTCAAGACCACAGAAATTTTTTAAAAGATCATCTGCGGCTGACCCTCAATTTTGCCACAACGGACCAAAACAAAGGTATTCCAGCACCGCCATTACAAAAGCCGTATCAACCTGATCAAACATTGATATCGCTTCCATCGCCAGAAGACTGGCCACTTAATTATGATATTTCGTTACGAACAGCCATAAGCCGTCGTAAAAGTCGACGTAGTTTTACACCAGAACCGCTTTTACTGGATGAACTCGCATTTTTATTATGGGCCACCCAGGGAATACGTCAACAAATCAATGAATCTGCGGCATATCGAATGGTTCCTTCAGCCGGATGTCGTCATTGCTTTGAGACATATTTATCTGTATCCAATGTTCAGGATTTATCAACGGGTGTATATCGCTATTTACCTGTTATGCATAGCCTTGTTTTTGAAAATGAAAACAATCAGCCAGGAGTGCTTAAAAATGCTGCATTAAATCAATCTTTTGTTGAAAAAGCACCTGTCACCTTCATTTGGACATGTTTACCCTGTCGAATGGAATGGCGCTATGGCCTTTGTGCCCATCGTGTCATCGCAATGGATGCAGGTCATGTCTGTCAGAATTTATACCTGGCCTGTGAAGCAATTCATGCTGGAACGTGTGCGATTGCCGCTTTTCATCAAAACAAGATGGATCAGTTTGCAGGCGTTGATGGGGATAATGAATTTGTCATTTACATGGCACCGGTTGGAAAAGGAAAAACAATATGACAAAATATGTTGATCCATCATATTTTAAAGATTTACTTGATCGCTCACCTGAGGAAGTCTGCAAAGATGCATTATGTCAGTATGATATAGATTTAAAACGATATCTGTGTAATGTATGGGGTGAAGCCTATGCCATTTATCCGCAAACATGCAGGATTGAAACAATTCAGGATAATGCATATAGACCCCATGAATTTTTTTATCTTTTCATCATTTATTATTTACTATATGTAAAAAATATTGGAATTCATGAAAACTGGATATCTGAAAAGGATATGCCCGGCGGCGCGACATTTTTTAGGGGGCCCCATGAGATTCCCACGTATTTGATCACTGAAAGATTCAAAAATAATGTGAACTTATTCAAAAAAACGTGTGAACAACTGGGTGGAGAAGTTTTAAACCAGGCTGATGCAGCTTTTCTATTTCATATTACCCCCAGAATTCCAATTGCTGTGTTATACTGGGAAGGGGATGATGATTTTCCACCTGAAGCAAAAATCCTTTTTGATCAGAGTATTACCCAACATTTGACATTGGACATCATTTTTTCCTTGGCTGCAGAAGTTTGTACCAGACTCGCAAAAAAGTTTAATTGTGATTAAAAATTGCATATAATCAATCATTTTTTTCAATAATTGGCCATATGGCAAATATTGTTTTCAGGGAGGTCTTATGAAAACATTTCAGTTTTTAGTGTCAGTCTTTTTAATTGTGAGTTGCAGTTTTTTTGTTGACTTGAGATCAACAGAAGCTGCGCGCACAAAATTTGTTACAATCGGTACAGGCGGTATTACCGGTGTGTATTACCCAACAGGTGGTGCGATTGCTCGAATTGTGAATAAACAACGCAAAAAATACAATATCCGCTGTACAGTTGAATCCACTGGCGGCTCTGTATTTAATGTCAATGCTATAATGGCTGGCGATTTAGAGTTTGGTGTGGTGCAATCTGACAGGCAGTATCAGGCCGTGAAAGGAAAGGCAGAGTGGAAAGACAGAGGACCACAAAAAAAAATCAGGGCCGTTTTCAGTATTCATCCTGAATCAGTATCCTTAATTGCTGCAAATGATTCCAATATCAATACAATTTTCGATCTCAAAGGAAAGCGTGTCAATATTGGTAATCCAGGTTCGGGACAACGTCAAAATTCAATTGATGCCCTTGAAAATGCCGGTATTAAATATGAACGGGATCTCAACGCAGAGCAGGTTAAAGCAGCAGAAGCTCCTGGCTTACTGCAGGATGGCAGAATTGATGCATTTTTTTATACAGTGGGTCATCCCAGTGGTGCGATCAAAGAAGCGACAGCTGGCGCAAGAAAAACACATTTTGTTCCTATCGAAGGGGTCGATGGTTTGTTAGAAAAGTATTCATACTATGCGAAATCGATTATTCCCATAAAAATGTATCCAGGGGCGTCCAATAAAACGGATGTCAATACATTTGGGGTTAAAGCCACGCTTGTAACATCAGTGGATGTTTCAGAAGAAATTGTTTATGCTGTTACCCGAGAAGTTTTTGAAAATTTTGAAATCTTTAAAAAATTGCATCCTGCCTATGAAACTTTGACACGAGAGAGTATGCTTGAGGGCTTATCTGCACAGATTCACCCGGGTGCAATGAAATATTACAAAGAAGTTGGATTAAAATAATTATGAAAGAATCAAATAAGGAACAGTACAATGGAAGCTGCATCAGATCAAAATTTTGATGATGGTATGGCATATGCCAGACGATTGGCTGAAGAAGAAGAAGGCATTGGTCGTCAACCTGAAGGCTTATCCGGTTATATTATTCCAACCATTGCCGTATTCTGGAGTTTGTTTCAGCTTGCCATTGCCAGTGTTATTATTTTAGATACAGTGTATATTCGTGCAATACACCTGGCGTTTGGTATTTCTCTGGTTTTTTTGAATATTCCCATGTTCAAAAAGCCGCGTTTGGGACTGAAACTTTTATCTGATCGTCACCGGATTCCCTGGTTTGAATTTATCATTGCCGGCATTGCGGCTTATTCTGCCCTGTATATTGCATTTGAACGTCAGGCCCTGATCACCCGCTATGGTATGCCAACAACAATGGATGTTGTTGCTGGCATTATTTTGATTGCATGTCTTCTTGAAGGTGCACGTCGCGTTATTGGTCCTGCCTTGCCATTTATTGCGATTGTCTTCTGCGCATACGCCTTTTTGGGGCCTTATATGCCGGATTTAATCGCTTTTAAAGGCGTTTCCCTTAACCGGTTTATCAGTCAGATGACACTGTCAACAGAAGGCATCTATGGGATTCCACTGGATGTTTCTGCGACCATTGTTTTTTTATTTGTTCTATTTGGCGCCATGCTGGATCGTGCAGGTGCCGGGCATTATTTTATACAACTGGCTTTGAGCCTTCTGGGTGGATTTAAAGGTGGTCCGGCCAAAGCAGCAATTATGGGCAGTGGACTCACCGGGCTGGTGTCTGGTTCCAGCATAGCAAATATTGTCACTACCGGAACATTTACAATACCATTAATGAAAAAAGTGGGATATCCAGCCAAAAAGGCGGCTGCCATTGAAGTTGCGGCCAGCACCGATGGACAACTGGCACCACCAATTATGGGAGCAGCCGCTTTTATTATTGCAGAGTATGTAAATGTACCATACATTGAGGTGATTAAAGCAGCAGCAATACCGGCATTTGCATCCTATGCGGCTCTGTTCTATATTTCTCATATTGAAGCATCCAAGCTGGGTTTAAAGGGAATTCCCAGACAGGAATTACCCCCATTTTTTTTGACACTGTTTCAGGGCATTCATTATTTATTACCCCTGGTATTCCTTTTGGTGGAACTTGTTGTGTTTCGTCATTCTCCTGAAATGGCAGCATTCAAATCTATCTGTATGATGGCAGTTATCATGATTTTTCAACATCCAGTCAAGGCGATGGTGAATAAAACAGATATATGGCCTTCATTTCAAAGGGGATTTATTGATTTATTCAATGCCCTTGCGGCAGGTGCCAGAAATATGATCGCAGTGGCAATGGCAACGGCTGCCGCCGGTATTATTGTAGGTGTCGTTGCTTTGGGTCTGGGTGGATTGATTACACAAATTATTGACAGCATTTCAATGGGGAATATCTTTTTGATGTTGATTATCACAGCTCTTGCCAGTTTGATAATTGGTATGGGACTTCCCACCACAGCAACCTATATTGTGATGGCTTCACTGACAGCTCCGGCAATTGTGACCATTGCACAGTTTCAGGATTTTGCTGTGCCGCTCATGGCAGCCCATTTATTCTGCTTTTATTTTGGTATTCTGGCGGATGATACGCCCCCGGTGGGACTTGCAGCATATGCAGCATCGGCCATTGCGCGATCAAAGCCGATCCCTACAGGTATACAAGGATTTATGTATGATATTCGTACAGCAATTCTGCCATTTATGTTTATATTTAACACAGATTTGATTCTTCATAATGTAAATAGCTGGTTGCAAGGCTTGCTTATTTTTATCATGGCCTGCATGGGAAATTTTGCTTTTGCGTCAGCAACTCAGGGGTGGCTTATTGCGCGAAATCGCTTCTATGATGTTCCCATATTATTGGCTGCAACATTGGTTTTGATGCGGCCGGATTTGATTTCAAATTGGATAGGGCTGCCTTATGATCAGCGATACTGGTCGTATATTATTGGATTGGTACTTTTTGGCATTGTTTATGGCTTACAGAAAATGCGAAAAGGTGACATTTCAGTTATTGAATAAATATCAAAGGAGAACAACAATTATGTTTGGAATGGGAATGCCTGAAGTAATATTAATTCTGGCAGTTGGTTTGATTGTCATCGGGCCAAAAAAATTACCGGAACTTGCAAAATCACTGGGAAAAGGTATTGTTGAATTCAAGCGCGCGACTCAGGATTTTCGTGAGACAATTGATGTCAATGATGAAGTCAGCGATTTACGTGATACTGTGGACACAATAAAAACAGATATCAAGGAACAATTGACAGACAAACCAAAAGCATCAACACAAAAACAAGAGAAAAAAACTGACAAACCCGATTCAAAAGTGTCTGAAAAATCAGGGACAGTCAATGAATCTCAAGAAGACAACAGTCATGGAAAATGAAGATAAAATGCCATTTACAGCGCATCTGGAAGAGCTCCGATGGCGCCTGGTTGTATCTTTTATTGCAGTAGGTATCGGATTCGTACTATCCTATGGATTTAAAGAAACAATTTTTGAAATCCTGATGCGTCCTCTGATATCAGTTATGGGTGAAGGCGATAAAATGATTTTTACGAACCTGCCTGAAGCCTTTTTCACCTATTTAAAGGTGTCATTATTGTCAGGCATTATGTTGGCATCCCCGGTGTTATTGTATCAGATCTGGATGTTTATTGCACCAGGTCTGTATACAGAAGAACGAAAACTCATATTGCCATTCGTGTTTTTATCCACACTTTTTTTTGTAGGTGGGGCCTTATTTGGTTATTTTGTTGTTTTTCCCTATGGGTTTCAATTTTTTTTGAGTTTTGCCACTGAAAATATTCAAGCCTTTCCATCCATGAAAGAATACTTAAGTTTTTCATCAAAATTATTGCTGGCTTTTGGTATTGTTTTTGAATTGCCTCTTTTTATTACTTTAATGGCACGTATGGGGTTGGTAACACCGACTTTTTTAAAACAAAATCGCAAATATGCCATCCTGTTATTTTTCGTGGGGGCTGCCATCATTACGCCCCCTGATGTGGTGACACAGATTATGATGGCATTTCCACTCATGTTTTTGTATGAACTGAGTATTTTAGGGGCCAAGGTCTTCCAAAGGGAGCCACTGGAACCTATTGATAATGAGGATGAAGTGCCTCACAAACAAAAAGGAGATAAAGAATGAGCGTAATCAGAATTATTTTTCCAGCATTGATATTGTTTAGTCTTGCAACATTATTATACGCTGGAACAAACTTTCAAAAAATAATTCTCATGAATGAACCTTCATACAAGCATAAAAAGAAGATCGTTCAATTCACGCATAAAAATCATGTCAGTACCTATCAGTTGAAATGTGGTGAATGTCATCATGACAAGACAGGGCAGCCAGTTGTTTTAAAACATGGAACGAATGTAGATCGCTGTATAACTTGTCATTCAAAGCCAGGGGAAATCAAGGGTAAAAAGGCGAAAGGCTTAAGCAGCGCAGAAAAACGAGAATATCATGCCAATGCCCTTCATGATAAATGTCGCGGATGTCATAAGGCATTAAAGAAAATTGACAAAACCAGAAAAGCACCGACATCTTGCAGTAAATGCCATCAATAATGATTAAATTGTTGTAGAGACGTTATCAGGAAACGTCTCTACAACAATTATTTTTTAATAAAGCGCAAATCAAACAATTTTTCTACATCAATCAAGTTTCCCATTTGCAGCTTATCATACATAAACTTTTGAATTCTATCAAAATCTTCAAGTACAGGAATTAAATCATGTGTTTTAATGCCGTGTGTATCAATAAACACTTTTTCAAGGATTTTATCGGTGTAACCCAGTTCTTTATTTGGATCAAGAAATGATACGGCAATCTGCGCTGCTTCTTTTTTATGACTTTCAACATACTGTCCGGCCAGAATGAGCATGTTGACAAATTCATAAGTTGCATCAGGATATTTTTGAATGAATTCATCACGCATAGCAACAACGCAACAGGGATGATCATTCCAGAGTTGACCTGAAAGGATAAGTTCTTCACCAACATTGCTGTAAATAGCTTGGGCACCAATAGGTTCAGCCACCATAAAACCGCCCACACTTTTATCTTTGGCTTGAAAATCAGGCATCATAATCGGTGGAATAACTTCATATTGAATGTCAACACCTTCCTGTCCGGCATAACCCGGATTCAATCCCAATTTTCTCAAATAAATATCGGCCAGAATGCGAT
>Ga0272440_1000946_pt1 | contig 24197 bp, 21 predicted proteins | sample SSMMMBAug17_FD_192440 | JGI IMG/M metagenome (GOLD analysis project Ga0272440, IMG submission 192440) | Marine sediment archaeal communities from Little Sippewissett salt marsh, Falmouth, MA, United States - SSM-MMB-Aug17 | ecosystem: Environmental > Aquatic > Marine > Wetlands > Sediment ...
TTCCGGTGACTTTCAGGATGGTCTTGTTACTGTCAATTATATTAAAGATTCATGGATTGACAGTGCAGGAAACTATGGTGACGCACAAATGCAGGAATTTGCCATATTCAGTCAGGCCCAGGCCTTAACCCATTGATTGTGTGGCTGTCCGACTAAGAATCACGATGGCCTAAGTTGGATATTCAAGCTTTATAGCCGTTTTTTATGTAACTGTTCAATGATTTTTCATTTTCTAATTTGCATTAATAATAGCGATATTAGTGATTAAGAGGAGAACAAACATAAACAGCTTGCAACAAATCATGAGATAAAACCGCTTGGTTACAATTTGCTTTATCGCATTGAGTCAATTGTCTTGGAGGTTTTTTGTCTATTTCAATAAAAATTTCAGTCCATTCGATATTTCCGCTAAAACTTCTTTTAGAGAGTGTTTTCGGATAAATCTTTAATTTTCCATCTTTATAAACACGTTCCCAAGATCGAAGGTAATGTAAAAAGCGTTGATATTTACCCTGGTCTATTTTGTTGTTGTTTGGAAGTAATGCATATTTCCCAGAATCAACATACACAACTCCAGGTGCAATTTTGTTATCAGGAGAGTAGGCTAACACAAGAAGTTCATTTTTGGATGTTGTATGGAAACTTATTAATTTCGTTACATTTGGCAATGTACACAAAACAATACTTGCCTTTGGATTTTTTATAGGAATTTTTAGCAATTTTTCATTTTTCAAAGTTAAAATTGAATCGCCATTTGGTGTAAAAACCGGTGTTCGATAAAATTCATTAAAGGTTAATTGGCGTGGAGTAGAACCCTTAGCTAAAGATACAATCCAAATATCTCCTCTTTCTATTACACTGTCATCTTTCAGCATCGTAGGATTGGCAGTTATTCCGAAGAATGTCATGAGTCTGTCAAGTATACTTTTTTCTTCTTTTGTATAAATTGGATTTTGAAAAATTAAAATACCGATAAGTATTAAAACTATCACAAAAATATTTTGTTTCATATATCCCCTCCTACTTTTTTGTAAACTATTTTAAATACACAGTCTGTTCCTTCCACAGATAATTGTTTTATAGTATCTCTTGGGACTGTGAGCACTCTTGTATTCTTCGTTTTAGAGTTTCTTACTAAACAACTCATATATTTATTACCTTCCCATATTATCCATGCATTTTCAGTGGTCTTTAATGGCAATGAATTATTTTTAGATAATCTTGACAAATCCTTTCCATATATTAGTATTCCATAGCTAACAGACAATAAAATAATTTGTATTAGAATGAGCATCCCCAAAGAGATATGTAGGATTTTTAGTTTAACATGTGTAAATTTTATCTGCTTAAAATACAACCAACTTGTCATTGCCAGACCTATTACAATAATAAGAACTAAAAAATAAAGCTCACTGGCAAGTTGATTATTCATCAAACAATACAAGAACTTATAATTAAACCCGTTATCCGGAATCATCTTCGAGAATGAAATATTTCGTATAAGTAGTACTTTTCTCATTACGATTTGTATAAATAAAATTGTTAACAAAACGATTGTGCACAATAAGGGAAGTGGAGCCAAAAGGTAACCTACAAAAAGTTGCCATTTTGTTTGAATATGAGATTGTAAGTTTTTGGGCAATAATTTTGCTGTCATTTGCAGTAGTAACTTATTTGAAAATCGAAAAATATAAATAATACACATGATAGGCAATAATAGAAGAACAGCTGAAGGAATTGATAAAAATAAGAATAAAAAGAAATTAATTCCTGCAAATAAATACTGCTCATCAATAAATTGATAATCAGAGATAACGTTCATAGAGCACAAATGAAAACGCAGCGTTAGGTAACCAAAAAAATATGATAAAATACTAACAATCGTTATATAAGTTACCCATTTTTTTTCCAGCAAGTTTATATGTTCTTCAAAATATTCTTTTATTTTTAGGAAGATATCCATAAGTTTATTTACCTGTCAATAAAAATCCTCCCCAATAACGAGGATGCTTGTATTTTTTATGTGATTTAAGAGATAATAACGCTTCCATTGCGGCTCTTGCTGGAGGATATTTTTGCCCAGCTCTGTAGAATTCTTCCATCCATAAGGCAGTTGCTTCCGCATCAATCTTCCATGCAGGGAGTAATATAGATTGAGCCCCAGCATATAAAAGAGCTCGTAACATACCTGATATTTCATTCGATGCTTCAACGCTTACTTTACCGATTTCGCATGCACTTAATGTAACTAAGCGTGTTTTGTCCAAAGGCAAAGCAAACATTTCTGTGGCGTTTAAGCGGTCAATATAACCAACTCTTAAATATGACAGCATGGGGTTGGTTGAGTTAAAATTACCATGCAATGAAAGATGCAATAAGTTATATTCTTTTTCTGTTAGCAGACGTAATAATTTCGTTTTATTAATATTACCTGTTACGAAATATGAGTTATCGGAATAAAGCGGAAGTATTTTTTCGACATCATTCGATGTTCCCTGAAAATCTTCAGCAACAACCGCTAATAATCGTAAATTTGCAAGGTTAGAAGTAGCCCTAAGATTTGCTAAAACAGTAGCGCTTGGAGCATAAGACAATACTTTTATTTCGCCAAAATAGCGCCCATTCGGTGATTTAAGCACTTGGAAAGGTAAACTATGCAAGAATTTATCAGGAATTATGACTATATTTTTTTTCTTAAGTTTATCCTCTATAGGTTGAATTAGAAATAAAAATAATTCCTGAGCTATCTTATCGGAAAATTTAATTGGATGAGTATTTTCTAAATTTTCACGTAATGTCTTAACCTTGTCATGCAATATCTTTTCATACATAAACACTGATTTGACTTCAACAGCATCTTCAGTAATATGTAAAATTATCAATTGTGTGCTGTCAATCAGGTAATACAACATCTCATAAGAATTTTTTCTCATATCTGCTTGAATAGACGATAAAGTAACAGGTTTGGAATCAATCAATTGGCTCATGCGCGGAGCCTGAACTAAAATTTGTTTTTTGAGCTTTTGATATTCTAACTCCATTTCACGTACTTGAGCAATTTTTTGAGGATCAGGTCCAGCTAAAGGGTCATTTTCAAGTAATGACTTATGAACTTTAGCCAATTGTAGCTCCTGCTCATGAAGCTTAGTAAACAAAGCCTGTTCATCTCTACTGCCAAACTTAATATTTTTAGCGGATAAAACCAAATCAGCCAGAGTCCGCGCTCGATTATGTTCTAAATAATGAAATGCTTCTGACTTGTTACCTTGTTCCAATAAAACCATGGCTAAGTTGTTATAAACTTTGCTACGTCCCCGTGTTGCCAATAATGCTTGACGATTGTCTTCTTCCAGTAAGTAAGCACGATGTGTTTCCATTAAATCAACAGCCTTACGAAAAACTATTGTAGATTTGTCTATTTGTCCTGTTACGTTGTAAAATTGTCCTTCCAGAATTAATTTATCAAAAGGTGTTGCGTCCATTTCTTTCAGATTGCTTACCAAGTTTACCATGCTAAAATTGAAACCTGACAATAAATTTCCAGATTGAATGAAATGGTCGCAATATACAATATCTTCGGGGGATTTTGGGTTCAATGCAGGTGAAGTTTCCAACATTTCAGCGATTTTCGCATGGTTACTTAAAAACATTTTGGATCTGCGTGCATCTAAATCAATTAAATTTTTTAGGTTTTGATACCTACTTGCGAGGCCTGTAAAACCAAGTCTTTTAGTTAACTCAATTCCTTTTGTATAGCTTTCCTTTGCTTTGGTATATGCCTGTTGAGAAAGATCGAATTCTGCCGATGCGTAATCGCCTGTTTCAATACCGCCAAACTTTCTACCTAAATTGTAAAAAATATTACCTATATCAATAAGTGCATGCATGCGGATTTTTTCTGCTTTGTTTGTCGATATGTTTTGATTCTTACTAAGATAAATGATCTGTCTCAAATTGTTTAAAGCTCCACCAAAATTCAACAGTTCGTTTTGTGCAATAGCGATTTGAGTTAATGCTAAAGCTAAACATTCATAATCTTTTGGCTCTAAACTGTTACATATGTTTTCAGCATGGTTAGCAAACTCGATTGCTTCTGGAAAACGCTTATCATTATTTGCAATCCTGGATAAACCAACAAAAGCATAGGCTTCTTGTTTTTTTATATTATGCTTTCTTGATAACTTGAGTGCCTGCATATAACTGCTGACTGTTTCCTTATTTCGAGAACGCATTCGCAAACTATCGCCCAGGTTGATTAAACATATCGAGGCTTCTAAGTAATTATTACGTTTAAGAAATAAATCATGTGCGGCTTGCAGTTCCTGTTCCGCTAAAATAAGATCATCGATTCGATCAGTAAAATTATTTGTCTTAAGAAAATATTCTTTATAATCCTTGATGCGTTGAATTGCTATATTTTTCAGTTGCACAGGAGGTTTTTGATAAAGCTCAGGTGGTGGAAGTACCAGAGGGTTAGTGGAAATATATTCAAGCTGTTTCGCTAAACTATTCATTTCAGGTATATGTGTCATAAATTCTTCAATTAGCTTGTCCATTTGAGAACTAGTGCGCTCTTTGAACTCGAAAACATCCGTAGTGTTTTCAGAATATACAGCAAAGAAAAAGCCAGTAATTAATAATACTAAATATAAAGATAGCATATATCTAAACATTAGGATTCTCCTATTATTAAATTATTTATATTTAATATAGTTCTTATGTGCGAGAGCATTACGCTAATAAATAAATGAAATTAAACTATCGAAACCTCTCAAAGGCTTTAATGAGTGATTTTATCGTTTCTTGATTTGAATCAAATGCCGCACGATCGGCTGTAGATAATCTATACCTGAATCCGCTGCACAGTTTTTGATATACATTGAAATTATTAGAAATATCGATTTTTCACTTGCACCCAAAATGGATGCTTAGAATTCAAAATACCTAATGATTTCAGTACAGGGCAAGTTCTATGCCACGGATTCAGGCTATATTTAATTCCATCTATTTTTTCATTAATAAAAGTCAATTTCGTTTTTAATACCTCTATCTCTTTTTCAATCATTTGAATTTTATTAATGACACCCTCTATTCTTTTCTTCTCGTTATCACTTTGAATTTTTAATATTTCTACATCTCTTTTAACAATAACTGCTGGATAAAAAATAGCGCCTAAAGACATCAGAATAGCAACTATTGAAGCGATTCTCTCTATTGTAAGATTCATGTTATAATTTTTCTGTGATATATTGAGAGGCACATTCATAGCCCTTTCAGAAACTGTATATTCTGAAATTTTCATTATTCTTATGTGGGAAACTTGGGGGTAACTTGAATATAATAATATCGCAGTTGGATAAACAAATTTAGCTTAATAATGTTAACAGCTATTTATCTTTTAATTTTTAATAGCTAATTGCAAAATTTTGTTAGATCTATGCAAAAGGTCAAAGCACAATCAATTAGTAATAAAATTGCTAAATATCAAAAGCTATCAGTTCATTCGTGTGCTATTACAATTTTTCCCACATGAAAGAAGAACTGCTCACTTATAACTGATTAGCGAATCTAATATATTTTGGGATTAGATCCATACCTATTGTCTCCGGGTTCGCTATCTGTACATGTTACAATTAACAACCAAATAAAACCTATTAAAGGAATAAGTAAGATTAGTAAGAACCATCCACTTTTTCCTACGTCGTGGACCCTTCTAAATAAAACGGCTAAACCAGGGAGAAATACGGCAATACAATATAATCCATATATTGGCCCATATCCCTGCATTCCAGCTATTCCAAAAATATTGTCAAGAATCATTGCCAAAATGGTAAAAATAGTATTGAACAAGAAAAACATCCAATACTCTTGCCGGCTTGCTCGTCCATTAAATACAACATATTTTTTAAGGACTTCAAGATACCAATTCATTTTTATCTCCTTTTCTTGCCTTATTTTATTACGTTAAGGCTAATATGAACCTAACTTATTATCAGGCAGTCTGCCTTATTAGTAGAAGATTAAACGATATAAGAGTTATAGCTTAATCTCCAATTACAGTAATTTTGCCTTTAAAATAGGCACCAGCAAATTTCTTGTCTTTTGAAACGTCATTCTTTCCTTTTTTTGTAGTAATTTTTCAACAAGAATTTTTAAATTTTCGCAATCAATATACTCCATTACCATATAGTTTGTGACATTTTGTTCAAAAAAATCAAAAAATTTACAATATTTGGATGATCTGAAAACTGCGCAACGTTTCTGGCTTCTTCAATAAAAAAAATTAATCCTTTTGAAAAAAATTGTTCATGATCGCCTTTAAGAGGAAATATTGTGTTATTTGAAGTATCTCTTGTTGCAAGAGCTGAAGGAAAGTATTCCTTTATAGCAACTTTTTTTAAAAATTCTCTTTCAAAAGCTTTATTTTTGATGAATTCTTTCTCAAAAGCAAGATATGTAATTCCAAATCCACCATGACCGATTACTTTGCCTATGATATACTTGTTGTTGAGAACGGTTCTTAATTCAAGATAAGAAGGATGTTTTTTTTGTATTTTTTCTTCAAATCCGCAATGTTTGCATACTGAATGATTTTTGTTTTCAGCCATGCACCCCATACAAATATGTTGATATTGTTTTTGATTATTCCTCATAATATTTCATTACTTGAACTCTTTAATTTCGTTAAGTTGTTTTAATTATTTAATCCAAACCTCAACACGCCGATTTTTTGATTGGCCTGCCTTTGTTTCATTTGTTGCTACAGGTGATTCTTCACTGACACAAATAATGGTATGTACTTTAATACCTCGTGAACGAAATTCATCTTTAACTGTTTTTGCTCTATTACATGAAAGTTCATAATTTTTCCAATAGTCACCTCTACTATCTGCAAATCCTGCTAAAAGTATTTTTGTGTTATGAATATCTTCTTCATTTAGAAATTCAACCATTCTATCCATATCACGAATTGCTCTTGTATCCAGGTCAAATTTAGCAGTCTTAAATCTGAAATTTGTAGAAAGCCTTTTTGCACCTTTAACACTACTCAAGTACTTTGTAAATATTTGTTTATTTTGAGGTTGTTGTGATATTTCCACTTCATATTCGGTTGCTGATATTGTCAAGGGTATAAACTTATTCTTTTTTACTAATTTTTGTCCTTCTTTTCCAAGAGCAAATGATATAAAATTATGTGTGTAAATATTGTTTGGGTTCGCAGGTGTATAAAAATAAAGGCGTCTGGTTAGAGGATAATCTTCTGTTGCAATTGTGAACACGGTTGGGCGAATAGGTGGGCCATGGTCAGAAATTGCCAATACCTTGTTATTTTTTACGTATGGAAGCCCACAGTAGCCTATAGCATTTGGATTTTGTTGCACTATATTGGAAAGTGCATCGTTTGAGTCAAAACGTTTAGAATTTTCGCATAGTTTACACTTTTTGGCTAATACTATACTTTTAAAACAATCATGTGTCCCTGATTCTTTATCTCGAGCCAATACTTGGATTATTTTATCAGAGGCATTTATATCAACTTCTTTCCAGTTAGTTTTTTGACAGCAAAAAATTTCACGAACATTTTTTATATCCATTTTTGATATAGAGTAGTTACTTAAATTTACTATAATTGCAACACCATCAACAGCTAAAACATGTTCACAAGCAATACTTTTCATATTCCCAAGAAAAGAGAGATTTTTTTCCTCTAAATCCTTTATTTGCCTGGATGCCATACCAATATCACACTGACCACTTTGAAGGCTCTTGAATCCTGTAGATGATCCATGAGCTTTTATCTCAATTATTTTAACAACATTCTGTTGAGTAAAAGTTCCCTCAATATTTACTTCAGTATTTTTTATAATCTCAACTCGTTTTGTTTTACTTGCACCTAGTTTTACCAAAAACTCCTCTGCCAAATCGGGAGCAAGTTTTGAACCGATCGTATTCGATCCATGAATTCTTAAAATGGTTTCTTTATTTTGTGCATATGAAAAACTAAATCCGAAAATACAAATTATTAATAAAACAATAAAACATATTTTTATTCTTATATGTTTTTCCATTTTGTCCTCCTTAAGTTTTTGTAAAATTTGTTTTTTTTTGATCATCGATTATATACAAAAATATTATTATTCAATTTTGTTGAATGGTAAATTTCGCTCCATTGATAACCAAAATAGAATGATAATATATACAAAAAAATGAATAAACATATCCCTTCTTCTTCTAGCAGCATCATTAATGTTCATTCCATTTAGAATAAATAGCTTCTTTTACAATAAAATCCGGATTGGTAATCATTACTTGGATGTTATCAGGTTTTTTCCATTCCTCAACATATTTAAATTTTATTGTATAAGTTTGGCACATCAGGTTGCTTTTTATTTCACCACTATTCATCCATTCTCCATGTCCTTTAATTCTCCATTTCGCACCTTTCTGGTTAATCTCATAAGGCAAAATTATAACTTTAATTGAAGCATAGTCAACAGGTCTTATTGAAGAAATTTCAATTGTTTTATATAATGCATCCATTGAATTCTTATTTCCTGTAATATATTGTTCTTTGGGAGTAATCCAATCGACAATGTTTTTAAAAGATATTGTATATAACTCCTCTGAGTTTAATTGTACTCTATCGTTAATATTTTTCCAATCTCCATCATTAACTTTCCACATCGCCCCATCTTTTACAGCAGCTGGTGGATAAATATTAACTGTGAAAGAGTAATGAAGTGGAGTTTGAATATTGGAATTATCAATACCTTGATCAAGTTGTTCATTTACAGAACCATTGTGTTGAGTATTTTGACTATGTTGCACATTTACAGGATCACTTTCAAAGAAATGATCCATTATCGATGAGGTATTTGTGTATTCATAAACTCCGATCATGGCAACAAGAAGGCTTATCAGACAAAATAAAAAGAGTGAAATTTTTTTTAGTTTTTTGGGCCCTGAAGTGTCTGATTCATTTTTTTCGATTATAGATGTACCAGTGCTTTCTTTCAATAACGCGTCTTCAAACTCATTAACTGTTTTAAAACGATCATCCATTTTTACTGCAAGGGAATGTAATATGGTATTGTTAATATGATTATTTATTTCCTTTTTCAATGATTTGATCTCAGAAGGTTGTTTTAACTCATCACGAAACAATCTATCAGTTGCTTGAGGAGGTACTATGCCGGTTAACATGTAATACAATGTTGCGCCACATCCATAAACATCAGTCCAAGAGCCAATTTTTCCATTTGAAGTAAATGATTCATAAGGTGAGAACCCTGGTTTTAAAACAACATCCAAGCTTCTACTTTGCTCGCCAATAATATATCTAGCGGCACCAAAATCTATCAGCACAGGAGTTCTGTCCTTTCTTATAATAATATTGTGTGGTGAAATATCTCTATGGTATAGATTTTTTGAATGAATGTATTTTAATGCACTTAAAACAGGCAGTAGTAAAGTTTTGGCTTCTTGATACGACATTTGTTCATTATTTTTAATTAAGTTATCAATCAATGATTTCAAATTGTCACCATCAATATATTCCATTACCATGTAGCCAGTTCCATGATCTTCAAAAAAATCATAAATGTTTACTATGTTGGGATGATCAGAAAATTGGGCAACATTTCTAGCCTCTTCAATAAAAAAGTTTAATCCTTCTTTAAAAAAATCTTCCTGATCACCTTTTAATGGATATATTGTAAAATCTGATGTATCTCTTGATGCCAGTGCTGAAGGAAAGTATTCCTTTATGGCAACTTTTTTTAAAAGTTCTTTTTCAAAAGCTTTATTTTTGATGAATTCTTTCTCAAAAGCAAGATATGTAATTCCAAATCCACCATGACCGATTACTTTGCCTATGACATACTTGTTATTGAGTACGGTTCTTAATTCAAGGTAAGAAGGATGCTTTTTTTGCTTTTTTTCGTCAAAGCCGCAATGTTCACATGCTGATTTACTTCCTTTTTCTGCCATGCACCCCATACAGATATGTTGATATTGATTATTTTTCATAGGAATTCTTGATTTTTGTATAATGTTTAAATTTAAAAATACCTCTATAATAAAAGACGATAACTCAGTTTTTCAAGTTAATGATAGACATTTTAATTTCAATCAATACTGCCTTTAAATAACTGGGAGTAAATTAATAAATTCCTCAATTGAGTGTGGTCTCTTGTCAGGTTTTATTTCTAAACCTTTCATAATTGCATTACTAAGCTTTTTGCTAACTGGTTGTTTAGATATTTTTGTTATTGGTATAGCACTTGAATTGTCATAAAATTTTAAAGGGTGATCCCAACTCCCTTCTAAAGAAGAGTACATAATCGCTGACAAAGAGTATATATCAGAAAAATATCCAATTGGTCGATTTGATATCAATAAATCATAACTATAAATTCTGAAATCTGTTTTAGCTGGTTTTTCAAAAAGTCTTTCATCATTAATACCGAATCCAATATGCTCAAACTCACCTTGCCATGGGATAATCAAAAAAGGAAGCTCTTTATCAGCAGGAACAAAAATATCATTTGGAGATATGCGCAATCCAAAAAATTTCTTTTGATGAAGAACTTTAAAAAGTTTTAAAATTGGCTTAACAATTTTCAACAATGATTCTTCTGGTATTCCTTCAGGTATATTATTCACATATTTAACCAGAGTTTTTCCCGGAATGTAATTAAAAATTGCATACGCTGTATTATTATCTAAAAAGAAAGAAAATAATTGATTTCTTTCCTTTAAAATATTTGGGACTTTACAACACATGTTAGTAAAAGAAATAATAAAAGAATAATAATCATCAATAGTATATGAATTTCTAAACTCATTTGCAAGCACACCTGAATATGAACCATCAACTGTTGAGCCATCCTGGTTTCTTTCAGATAAAATGTCATATTCACCTGGAAAACATTCTTTAATAATTACCCAGTTCCGCTGATCATAATCAATTCCAAGATAGCTAAAACCAATAATATCCTTTTGAAAACATTCTCCTACAATGTATCTATTTTTCAAGACTGTATAAGGTTTCAATGCGTTATGCCTATGTTCTATCTTCGTTGGCGTATTACAATTTGGACATTTATCCTTTCCATGTGTACTTGACATGCAATGAAAACAAATGGGATATCTATGTTTACTTTGTTTTGTCATTATTACCTGAATAATTAGCACAATTTCATATTTATTGAATTAATATGATCATATTATTTATTCACAATGAGGCATCCAGACATCATATCATGGAGACCTTGCTTCTTATCTGTGAACGCTACCATTATGAAACCGATCAGAAAAATTATTGTAGAAATTATCTTACCAAAATGCCTTCCTGTTGCCTTTCCAAAGCTAACTCTATATCCTGATAAATCGGTAACTTTGATTCCGACTGCCATTTTTCCAAAAGTCCCTTGTGATGAGGACGACTCCATAACAGAAAAATAAAGCCATACCAGAAAGATACCAAGAATGTTCCCGATAAATTCCAACACATCAGGGTCATTAATACCAGTACTGAGTATAAAAATAAAACCGAAAATGAAACCAATTATTGCACAGCCTATGGTGGTGACTATTCCATCAATTAGCGCGGCTGAAAACCTTTTCCAAAAACCAGCATAAATTCTGAAAGGTTGATTTACAGGGGAAGGTGTATCAATAACTTCATCATCAGTGGTAATGTTTTCTTCGATGCTTTCTGGTTGCTGAACAGCTTCTATCACCTGAAACACAGCACAACCTGCCAATGAAAAGGTGTCCCCTGATTTTAGTTTTACAGTTTCTGAAGGCCTTAGTTTTTTTTCATCATTTAGCCATGTACCATTGGATGAGTTCATGTCTTGCAAATAAACAACACCGTTTACAGAATGAATTTTGCAATGTGTACTTGAAATTGTATTATTTGTTAAAATGAGTACTGATTTTTTTGAACTTCTTCCAATAATAATTGGCTTTGATGATAATGGAATTTTTTCACCTTCATAATCACCAGCTAAAACTAATATTTCATAATTCATATTTTGGGGTGGTGGTGATGGCTTTTGAGTTACAAATAGTTTTTTAAATTCAGCTACATTTTGTGGTCTATCTCTTGAGTGAAACTCAAGTCCTTTCATGATTGCATTTGCAAGATCATCACTAATGGGTTGTTGTTTTCTGACAACATTCTTGATATGTTGTAAAGTGTGTCCCTCTTGTCTGTCTATAGCTGAAACAGGCGACTCAATTGATCCATTACTCTTAAATTTTCCTTGCAATGCGCTATACATAGTCGCAGCACAAGCATAGATATCTGTAAAATTTCCTTTATCTGCGTTTGTAGTATATTGCTCAATTGGTGCAAATCCCGGTGTTAGAAAAATATGTGAATAATTGAGTGTTTTATTTACCATCGATTGCCTTGCTGAACCAAAATCTAAAAGTATAGGGGGAGCACTATTTGGGATATAAACATTAGCGGGCTTAATATCAAAATGAAGTATTTCTTTCTTATGAATAGCTTCAAGACCATCAAAAATCGGATTAAAAATTTCTAAAAATATTTCCTGAGTGAGACCTCCTGAAAGTTCCTTAATAAATTCCTCCAATGTTCTGCCCTGTAGATAAGGCATAACAAAATATGCAGTATTGTTTTCTCGAAAATATGAAAAAATACTTATAATATTTGGATGGTTAAGCTTAGCTAAAGTTTTTGCTTCTTCTAAAAATAGCTTAAGTCCATTCTCAAAATTTTTTATACATTCTTTATCAGTAGGATTTGGAGTTACAGTAGACCTGTCGGTGTCTCTATCTGCAATATTCTTTGGAAGAAATTCCTTTATAGCTATCATTCTGTCAAGTTCAGGCTCTATACCTTGATATGTAATTCCAAATCCACCTCTATTACCCAGACGCCTACCGACTATATATTTTTTATTCAACACTGTTCTTGGTTGCAATTCTCCAATATCATTATTAAAATTTAAAGCATGTCCACATTGAGGACATGAATCACTGCCATCAGTGTTAAATCTACAGTTTAAACAAATATTTTCAATATTTTCAATCATACTTAAATCACCTTTATTAATTGAATTGTAATATTATCATATTTTTCATTTAAAAGTTTTGCCTTATCTCTGGCAGAGTAATAAAGTTTGTCTAATAATTCCTTAGTTGATAGCATATTGTTTTTGCAAAAAAAAAGTTCAATTTCTTTTACAGTAAAGTACTCCCAAAAACCATCAGTACAAAGAATAATATACTCGCCTTTCAAAATTTTACGACTCAATGTTTGAACTGAAAAATCATCTTCCATTCCAAGAGCTTTCAGTACACGATTTTTATCTGGATGTCCCAAAATATCTTCTTCAGATATTTCATTCATATCCTGCAATATCTGAACTACAGAATGATCTCTACTTTTTTGAACAACCTCACCATTTTTAATAAAATATATTCTTGAATCTCCAATGTTTGTAAAATATGCATGATTTTTAACAATAACGAGTATAACGCAGGTACTCTTCATGCTTTCAAATTGTGGATCAGTTTTTGATTGTTCTGAAATTTCTCTATGTGCTTTAAGTAAGGAATCCCTTAAAAATATATTTACATTTTCATCAATGTCTTTTCTTGAATTTCCAAATTGATGTTGTCTTTTTTTGAAATTGTCCAATATTGTATCAACGGCAGTAATTGCTGCCAGTTTTCCGCCTCTATGCCCTCCCAGACCATCAGCAATGACAAAACAGTCTTTTCCATCTATTGAATCATGGCCAAAATGATCTTGATTCTCCTCTCTGCCTCCTTTATTGCAAACAGGCTCACCAAACTCTAATTTTATTTCAAAAAAGTCCTTTTTTAAATATAAATAATACAAAATCAAACAGCATAAAACTATAATAATAAAAATATTTAAGAAAACCATATTTATTTCTCAATAACTTGAAAAGTTTGTTCTTTTGAAAAGAGATAAAATTTATCTCTATTCCTCAATCGCTCTATTTCACCTGAAAGCAATTTTCTACCTGATGATAGAAATGTACCCGTACTTGAGTTTAAGTCTTCCAGTAGAAATTCATTTTCATGAGAATTGTATTGAACTTTTAAATGTTTCCTACTGATAAAAGTCATTTGTTTTGAAAAAACCACATTCGCATGCTTTGGATCTCTACCTAAAATAACAGGATTATTTAATTGAAATTCACAGTCCTTAAACTCACCAGAAATTCCAACTAAATAACCATTTTTTCTATTATAAACAACATCATTAGGCTGATGTAAAACATCTGGTTGCTGTGAGATATTTTTTTTTGAAATTGAAAGCCGTATTGTTTCTCCAAACTTAGAAACCGTTTTAGAAAAAGCATTCCGTCTTGATTGATTAACAGCAATATAAAGAGATATTCCAGCAATAATAATTGCAACTGCTGCAATTACAATGAAAAGGATGTCAATACTAAGTAGCCTATACATTAAATAATTCATTTTACTTGAAACACGATAACTTATTCCCAAATTATCAAGATGTTCAAGAATTTCATCAGAATGGATCGCAAAACCGATACCTTCACCTTTAGTAACTCTTACTATTGTTTGAGTAAGGTTGCCATTCTCGTCAGGCTCGTAGGATATCGCATTTGTTAATGATTTTAATGTATTAACTCCAATAACATCGCCATACATATTAAAAAGAGGGCCTCCTGAATTTCCAGGATTAATCGCTGCGTCCGTTTGATAATACTTAATTCCTTGATCTGAGATCAGCGTCCTGCTAGTTATGCCTCTGGTAACCGTAACATTTGAATAATCATTCGAAGCGACAATAGAATCCGCAGCACTTGGAAAACCAAGAGCATAAACGGTTTCACCAATTGTAACAATATCACTTGTTGCAAATGTAATAGACCTTTTTCCTGAACTTCTATCTAATTCAAGAATAGCGATATCTTTATCTGTGGATTTCCAAATTAATTTGGCTGGTATAAAATTGTCAGCTGAGATCAAAACGTAAATGCCGTTTCTGGTTGCCTGATCAACTACATGATAATTCGTTATAATATGTCTTCCCTGCCCAACAACAAATCCCGATCCAGAACCAATGCCTCTATTCGTTTTACATTTAATGCTAACCGTGCTGTCCTTCATTTTATTGAAAGGAGGGGAGGCTGCACAGTACGCACTTGATGCAATAATTATGACTGTTATAAAGAATGTAATATAATAGCACCGCATAATTAATCCATATACTTATTGATTGACTGTTGGAGTATTACTCCTTTGATCAGACGTTGTTGATGTTGCTGTATCGCTACTATCTGAAGAGTGGTCAGGAAAAGTTACTGGTGTTGGTTCTGTTGCTTCAGAATTAGTATTTTCATCCGTTTGCGTGATATTGCCGTTTGATTCCATGTTATCACTCTGTTGTAAACGCTCTGATGGATTGGAGGGTGTTGGTCTTGATTTTTTAAAGTCCCTAATATACTTTTTCAGTTCAGTATCATACTCTTTGAATAATTTTGTCATAATCTCTTCCGTTTTTCTGTCATATTCTCCTGTTGGATTTTCATGACGCATTCTTTTTTGAATTATCTTTATTCCATTTTTCGTATTCGGTCCACTTAAATTATCAATTATTTCTCCATAAGCGTGTTCCTTTTTTAAAACATATTGAATTTTAAGGATTAAATAAGGGTCCTCTTGAATTTTAAGGGTTAAATATCGATCATCTTCCTTTTTCATTTTTTCTATCTTTTCAATTTCTGTACTAATTTTATCTTTATATTCCTCAGATTTAAAATCAATTTCAAATTCTTTTAACGTCTTATCGTCTAACTGTCCTGTCTCTTGTAAACCTAAATACTTTTGATACTTTTTCAGTGCTTTTTCTGTCTTTGTACCAAGTTCATTATCAATATTTCCTTTATAAAGTTTCAAGCCTTTTAAAACGACCTGAATTTTCAAAAATAGATAAGGATCATTATGAAAAGATGATTTTTTTTCCTTTGGAGAATTATCTTGAATCTCCTCTCTCTCTTGGTTGTTCCATTCTGAGCTATCTAGTTTGGTTTGTGGGGTACTTGGATTTTTTGTTAGTTCTTTTGTGTGATCTTTTTTATCAAAATTAACTTGCGAATTCTCTGTCTCGGATATTGATGTTTGTGGGCTATATATTTTTTTAAAAAGGAAGTAGGATAAGGATGCAATGGAGATTAATAACAAAACTATGACAGTATTAATATACAAATTAATTTTCTTTTTATTTATTTTATCTTCCTTTTTCTGTACTATTTCAGGTTCTTTAGATATTTTTATTTCCGGTTCAACTTTTTTTATTTCAAGAACAATTGTTGTAATATTATCCTGGTTTTTCCTCTGTTTATCTATTGCCAATTTTGTTAGAGACTCGCTTTTTGTTTGAGAAGTTCCTATTGATTTCAAGCATGAAGTTATTTCTTGTGGAGTCAATGCATCAACAAGTCCATCACTACATAATACTATTTTATCATTAATTTTTAAATCTTTAGGAATTTTTTGAAGGTCAATGATAGGAATTTCTTCTAAACCAAGATAACTTGTTAACATATTTCTTTTTTTGGATTCAGCATCTGCTTGCGCCTTTGATAATTGACCACTTGAGACTTTTCTATCAAGAACAGCTCCATAGTTGTGCTCATCGTTTAGTTTTTCAAGTTTATTATCACGAAGTAAAAACAGGCTACTGTCGCCCACTGAAACCCAATATAGTTTATTTGACTTCAGAACAATAGCAACTAAAGTCGTACCCATATCAGCATTTGGACCTGCCCCCAAATTAGCTTTAAAAACAGCTGCATTCGCTTTTAATAAAGAACGATTTAACGCATCCGGAATGCTTTCATTTTCACTCTTATGTTGATACTCTTTTACAAATGTATTTATTGCAATAAGGCTTGCCTGAGCACCTCCTGTATGTCCCCCCATACCATCAGCAACAACAGCTAAAAAACCGGCATTTGATTTAACAACTTGCATTGAAGGTTCAAAAGAAGCAAAGTAGTCTTGTTGCTCTTTTCGACGTCCCTGGTGTTGGTCATTACCATAATCAATTTTCCAATTACTCATATTTCTTCACCTTGATAAATTAATTTATCTTGTTTTTATATTATTAAAGTTAAGCATAATGTTAAAATTTTATACGTAGCGTAGATTGTCCTATTTGAATTTTATCGCCGTTTTCAAGAATAGTTCGTGATTTAATTGGTATACCATTAACAAAGGTATCGTTTAACGATTTCACATCTTCAATCATAAATCTATTGTTGACATATAATATTTCGCAGTGAGGATCATCAATATCTGTATCAATTATATTGATATCCGAATTATTTCCTCCAATATTCTTTCCATTTTTTCCAATTGAAACTTCAAAGTTTTTACCTATATCTTTTCCCTTAATAACTACTAATTTAATCAATCCTATATCTTCTTCAGGTTCTTCAGGCTCTTCAGGTTCAACACAAGGAGCTGGTTCGGAAGTATAATCTTCCTCAATTTTTTTTTCAAAAAGTGTTTGATCAAATGAATCGGATATACTGGATTCTGTCTCTTTTTGTAATGAATTTTTCTTTCTAAAGTATATGAACAGTATCATTGCGATAATGATTACCAAAATGCTGGAGCCACATATTACATAGAATTTGATATTTGGATTGGGAAGCAAATCTGCTTCTTTTTTATCAATCATATCATTTGCGTATAAAAACCAAACATTTTTTTCAGCAGTAATGCTGAAATTTGAATCTTCATAAAACAGTATCAGTTGATGATTAAGTCCATCGGATATTCCAGAAGAACAATTTGTTTTGATAACGAATTGAGAAAGAATGTCACCGATTGTTTTTTGATAAATATTTACAAAATCTTGTGTATCAATAGTTTTAATATAACTTCCGCCACTTAAAAGAGATAATCTCTTGAGATTATCCAGATGTATGGGGTTTATTTTAGTATAACCTATTGAATAAATTGGGATAATATTCTTTTTATTTTTTCTTAATAAATCATCAATTGTTAGGCCACTTCCTTCATCTTTACCATCAGTAATAATTAATATTGCTTTACGAATAGGTAAATGAGTGCCACGCCTTTTATTTATTGCAAAAGCCTGGTCTATTGCAGCATAGAAGTGTGTATTGTTGTTGTCAGGTCGAAGATTTTCAAGGCTCGAAAAAAGAATATTCTTATTGCTTGAAAAATCACAAACAATTGAAACATCATCACCAAATGTAATAATCGCTATTCTATCCTCTGGGCGAATTTTACTGATCAACTTTTTTATAGCAAAAATAGCATGCTGAAAAGGACTGCCTTTCATCGTTTTAGAAACATCCAGCAATATTGTATAAGTAACACCTTCACCTGTTTCTTTGAATGGAATTATTTTTTTTACAGGCAATGAATGACCATCTAATTTAGTTTTAATATGATCAAATGATGGAACCGGCTGAACAGGAACCCCATCTTTATCTAATAAGTTAGCGTATATTGTAATCTCAGGCAGAAATACATCTACCTGAGATATTGTAAGGTTTACCGGAACTTTGGCATTAGCATATGAAACATAACTTAAGACGCATAATAAAAAACAAAACAAAAATTTTATGAATTGATTTCCCATTTAAAATTCTCCGTGCATAATGGAACAAAAATAAAAACAGTTTCACCAAACTGAAGAATATCATGAGAATTAAGAATTGTAGGCTGGCGAACACCTTTTCCATTTAACTTGACAGCAGGATTTTTCTTACGAACAAGATAAAAAGAGTTTTCTTCAGGATCATATTCAATTTCAGCATGGTCACGTCTAGATATTAATTCATCACCAGTAATAACAATTTCAACATCCTTAGTGTCATCCCGACCAACTTCATTAATACCGGGTTTTATTCTAAAATCTTTACCTTTTACAGTTCCATCTGTACACACTAACCAACCAACAACAGGTTCAAAACCAGCCTTTTTTCTAAATATTCCAATTGTAACATCACTATCTGGTGTTGGCATTGGTCGTGTCATTTCCCCATCTCTCAATGAGTTTACTGCGACAGTTGAGCCGCTATCGTCATCATGAAAATCTGCAGCTTTTGTGCTGTCTATTGTTCCGCCCTGATCTCGACAATAAGGACAAGAAGAATGCTTGTCTACATCATAAAAGTGTAATCCATCCTTGCAACGTTGCATTGCCATATTATATTCCTCCTAATTATTTTTATTTACTTAGTGGATGATAACCTGACCGTCGTTTTTGACAGTAATGGTTGCCACTAATGGTTTATTTTTTACATTTTGTAAAACTATTTTGTTAAATCTTTTACTTCCATCTCTATAGTATACCCTTCCATTAACTTCAGATGGTCTATTATTGTCACCTGAGGAATAAAAATTATAATAAACTTTATAATCTCCAGGAGCAGCTTTGGAAATTTCCCAAACTTCGACACCTGGCCCTCTAGTCGTATCTTCACTTAACTCTCCATTAACTCCCCGAATTTTTTTTTTGCTGTAATAGAATTCGTTACCATTTGGATCAACAACATGCAAATCAATATCATGTTTGGATGTTTTCCAGTTAATTACTACAATTAAAAAGGTATTTTTTAACTGATCTTCAAGATTTTTTTTCTTTTTTTCCAGATTTTGAATAGCAGTTTGCTGTTGTTGTATTTGTTCTTCCTGTTGTCTCATTTGTTGTTGCTGTTGTTGTAATTGTTCCATAAGTTGTTGAGCATCTTTTTTGTAATAAGGAAGCAATACAACCATAATAATTAGAAATGCCCCCATACTTGAAGCAAAGACATCCAGCATTGATAAATTAAATATATTAAATTCTCTATTTTTCTTTTTCACAATCAAATTACTCTATAATTTTGAAGTATACAATCGATTAATAAAATTATTCAAACAATACTCCATTGCTTTATTAAGGCATGTTTCTTCCTTTTCCTGAATCCAATGGATGCAAAAAACAAGAATTGAGCTAAGAATAAGAGCAAGAAGTGTAGTATTAAATGCAACTGACAATTTCGATGTCACAGACAATAAAAGGTTTGGATCATTTGGATTGATATCGCCAAGTGCATACGCTATCCCGACAACTGTACCAATAAACCCAACCGTTGGAATTGCCCAAGAAATATATCTTAATAAGTGATATTTTAAATCAATTTGATGAGAATAAATTTCGCTCATGGAAGTTAGAAGGTTGTTTGTTTCACTAACAGATTGGTTGACCTGAAATTGAAGAATACATCTATTTATCATGTTTGGAAGAAACGCCCCATAATCATTTACATCTTTCAATACTTTTTGTCTGATTGATCCCAAGTTATGGCTTTGTAAAATTGTACGTGAATCTTCTGGTAAATACTGTTTTTTTGTATATAAAAATTCAGAACGTGATTCTTTCCAACGAACAAATAATTCTCCTAAACCGATAGCAAACAAAATAATCATAAAATTTTGTATTGTAAAAGGGTATAAAAAAATAGTAGAGTAACGGTCTAATATTATTCCTGAAGCTTTGATACTAACTATAGGCAATAAAATTGATAAAAATATAATGAAAACTATTCCAAGCACTATTGAAATTAATGTCATTTTAATTCGAGATTTATTTTGCATATATACTCCTTGTTTCATTGCCACAAATTTCACATGATTGCCCACGCTTTTTTATTGCGGCACAGTATGTGCATCTTAGAAGATCTTCTCCTTCTATTTTATGTTTTTTCTTGTCATTATCATTATGAATATCATGATAAGTAGGCGGGTTTTTTAAATGTAAATACTCCAATAAATCTTTTACAGTTATTTCACATAAGCCAAATTTAACAACATCAGTTGGAGATAAGTAGGCCTGCTGAATTTTCTTAAACTTTTTGTTCTTCAATAAGAAAGTACCATTTGTGCTATTTCTATCACACAAATATATTTGATTATTATTTGTATAGAGTATTTCAGCATGACAGCTTGAAACTGTGTCATCTGCCAAAACTATATCACAAGTTCTGCCTTTGCCTATTACATACTTTTTTTCATTCATTTTTATACCATCTGTAACATATGGGTAAATTAAATATTTACATACTCATTTTTTTAATATTCATTTGTTTATTTGTATTTGAGAATCAAAACAATAAACTTAAATTCACAAGTTAATTTCATGTATTTTAACTATACTAATGATATACAATGCAATCATTCATTAGTAAAAATCTCAAGAATAAATTTATTATTTAAAATAATGTATATATCACAATAAATAATTAATGAAAAATAATTATAATATCATAATTGATACAAGTCAATTAATTTAAATAAAAAAATTTTTTATCATAAATATGAAAATTTTAAAAAAAATAATAAAGACCAAATTTTAAGCAAAGCCCTGTTAATTAAAGCTTTTAAGCAATTATTATTTCAACAAAAAGATTAACTTTTTCTTAAATTTTTGGGTTTTGTTAATCATCACGACCACTTTTTAAATTCAGTTTCGTAAAAGTATATAAAGAGTATGTTGGTCATAAAGGTATAATTATGTATACTGAATTAAGCGAATCATAGTTTTTTTTACCTCAATGTACTATAGTCGATTTCAGAACTTCTGCCGATTTCGTTATTGCATCATTTTGTCAGAATATTTAATTATCCAGCACTGTCCCTTCGATCTTCAGTGCTTTTCAGATATTCAGATATTGAGTTGGGGTACTTTGTTGCTCAGAGCTTTACTCAAATGCACTATGATTAATGACTGGAATCTAAACCGGTTGTGTTATAAATTTTGCTCTTTATTATTTTCTCTTCCTTTTACAGAGTACTTCCAGCTCAATACAGGACCTAAATAAATTCAACAACTTTTTGTGTAATTTTATATGTATTTTTTAAAATTTTTACAATTAGCTTAGTATCATTGTCTGGTTTACGCAGTGAAGTTACCATATGGATACACTCAAACAATTCTTTTGCTGCTATCTCACATAAACCAAAACGAACAACATCAGTAGGAGATAGTTTAATATTTTGAATTTTTTTAAACTTTTTGTTGGTCAACAAAAAAGTCCCATTTAAACTATTTTTATCACACAAATAAATTTTATTATCATTAGTAAATATGATTTCAGCATGAATGCCTGAAACTGTATCTTCATTCAAAACAATATCACAGGATCTTTTTTTACCAATAGTATATTTTATTTCTTTACTCATTATATGTTTCTTCGGCCCCTTTCCCTTACCTTCACGTTGCCTCCTTTCAAGGCTCGTGGTTGGGCTTTCACCAACTAGTTACTGACCATGCCGGTCAACACCTCGCTAACGGCTAAAGCTTCATGATCGAGCAGTAGTCATAATATGACCCGCTTGGGAATTATCTATTTGTTCTCCATTGAGTGAGACTATCAGGGCGACACATTTTATTCTTCGCACAACCCTAAGATTTTATCACGCATAGTGCATGGGCGATAATCAGGATTGCACTCAATGGATTTAAAAGCAAGTTTAACATCTTCTGAATATTTCCAACCGCCAGGCAAGGCTGATTTTTCAAGTTTAACTTCTTTCCATTTTGGATGACCCTTCTCTTGTAACTTAGAAAAATTTTTACATAGTGATTTTGTAAAGCTTGTAATATTCTTTCGCGTCATTTCTTTTGTGTATTTTTGTGATATTAGAAACGCTTTGACCGTTATGGTTGGAATGTTTTCATCTATCCAGCTATAACTTCCTCGTTTTATTTCTGCTTTATAATATGGCCCTTTAAGTATCTTTTTGCACCTATAGTCATTGGAATCAAACTTAACAAATCGTAAAAATTTTTTTGCTTCAGCTTTCATAATTTGGAACATTTTTGTGGGTTGTCCTACAACCATAATCCATGCATCAACTTTACGATCTGCTACTGCTCTTAAAGCGTCTTCAAATGATGAAAAATGTATATTTTCAGGAGCAATTTCCTCTCCAAACATATAGCTATAAATCGATAGGCCTGTCATGGCAGATCCACCATCTGGTTTACCAAGAGCTATTCGTTTACCTCTTATATCTTGAAAATATCTAATAGAAGAATCTGGGTGAGTAATCATGTGTATTTCTTCATTGTACAGCGGCAAAATAACTCTTAAACGTTGTATCAGGTCAGATGCCTGGCGACTACCTTTTTTAGCTTCTTTGCGGTAATACTCTAAAACATCTGATTGAACAATGGCAAATTTTACCCCATGTTGCCATCGCATTTTTTTTACATTTATAATTGATCCTCCCTCAACAGCTTGCAAATCAATACCAGCATCACTTGCTACATAATCTACTAAATTTTGAGCAATTTTATAATAAGTAAACTTTTTACTGCCAGCAGTTATGCAATAACCAGGAAAATTAGGGCATTTACAATCTAAAGCACCAAGTTCCGGGCAACCCATCCCAGCATAAGCAACATTAAAAAAACCCATAACCAAATAAACTGAAAATAATTTTATAATTGTCATGTTTTTCTCCTTTTTACTTTATATATTATAGAAATTAAAAAATTAATCATATTTATTGCATGCATCAAGTAATTATCAATACAGCAGTTGAAAAATTTTAATTTTCTTCTTTGCATATTCCGAGAATTTTATCTCGTTCTGAACATTTTTTTGGAATAGTTGTCGTTGTCGTTGTCGTTGTTGTAACAGTTGTTGTAATTTGATAAGGCGTTGTTTCAAATATATCTGGACTAATAGGTTGATTCAAGCTTGAAGAATCAATAGTCGATGGGCCATTCACGTACATAATAACTCCGAATATAGCAGCAAAAAGAAAGATGAAAGAACAAACGATTAAAAGTATCTTTTTAATACGAGATCCTGAAGTAACAGAAATTTCAAGGTTTTCATTTGATAACCCTCCCTCAAATTCATCAACAGTCTTATAACGATCATCCATTTTGACTGCAAGGGATTGCAGTATGGCGTTGTTAATATTTTGATTAATTTCTTTTTTAAGCTTTTTTATATTTGAAGGTTGCTTAAGTTCATCTTTATATAACCTATCAGTAGCTTGTGGAGGTACAATGCCGGTTAGCATATAATAAAATGTTGCGCCGATTCCATAGACATCTGTCCATGGACCAATTTTACCTTTTGAAGTAAAAGATTCAAAGGGTGAGAAGCCAGGTT
>Ga0272440_1000947_pt1 | contig 24182 bp, 19 predicted proteins | sample SSMMMBAug17_FD_192440 | JGI IMG/M metagenome (GOLD analysis project Ga0272440, IMG submission 192440) | Marine sediment archaeal communities from Little Sippewissett salt marsh, Falmouth, MA, United States - SSM-MMB-Aug17 | ecosystem: Environmental > Aquatic > Marine > Wetlands > Sediment ...
TTTCAATACTATAAGCTCAAAACGCCTGCCGTTACCATAAGTATCGGAGTCAGCACATTTTGCAAGGAAATGATTTCAGGACATGAATTGATAAAAGCAGCAGATAAAGCATTATATGCTGCCAAGGTGAGTGGGAGAAATAAGGTTGTGAGTCAATCTGGTCTATAGAATCTTGAATCTGGGAATCTTAGGACAGAATCTGGGAATCTGGGGACACCTGAATCTAAGACAGAATCAGGACAACAACGAATCTGGGGAACCGAATCTGGGGACACCATACTTATTGTGTGAAATGTGAAATGGGGACGTCTATCCCAAGTTCGCCAAAAATTTGGAATCTGGGGATACCATACTTATTTCGTATTTGGTACGGTTGAAAAAAAAAGTGTGGCGTGAAAATATTGACCAAACTAAACATCGAAAGAAATACTAAAACATTCACATGATTTTATAAGCTACCAAGAACTTATCATGACTATGGGCGGTTGGTTTCCAAACGACCACCAGAGGGTTGAGCGGACAGAGCCGCTCATCTTGGCGTTATCCTCCCCAGTTTGAGCATACAAAAAAAAATCAAAAAATGAGTAGCCAAAATCACTAGGAATTGGTAATAGAGGCGATACTGGCATAAAGTACAAAAAATGAGTAGCTTAAAAGTTTAGTAAATTCTTGCCGATGCGAAAAGGCAATAAAGCTCAGAAAAAATAGCTAAATAAAATATTGTGGTACATATATTTATGAAAATTATATTGAAAGTTTTTTTCGTCTATGATGAATAATATCGACTTATATGGATTAGCAAAATTTATACTAAATTAATTATCAAAGTTCTAATAATTGAAAAAATTGTAATATTTTAAAACTATGAGCTATATAATACAAAATATCATAATTGACATATCAGAAAATACATTGTGGAATGATACCGAGAGTCACTTACATTGGTTACTGCGCAGATGATCAATCGGTTTAATTCAGGGCAACGCCCTAATTCTTTTGGCTGAGCAAAACGCAATCGGTTAAAATATAATATTATTTATACATCAACCCAAGTGCGTGAGATGGAATGCTTTGTTGTTAGGCAATTTATTGAATTCTATCATTTACCTAAGTACTTTGACGTGACGCTGAGCACTCATGCAACAGGCTTAAAACTGTATATCATCAGTATTTTATGAGTTTATTTTTTATTATTTTGAATTATTATAATATTTTTTTCTCTGATTTTAATACTGTTTTTGCTAATATTTTTTTCTCTGATTTTAATACTGTTTTTGCTAATATTTTTTTAATGATAAGAAACCGCTATGTCTTATTAAAATATGTGAAACGGTTTAAATTATCAAATGAAAAATTTTAAAAAAAAGTTATAAAGGGTGAGGTGATGACAAATGTAGTTTCAATAAACCAATTTAATGAAAAATTGTACTTATTGGATAATCAACAAAGAGAAACTGTTTTTTTATTTATCAATTTTTTACTTAGCAAAAAAACAATTAACAAAAGTAATAATAAACAAGTATTATATTATTAATTAAATACATCTGTTTGGAATGAACATGATATTCAACCTATAGAGCAGGTGCAAAAGGATATGAGCAAATGGACAATCAAAAGGTTATGATTGATACATCAATTATAATTGATCATTTAAGAAATAAGAAATAAGAAAGAAGAATAAGGAAAAAAGTATCTTATTTAAGATTGTAAGATTTATATAATTTTCATTTATCAACAATTGTTGAATTTGAATTATTTGCCGGAGCTACAAATGAAAAGAAAATAAAAGATATAAACGAAATATTAGGGATATGCATTATCCATTCATTGTCATCTGGCAGGCATCAGATTTAAACCATGATAAAAAACGAATATCTCCGGCAGGTCTTAGATCAAACTCATCACCAGCTTCCATAACAGCATCTATCATAGATTTAGTATAGCCTCTTGAACAGGTAAAGATAAGACCTGATTGATCATTATTTCTGTTTAAAGTTATTATCTGGCAAGGAACATGTGATATTGGTCCTTGTAGTAGAAATGGTGTTCTTTGATTTGGATCAAAAAAATCAAGTGAAGATAGTTTCTCCATAATTGTAAAAACAGGTTCTCCAATCAATGCTATACACAATGAAGCTTCTGTAATATCAGTATATAAAAAGTCAGTTTGTAAACTATTAAAGTTACAGTCTAAGAAAAAAATGGATGCTTGTTTTTGATTCATTCGATTTATTAATATACCATCTTGAATTATTGAATTTCCTGGAATCTTAGGGATTTTTATTTGATATGGCATTATATTATTTATATTCGAATCTTGAATATCAAATCGTATTTTGTAACTCAGGTCAATAATCCATGGACCTGTCCCCTCATCATTATATTCGAGAACAACTGTACTGTAATCTCGAATTTCAGTTCTATTTGGGATTTGTTTAAAAGAAACAGGTGAATATCTCAATATTTCAAACATTTTATCATTACTCCTTAATTAAAGAAAAATACTTATTATTAACACTTCATTTGCACCCCTTCAGGATCATAAAAAGGCATTGGAACAACCTTTGCATAAATACGATTATTACCAGATCCATCTTCAAATATATCAAGTGTTGTGCCAATTTTAGAAAGTTCAGATTCAACTAATGCCATACCAACAGCTTCATTTAAAGTAAAGCTGTTTCTTGCTGTGCAAACATAGCCTCTTATTTTCGAATCAACAATTAATGAACCATCTAAAGGAGCTTTATGGTTATTTATCATTTTAAAACCAACTAGTTTCAATCTGTTTACATCATTTTCAGCTTGTTTCAATGCAATAGCACCAACAGTTTTTGCTTCTGATTTATTTCTATCCCATAAATATCCAAGTCCAAGATCAAGAAGATTTGTACGTTGTTCAGATTCAGAACCTAATATTATATGGCATTTTTCCATACGCAAAACATTTTGAGCTTCAAGTCCAAAATTTTTAATATTAAATTTACGGCCTGATTCTTTTAGCAAATTCCACAAAAAAGGCATGTATGAAGATGGAACATGAAATTCATAAGACAATTCGCCAACAAAACCTAAACGCATAACTCGAACTGGAATTGTATTTTTTATAATCATTTCTCTATAACCTGAATATGGGAAAGCAGAGTTATTAATATCCTCATCAGTAATTTCTTGAAATACTTTACGAGCATTTGGACCAGCTAAATTTATAACACCCATAGCATCAGTAAGGTTTACTAAATGAAAGTCCCATTGGTCATATCTGGTATGATATTTTATCCACTCTATAGTTGAGCCCGCTCTGCCAGATGATGTTGTAAAATAATAGTCATTTTCATCAATTTTAACAACAACACCATCATCAATAACACAACCATCATCATTGCACATTGCTGAATATTTTACTTTACCCTTTTTTAATCTGGTCATATCGCTTACATAAACCCTTTGAAGAACATTTAATGAATCAGGGCCGTATAATCTAAATTTTCCAAGAGTAGAAGCATCCAGCATACCGACATTATTTCTTACATTTTCAATTTCTTCTTTACATGTATAATCATTGGAAAAATATCTCGCACGTTCCCAAACACCAACTCTTTCAAATTTTCCACCATCAGCTCTTTGAATTTCATCAATTGGTGTTAGCTTGGTCATAGTATGTTTACTTCCAGCATAGGTGGCAATATAAGCAGGAACTATTGGTGGACGAACATTAGTAGGTTTTAAATTGTTATCACTGAGCATTCGATATTTTGAAATAAATAATGGCAGATTATGACCTGAAATTCCTCCCTGACAGGGACCAGTTCCTGCTGAAGTAAAGCGTTTAATTAGCTCTGGAATATCAAATCCCATTTGAACAGCCTGTTTTATATTTTTTATTGTAGTATCTTCATCAAAGCAAATAAAACTTTTATCTCCTTTAACAGAAGCAGTAACAAATTTATTACCGCGAACTGGGCCAGGAAGATTTTTCAGATCATCTTCAAAAGATGTAATTTCAGTTTTTTCGCAGCTCCCACAGTTAAAAGCAGCTTTTAATCCAGCAAGTTCACCAGATTTTTCTATTGCATATGAATTTTCTATACCCAAAATTCTTCCGGCTGTAAACACATTTTCAGGTAAGTTTTCAGGAAGAAAAAAACCAGTATAGTCATCATATTTTAATTTTGTGTTAAGAAGTGATATATGTCCTGTAAGTGGTGTTTTTCCAGCAGAAGCTACAAGTAAATCACAATCATATTCACAAGACATAGTTCCATCTAAGGATTTCATAATAACACCTTCAACGTGTTTATTACCAATAGCTTCTGATACAACCCAGCCTTTGAGAACTTTAATTTTTTTTCTTGAAAGTGCGTTTAGTAATTCTGAATTATGACCATCTTCACGAATATCAGCAATACAAGAAATATCGAGTCCTAAATCAGATAAATCACAAGCAGCTTCAAGCCCTGAGTCGTCTCCTATGCTGAATACACAATTATTTCCAGGAAGAATTCCATATGTTCTTGCCATTCTATGAGCACAAGCAATTTGCATAATACAAGGAAGGTCATTATTTTCAAATATTAAAGGTCTTTCAATACATCCTGTTGCAACAATTATATTTTTAGCTCTAATTTCAAAATAGCGTTGTGTAAAACTATCGCTTTCGTCACCAATTTGAAAACCGGTTATTAGGTTATTGTGATAAGTTCCAATAACTGGAGCATGTTTAAATAATCTAATTTTAGGATGTTTTTCAATTTTCAAAGTAAGTTCTCTTGCACGATTAAAATGAGACTGATCATTATTATAATTAGAAGCTCTATAATCAAAATTTCCGCCTGTCCAAGGTTTTGAATCCAAAATAATAACACGTAGTCCTCTTTTTGCAGCAGTTAATGCAGCATTCATTCCTGCAGGTCCTGCTCCAATAATACAGACATCAGCAGATGGATAAATTTCATCAAATTTACCTTTTATTTCAAAATCAGGATTTATTGAACCAAGACCTGAGGCCATACGTATTAATTTCATTGCAAAAGGCCATATTTTTGCGGGCTTATGCATAGTTTTATAATAAAATCCAGCAGGCATTAACCAATCAAGCTTATCAATAAAAGCCATCATGTCATGATTTGCAGTACCTAGAACATTTTGTTCTTTAACAATATCGCCTTGTTTAAGTAATGTTTTCTCACATGCAACATTTGGAATGCCATTTACTTCCATAAAAGTATTGCTGCATTCACCATCTAAGCTATACAATCCTCTTGGGCGATGGTATTTCAAACTTCTTGAAAAAATTCTAATATCATTTGCATATAATGCGGTGGCTATAGTATCTCCATTAAATCCAGAACAATTTTTTCCATTATATTTAAAAGTAATTTTTTGTTCTGGATCAATTCTTAATGTTGGGAGATTATGTAATCTTTTTTTCATATATCCTCCATTCTTTCTACAGATTAAATTTGTGTTTCCTGATTAGTTAATGTATCTCTATAGATTGTGAACCATGAAGAGCATCCATCCTTATGAAACCACCACTCTTTCTGAATTCCAGCAATGCATTTGTTCATATGGACATAATCACACCAACTACGCGAACTTATTCCTTTTTCATCCGGCCTTGCACCCTTGTCTTCACCGCCATATCTAAATTCATACCCATTTCTTTTACCACAAATTGGGCATGTAATTGTTATTGACATCTATTGCCTCCTTTTTTATTATTTGAAATATGATATATAGGCATTCTCTTTGTTAATATTAATGAGCGTATCCAATGGATGCCTGACAATATTGATGAATTAAGAATTGGAGTCTTAAATCTTTAGATTTGGGTGTGAAACAAATAATCACAAGTAAAAAGTGTAGTGTTTATATTAATTTGTATTATATACGCCCAAATCTAACGATTTGGGGGCTCCAATTTAATTCTATAGCATTTTGCCTCAAATCCATTGGAAATGCCCAACTTTAATTATTGGGGCTGTAATTAACAAGGGCAGCAGTTTCACCCATGAGTTGATGTTTTTCATAACGATCAAGTGAAAATGGCTTTAATATTTTAGGGCAGACTCCATTTGCCATAAATTCTGCCATATATTTACCTGTAGCAAAACATGATTTAAATCCAAAATACCCCCATCCACAGTTAATAAATAAACCTTCAATTTGGTTATTCCCATCCATAATTGGTGCCATATCAGGTGTCATATCAGCAAGGCCTCCCCAAATTCTCATGAATTTTATTCCTCTAAGACATGGTAATAACTCAGAAAGGCATTCAGCTTGATGTTTAATATAATGGGCAGTAGTTTGATTTGTATAGTTAGGCCATGGATCCATATGAGCACCAGTTGCAACTTCACCTTTTAATGTCTGATTAGCATAGCAATGATAAGCACCTGATGATACAACATGGTTAAGAAGAGGTTTTAAAGGTTGTGTAACCATTGCTTGAATAGTTAGAACACTTATAGGAATTTTTATACCAAGCATAGAATAGATTAGCCCTGCTGAATAGCCACCAGCTGATATTAAAACCTTTTTTGTATTAATTGTGCCTTTTGTTGTTTTTACTGTGGCAACATTACCCTTTTGAATTTTAATCCCCAAAGCCTCAGTTTGCTGAAAAATTTCTACACCTGATTTCGAAGCACCTTTAGCAAGACCCCATACCACAGCATCATGCCTAACAACACCTCCAGGAGGATGATACATCGCACCATGAATCGGATATGTAATATCATTTGAAGTATTTAAAGCAGGAACTAATTTTTTTACCTCGTTTTTATCTATTAAATGACTTTCAACGCCATAGAACTGAGCAGTTGCTACATTAGTTCGTGCGGCTTTAATTGCAGCCTCACTATGCAATAAATTTAAATTGCCGCAGTTATTGAACATAAGGTTAAAATCAAGCTCTTTTGTCATAACTGGCCATAATTCCAGAGCTTCTTTGTAAAGAGGGACATTATATTGTGTACGTTGGTTCGCTCTAACAATTGCAGTATTTCTACCAGCCCCGCCATAACCAATATAGTTCTTTTCAATAACAGCAACTTTTGAAATTTTATGATTATTTGCAAGATAATAAGCTGTTGCCAGACCATGAAGGCCTCCTCCTATTATTACAGCATCGTAGTTTGATTTTAATTGCTTTTGTTTTGCCCAAAGTCTTTTTTGTTTGCTGAACATAAGCATTCTTCCTTACTATTTTTTTCAACTACAGATTTAGTCATAAAGATTTTGGACTATGTTCCCAGATAAAAATTGGTCCTCAACGTACTATTGTATGCCTGCGGATAATTTGGATCTGGCGCCTTGCCAAAATTTTTATGACTAAATCTGTATTTTATATAGATATTAAGTTCATAAACCTTAAAAATTTGAAATTTGAAATATGGAGAGGATACAAATAATTAACTATTTTTTATATAAAATCCTTTCCAATTCACGATGAGTAAAATAAGGGTCATCATTACGAAGATAAGGAAGCATAATTTTTTTTCGACGTAATAAATTTCTATCAATCTCACCGATTATTTTAGCTTCTTTATAATATGGTGCCTTATAAATTTGCTGACCAAATGGATTTATTATCTCACTTCCTCCCCAAAATTCATAATTTTTTTTATCTTCCTGTCCTCTAAATACATTTACACCTTCAATTTTTTCGTCTTCAACTTGACAAAAAAAACCATCAGTATATGAAGACTCTCTGCCTACACGATTTGCACATATATTATAGATACCAAAAACTCGTGAATAAAATTTGTTAATAATCTCCCAGCTTTCTATATTACTAAATTCAGGAGCCATTGAACTGTCAGAAGAATTAAATATACTTACAAAAACATCAGCATTCTGGCAAACTCCTAAGTATGGTATAGATGGATGCCATAGATCATTACATATAAATACTGATATTTTTAATCTTTTATAAATAAATACTCTAATATTACTACCGCTTGAAAAACATTTTCGTTCTTCAAAAACACCATAGTTGGGCAGATTTAATTTACGATACGAATATAATAATTCTCCATCAATAGCAATTAAAGCTGAATTATAAAAATTCATATGAGGTGATTCTTCTATAAATCCAACTATAGCAGCAGTATTTTTAGTTGATTTAACAATTTTTTTGATTTCTTTTGAATCTAAAGCAAGAGCAACTTTATGATAGTATGGACCTACAAAATAACCTGTTAAAGCTAATTCAGGAAATACATTTAAATCAACATCCTTTTCTTTACTCTTTTCTATTTCTTCAATAATAAATTCCATATTGGTCTGCAAATCAAGCAAGTTAGGATTCATTTGATTAATACAAATTCGCATAATTTTTCCTTAAATCCTATTTTTATAAATCATCAATTATCTATAATATATTTTCATGATTATTAATTTTGAAAGAATATAACTTTTTTATTATATATTGCTCTAATAAATCATTAATTGCTTCAATAAATCATCTTTCAAGAATTACCAAATAAATACATTGTTCAATTGAGATATAATTTGCTTTATTAATATGACTAAATTAATAATAGCATGTAGTAAGAAATTTTGTCAAATATTTATGACCAAATAACGATTGGATTTTCCTTGCAATATCGCCACAGTTAGCAATAATAAAAGTTCAAAAAATTTTCATTTTTCATCTCAGTCTTAACTATTTTGCAGTAAGACCATGTTTTTCTAATAATGGTTTAAATTTTCCCGACCAGAGTAATTCAGCAATGCCCTCAGATACAATTCTTTTTAACTCAAGAGATTGATCAAAATTTTTCGAAATCATCATGTTAAACCAAGTTGGCTTAACATCAGGCATCTTTGCATAGCCTAAATTTTTATCTGCTAAATAATTTTTTCCAGTTGCTGCAAATCCTGCAAAAATTTCATATTGTTCAAATGTTAAATCGTATCGACCTATATGCAGTATTTTAATCAATGCATCATGGTTTTTTATATTTTTATACATCTTTTTTTCATATTCACCGAGATAGTGATAATTATATCCCAGCAAACCAACTAATTTATATTTTTCTAAATCTGATAATTCATTAATAATTAAACCATTGGGATAATGTTTTTTGGAATAAAAATAATAAACTGTTGTTTTATACCAATTTACCAAATGGTATGCTTTATCTCTATCAACATTGTATGAACCGCTTAAAGCCATATGGTAATTTGTTCCTTTTTCTATTTCACTCAGACATCGCTTCCATGGAAGTAAGTTAATAGTATATTTTATATAATTTTTGCTAAATATCTCATTCAGCACATCTAATCCATATCCAACAACTTCGTCAGTTTTAACTCCATTTTCACGTTTAAAATAATGATATGGTGGCCACTCAGCACCATCATCACAGATGTTTATTGTTTGACCATTTAAATCTCCAGCATAAGTTGAAAATGTTGTGATAATAAATAAAAAAAGACAAGATACGATTTGAAAAAAAAATTTTTTCATAAAAATCCTTTCTTAAAATACTAAGGTGATTTCCGAAAAAGAATTTACCAAAGTCTTAATTCCCCCCTTGAGGGGGGTTAGGGGGGGGGCGTATTAATGGTACAAACTCAAAACCCCCCCCTAACCCCCCTCAAGAGGGGAATTCGATCTTGGTAAATTCTTTTCCGGAAATCACCTAAATTGTATCAAGATTAAACATAATATCAAACTAAGTGTTTGATTTAAGTTCAAGTGCTTTTTTATAAACGATTTTTCGTGGAATTTGAAAATCTTGAGTAATTTTTTTTACAATATCAGAAACAGAAAGTTTATTATTTTGTTTTAATTCAATAATTTTTTTTTCTAAAAAATCATCTGTAATATTTTTTTTTTCTGTAAATCCTGCAACAACAAGAGTAAATTCACCTTTTATAGCTTTTTTTAAGCTCAATTTTTTAATTATTTCAGAGATATTACCATAAAAATATTCTTCAAATTTTTTGGTCATCTCTCTTGCGAGAAAACAATTTCGATCCCCCATAATATTTAAAATATCTTCCAGCAAATTTATTATTCGCTTTGGAGATTCATAAAAAATTAAACTGGAATTATATTGGGCTATTTGCATAAGCTCTTTTTCTCTTTTATTTTTTTTTCGCGATATAAATCCATTGAAAAAAAAACGATCAGTTGGCATACCTGCCACTGTTAATGCAGTAATAGAGGCAGAAGCTCCTGGAATTGGAATTACAGGTATTTTTTCTTCGATGCATTTTGAAACTAAATAATATCCTGGATCGGAAATTAATGGTGTTCCAGCATCAGAGACAAATGCAATTGAGTGGTTTTGTTTTAATTTTTTTATTATTTCAATTGTTCTTTGTTTTTCATTATGTTCATGACATGATATTATTGGTTTATCAATATTATAATATTGAATTATTTTTTTTGTATTTCGTGTATCCTCAGCAGCAATAAGGTCAACTTTACTTAGTATTTTAACTGCCCTGTATGTGATATCCTCCATATTACCTATTGGAGTCGAAACAATATACAATCCATTTATTGAAGGCGTTATCTTTTTCATTTTTATCTAAATAACTTATTTTTAAGTATTAATATTTTAAATTAAAGGCATTTTTTATTAATTCAATTTTGTTTTCTGGTTCAAATAAACTAATTGCTACAACATCAAATCGAGCTTTATTATTTAATTTGTTATTAATTTTTAAATAATATAAAGCAGTCAGAGATATTTTTCTCATTTTTTTAGGTGTAATAGTTGCTTTTGGATGGCCAAATTTATAAGTTTTTTTTACCCTTACCTCAATAAAAGCTATTGTTTCTTTATCCAATGCAATAATATCAATTTCACCAAGTTTACAACGATAATTTCTTTCGATAATTGTATAACCATTTTGTTTCAAAAATTCAGTTGCAGCTGATTCACCATATTTTCCGATTTTTTGTCTTTTGATGGACATAGATGTTCTTTAACTCCTTTAAATGTTGTTCTATGAATAGGGCATATTCCATTTTTACTAATAGCTTCCATATGAAATTTTGTTCCATATCCTTTGTGTTTACAAAAGCCATATTGAGGATATTTTTTATCAAATTGATTCATTATTCTATCACGAGTAACCTTTGCAATAATTGAAGCAGCCGCAATTGAAATACTTTTCTGGTCGCCTTTTATTATTGCTTCCTGATCTATATCTGATTTGATGGTGAACTTTCCATCTATCAAAAGATAATCTGGAACTATTTTTAAATTAGTTAAAGCATGTTTCATAGACTTAAGAGATGCCTGTAAGATATTAATTTTATCAATTTTATTTGAATCAACTATCCCAATGCCAACTGAAATTGCATTTTCATTAATAATATCATACATCAAATCTCTTTTTTTTGAGGTGAGCTTTTTTGAATCACAAATATCTTCATGATAAAATGAAAAAGGGAGTATTACTGCTGCAGAAACAACAGGTCCTGCCAGAGGGCCTCTGCCTGCCTCATCAAGACCGGCTATTTTCTTATAGCCTTTTTCTGAAATTGTCTTTTCTATTTCCCAAGGGGAATTCATAACTTATTAAATCATTAATTTTAAATGTTCTCTTCATATTTTATGGCAGAGTTAACATATTATATTTATGAAATATAATTTGAGAAGTAATGTAGTTGTGATTATGAAATACTTTAGATTTCCAAAATATTTTATTATGATTTAAATTGTTAATTCTACCAAGACATAATACCTTCGGGTAAAAAACGCTTGCTAAAAGCTTGCGGATTTAAATTTTACTACTATTATTTTCATAGCCTGAGGGTTAACGAACGTTTTATTTCCAATACATTTATGATCTCGTAAAAAGTCAAAAAATGAGATTTTTATCTGTGTAACAATTTGAAATTATTAATGCCGATTTTTGTAAAATTGACTTTTTACGATGCCATCACATATAAAATGGAAAAGATATTTAAAAAGGTCTTAACGAAAAATTTTCAGGTACGACGTACTTTTATTCTAGCAGCTTTTCCTCTGAGGTTTCTCAAATAATATATCTTGGACCTTCTCACTTTTCCTCTATTAACTACTTCAATTCTATCAATGCTGGGTGAATGAATTGGGAAGATTCTTTCAACACCGACACCACCAGAAATTTTACGTACTGTAAATGTTGAATTTGTATTACCATTTCTTTTTCTTATTACAACGCCTTGAAACGCTTGAAGACGCTCTTTTTCGCCCTCTTTTATTCTAACATATACCTTAACAGTATCACCTGGAATAAAATCAGGAATGTCAATTCTCATCATCTCTTTTTCAATTTTATTTAATATAGTCATTTAATACACCACCATTTTTTTTATATAGATAAAAAAGTTATCTTATTAATATCTGAATTAAAATAGTCCAATTTTTTTATTTGACATGGACAATAATTTACTATCAAAGACATAAACTTAAAACTATTAAAATGTAAAACTGTAATATAATATAATATAAATTATAATATAAATTTATACCATCAAAAAACTAATAATTTTTATTTATAATCCAACCTTGTTTTTTGTATTCTTGATATAGACAGAGACTTACTATCACAGAAACTAAAAAAAACAAGATTGAATTGAATTAATTATTCAATAAGTTAAAGACATATAGTTTATATATACAACCTTGTAAAATTAACAAGAATATTAATAACAAAATTTAGTTTTATATAATATTTAATTGATATAATCAAGAAATTTATGCTTTGTTTTATCTATTTTTTTATATATAATAATCCAACTATGGTTTTTCGAATTTCTTGTAGAGACTTACAATTGGGTGCAACACAAAAAAGTTGCACTTTATTTCATTTAATTAATGATTTTAGTGCATTTTTTAGCCCTGAAAGGGCGTAACATACCAGCCCAGGGCAACGCCTAATGCTGATGAATTAAGAATTGGAGTCCCAAATCTTTAGATTTGGGCGTCAAGAAATTACAACAAAAACAAGTATTTGTTTATATATTAATTTGTATTAAACACTCCCAAATCTAAAGATTTGGGACTCCAGTCTTAATTCAACAACATTGAGGGCAAAGCCCTGGGTAAAAACATTTCAATGGTTTAAGCCCTGAAAGGGCGTAACATATCATCCCGAGGCAACGCCCTGGGTAAAAATATTTCAATGGTTTAGACCTGAAAGGCCGACATATAAAAGAACAATAATAAAAGTTAGCCCATTTATGTAGCGCCCTTACAGGGCTAAAAATTCTTTTTTATATTTACCCAGGGCGTTGCCCAATGGCATTCGAAGACATTTGGGGCTGTTATATAAGTGCTTGAAATAGTTGAAATAAAAAAACTCGATTTTTGACTTAACAACCCTATGCATCTAAATTATGGTAAATGTGAATTATTATTGTATGTTGTTTTATAACATATTGAAATCGCAGCAAATATCGATATTATTTTTGTTGTGCATTCTGTTGATATCGTTTCTTCGAATGACATTGGGGCGTTGCCGGGCGTTGCCCTGGGCTGGTATGTTACGCCCTTTCAGGGCTAAGAAAATAGTGCAACTTTTTTGTGTTGCCCCCCTTACAATTCATATGATTGGAAAAACCGAAGTTGGATTATAATATACAGGTTTAGTGTATCTTCTCTACATTTTAGGGTAGACTTAACATCTTATATTTATAAGATATAATCAGGTAAATAATTAAGCAGTACTCCTATAAATTTATGTGGTTCTATATTAAAATATAATTATGATAATATTTTAAATACTTAATTCTACCCAGAAATATGGAAAGGATACGATTTAGTTATAAATGTTTTGGCAAGGTGCCATATCAAAAATATCCGCAGGCGTAAATTAGTATGTTTAGGACGAATTTTGACATGGGAACATAGTTCAAAATATTTATAACTAAATCTGTAGTAATTAATGCATTCCAAGAAGTCTGTCTAATATAATTGAAACAGCAGACCTGACAGATAGATGGTTATATTCTGAATTTCCACGAATTGGTTCCAAAATATAGTCACAAGATTCAATTAAGTCCTTTGAGAGTCCCCACGCAGTTCCAAATAAAAAAAGAATTGGAGAATTTTTGTTTATTATAATTTTTATTTCATCAAAGTTAATGTTTTGGGGATGAATGGATGCGTGTGTCACCACTGTTTTGGGGAAATTCCCCTCTTTTAATTTAATATCATGAATAACCTGATCAACTGTATCTAAAAGTCTTATTAATTCAAGAGCTTGTTTTCTTATTGGATTATTAATGCTCCCATGTCCATTAATCCAATGTGAGATTAATTTTTCAGCAATCTCTTTTTGATCATTCAGTGGAGTAACAACGTAAAATTTTTTGACTCCGAAAGTTTTAGATGCTCTGGCAATATCATGTAAATCTAAATTTGTTATTGCAGATGTTATAATTTCTCCATTTTTATTCACTACTGGATAATGAATTAGTGCCAGATAAATTTTGTGAATTAATGATTTTTTCAATTTTAGATTTCCATTTTATTAAAATTTCTTTTTGAGATTTCTTTAAGCAGATATTATGTAACATTTCAGGTTTTTTTAAAAAAGTTCTTATAAGTGAAGATTCTTCACGCCAATTTTCAATCTCTTTATGATTTCCAGAAAGTAAAATATCTGGTACTTTAAAATTTTCAAATATATTAGGCCTTGTATAATTTGCATGTTCTAATAAACCATTTTCAAAAGATTCATCTTGAGCAGAAGTTTCTCCACCCAAAACTCCGGGCAATAATCTTGTAACAGCGTCAATAATTATCATTGCTGCATATTCACCGCCAGTTAGTATATAATCACCTATTGATAATTCAAAATCAACTATATCTAGAAAAACTCTTTCATCAACACCTTCATAACGACCACAAATTAATATTAATCCATTGTAATTTGTTAGCTGTTTAGCCAATTGCTGGTTAAATTTTTTTCCTTGCGGTGACAAAAGGCATATTGGTGAATGGGGATTTTTGTTTTTGCAGTGTTTAACTGCTTTTTTAATAGGCTCAGGTTTCATTACCATACCACAACCTCCTCCATATGGTTTATCATCTGTTATATGGTGTTTTCCTGAAGCAAAGTCTCTAATATTTATTACTTGAGAAGAAATAATATTTTTTTCAACAGCTCTTTTAATAATACTGTAATTGAAAAGACACTCAAACATCTGAGGAAAAAGTGTAATAATGGAAAAATTCATTTTTGAACATAATGCCCTTCGGACAATAAATAGTAATTGCTTTTAAATAAATAATTTTTTTGTATTTAAAATAGATAAATTCTGTCTAAAGGCAAAAAAATATATTATAATAATCCCACTTTGGTTTCTCCAATTTTCATAAGTATAAGTCTGTGCTTGTGTCAGTCCCAAAAAACAAAGTAGGACCAATAATAGTTAATTTAATTCATAACTATAAAATTTACTCAGGACTTAAAGCAATCATTTTTTTATTTTTAATATCGATTTTTTTGATTATTGAATCAATGGCTGGAATTAAAATTTCAATACCATTTTTTTCATTCTCTACAACGTAAACATCGTTACTGCCTGTTTCAATGATAGATTTAACATAACCTAAGTAATTATAAGAAGTTACTTCATAAACCTTTAGTCCGATAATATCTCTCCAATAGTAAGTATCCTCTTCAAGAGGCGGGAGTTTGGTATGGTCAAAGATAATATTAAGTCCAATCAGGGTTTGTGCATCTGATCGATTATCAATATCCTCAATTGTTAAAAGAAATGCTTTTTTATGAGGTTTAATTGATATAAGATTATATTGCTTAACTTCACCCTGATCAGTAATTAAAAAAATATGGTTTCCGGGCTTAAATAAAGTATAATCAACAAATAATTTAACTTTAATTAAGCCCCGGACACCATGAACACCGACAACTTTACCAGCTACAAATGAATTGTCTTTAAAATTATTCAATAATTTCAAGTACAGTTCGTTTTTTTACTTTTGCTGATGCAGCACTAAGTAAAGTTCTCATTGCGCGTGCAGTACGACCCTGTTTTCCAATGACTTTTCCCAGGTCTTCTTTGGCGACTTTCAATTCCAAGACTGAAGTCTGGTTACCTTCCACTTCAGAAACCCGGACTTCGTCGGGGTTGTCTACAAGCGCTTCTGCAATGTACTTAATCAGATCCTTCATTGCTTTATCTCCTCTTCTTTCAAAATTTCTGTTCAATAAAAAAATAAAATAAAAAAAAACAAAATAAAATGAAAACACAACTTTTTAAAAAGTTAAATAAAACATGTTGCACAATTTGTGCCACATACCAATATGTTTCTTAGATATTACACTATATTGTAATAATCGTAAATTCCTAAAATCCATAATTAAAAAATACTAATAATGAGCATAAAAGAAACGTTCATTTTTGTATAAAATATTTCCCAATTAGTATTGATAATCTATAAAAATTTAAAAAATCAATAAGTTAAACTGATAAATGCACAATAAAAATTTAATAAGCTTTACTAAAAGAAAGTATTAATAATTATCTTGTAAAATAATGTTCAGGATTAATCTTATAGAGTTATCACCTAATCAGTTTTTTAGTTAATATAATAATTATGTTTCTGAATTATTAAGACTTTCTTTTTTTAAAATGTTTTTAACTGTAGTTGTAGGTTTAGCTCCTACACTTATCCAGTGCTTAATTCTTTCTTGTTTTATGGTTACTTGAGCAGGGTCAGTCAAAGGATTATATGTACCAACCTTTTCTATAAAACGACCATCTCTCCGACATTCGCTGTCTGCAACAACAATGCGGTAAAAAGGTCTTTTTTTTGCACCATGCCTGGCCAATCTGATTTTAACTGGCATATTCTTTTAAACTCCTTTAAAATGGAAAAATTCCACGGGCTAAACCGCGCATTCCCCCTTTATTAATTTTTTTAATAATTTTCATAACTTGAGAATAATTCTTTAAAAGTCGATTAACATCTTGAACCTTAGTTCCGCTGCCTCCTGCAATTCGTTTTCGTCTGCTGCCATTTATTATATTAGGATTAATTCGCTCCTGCCGTGTCATAGAATTAATAATTGCTTCTATTCGAATTAATTCTCTGTCATCAACTTCAAAATTTTTTAATTGCTTCATCTTTCCCATGCCGGGCATCATATTCAAAATATCGCTAAGTGATCCCATTTTTCGAATTTGAACCATTTGATCTCTAAAATCCTCTAATGTAAACTGACTTTTTCTGAGTTTTTTTTCAAGTTCAGCAGCTTTTTTCTCGTCAACAACAGATTGAGCTTTTTCAATTAGAGTCAGAACATCCCCCATACCAAGAATACGAGATGCCATTCTTTCGGGATGAAACAATTCTAAATCATTAATTTTTTCGCCTGTACCAATAAATTTAATTGGCCTGTTTGTTATCTCTTTTATTGATAAAGCAGCACCGCCTCTGGCATCACCATCCATTTTTGTCAGAATAAAACCACTAATATCGAGCTTTGCATCAAATGATTTAGCTATATTTACAGCATCTTGACCTGTCATTGCATCAGCAATTAGTAAAATATCAGATGGTTTAACAGCCTTCTTTATCTTTAACAACTCAGCCATCAACTCATCATCAATATGAAGTCTTCCAGCAGTATCTAAAATAATTGTATCATAGCCTTGTTGATCAGCATAAGCATGTGCTTTTTTACAAATTTCATCAGGCTTCATATCAGCTTTTGTATCATAAACTGCTATATTAATTTGTTTACCCAGTTTTTTAAGCTGATCTATTGCAGCCGGTCTATATATATCTAAAGAAACAAGAAATGGATTACGTCCTTTATCACGTAAATAAACTGCTAATTTTCCTGCTGTTGTAGTTTTACCTGATCCTTGCAAGCCAACTAACATAATGGGTATTGGTGTTGGTCCTTTTAAATTAATCTCTTCATTTTTCTCACCCATTAATTTAGAGAGCTCTTCATTTACAATTTTTATTACCTGTTGACCTGGTGTAAGGCTTTCTAAAACTTCCTGTCCTAAAGACCTTTTCTTAACCTCTTTTATAAAAGATTTTACAACTTTAAAATGAACATCTGCTTCCAATAAGGCCATTCTTACTTCTTTAAGGCCATCTTCAATATTTTTTTCGCTTAATTTACCATGTCCTTTTAGCTTTCTAAATGTATTATTTAATTTTTGGTTTAAATTATCAAACATATAATTCAGGCTTCCCTAAAATTAAAATATTAAATGTAATATTAGTTTGAAAGCATGTCAAGATAAAAACACTTTACCATGTAACTAAATGATTTTTCGCCAGAATACATACATAACTGTACAACTTTATAAACTATAAAACAATTTTTTTGCTTTTGTTTTTATTAAAAATGACGAAAAAGACATTAATTGCTCAATACAAATTATAACATTTTAAATTTTTTTATTTTATTATGAAAGTTTGATAGTCAAATATCTTTTTGATTAAAAACAATCAAACAATTAATTAAAAATTAGCCGGTACACTCCAAATTAATTAAACAATTTTCTAAAAAACTAAAAGATCATTATATTGATTTCATTATACAAATAAATATTAATTGATTTAAAATAGCAGAAAAACAACAAACTATTTGATTTATAAAAATATTATTAACAATAATTATAAACAATTTGCTAACTTTTTTCAAAAAATTTTTTATTTTTAAACATTTGACTGCTTTGATAAGCTATTTTATTACTTAGATAAAAAATTATAAAAAAAAGTATGTAAGGAATTTCAATTTTCCGAGTCTATAGTTCATTTATACAAAAAATGCAAATAAAAAATAAGTTTATTATTTGATTATTTTTAAAAATAAACAATTGCACGCAATTAAATGTGTAAAAACAAATCTGAATGAAAATAATTAGTCAATAAATTTTACCTTAATCAATTTTTTCTATCCTGCATAAAAAAGATTTTATACCAATTCCAGCAGAAACTGGGCAAAGAGAAGTATTATCAGTTATTATATTAATGTTTAACCTTTCCCATCCATTTTTAACCCCATACCAGTATCCATGTGGAGCGTGTACAACTTTTGGATGAATATATTCAAAGTATTTTATTTTTATTTCAACCCTGCCTCTTTGTGTTACTAAATGAACCCATTGGCCATTAGAAAGTCCTAAATCTTTAGCTGTATCAGGATGAATATCTAATTGTGGATCAGGAGATCGTTTTCTAAGAGAGGGAACATTTCTATGTGAAGAATGATAATAAACAATATTTCTTGCACCAGTTGTTAGAATTAATGGATATTCTTTATATAAATCAGGGCTTTTTTCAGGGCCTTCATCTGGTTCCCTATAAATTGGCATAGGATTTATACCAATACTTTTAAGAGAATCTGAATAGAGTTCTATTTTTTTTGAAACAGTTCTAAAACCATTATTTTTTTTATATTTTTTATATTCAATTGGATTATATAATAAGTGTTTTTGTTTAAATTCATCAAAGGTCATTCTAACAGGCTCAAGACGGTAATCAAGAGTTTCCTCAATTGACTCCCAAAATCCATTCAAATTCATTTTTTTTGCAAGGTCAATAAGAATTTGTTTTTCATCTCTGCATTGTAAAACTGGTTCAACAGCCTTTGGTTGACAAATGAGATGATTTTTCATTAAAAGATCCTCAACATCATCTCTTTCAGTCCAATGTGCAGGTGGTAATATAATATCTGCCATAGCAGTAGTTGGTGTATGAAAATAGTCAACAGCAAATAGAAAATCAAGTTTTTCCAAAGCCATTTTTACATGTTTTGAATTTGCAAATGCACACATAGCATTATTTGCAAATAATCCAACAGCTTTTACTGGATATGGCTTTTCATCAATAATAGCAGGCCATACAGTTTCTACAGGGGAAGGTATTGGCATTATACTCATTAGAGGAAATCTATCAATACCTAATTTTTTTTTAGACTGTTCTGGAGGTAAATTAAGATAAGCATTGTAATCAATTCCATAGCAGCTTCGTCTTCCTGTTGGTGGTTTACAGTTAAGATTACCACCTTCTACATCTAAATTTCCAGTAATACCACTTAACATTGTTAAAGATCGAACCATATCAAATGCATCATTAGCTTGAGAAGCTCCTCCCATGCCTAAACCCATAGAAGCAGGGCGGTTATTTGCAAATTCAAAAGCAGCAGCCTTTATTTTTTCCTTTGGTATCCATGTTATTTCTGAACATCTCTCTAATGAAAATTCAGAAACATGTTTTTTTAATCTATTAAAACCATATGTCCACTTTTTTACAAAATCTTTATCATATAATTCATTTTCAAATATAACATTCAAAAATCCAAGAGCCAGTGCTACATCTGTTCCTGGACGAAGTTGAAGCCAGTGATCTGCTTTAAGAGCAAGCCTTGTTCCTCTTGGATCTACAACAATTAATTTTGCACCAGCTTTAAGGGCTTTATTTATATCATACATATATAGCCCATGCCATGAAGCCTCAGGATTATGAGCCCATAAAAGAATACATTTTGATTGGGCATAATCAGGATCTGATATTCCAAAACCACTTACAGCAAGACTTCCCAAAGCAAGGGGAGCTCCACTATAATTTGATGGAGCCATAAAAGTCGGCGAACCTAAAACAGTTAGAAAACGTCCAATATAAGGAGCCATACCACGAGTAGTGCCAGTACCAAAAACTACTGATTCAGGCCCCCATTTTTCACAGGCATTTAATAATTTTTCAGATATAATATCAAGTGCCTTATCCCATGATATTTTTTCAAATTGATTACTTCCTTTAGCTCCTATTTTAACAAGTGGATCTAATATACGTTCAGGATGGTAAATTATTTCATTACAGGCAGCAGCCTTAGGGCATATAAATCCATGACTATGAGGATGTTCTTTATCCCCTTTAATGCTTTCTATTTTTTCATTTTTAACCTTAATAATTACTCCACACCTTGAATGGCATTCAAAGCAAATAGTTCTAACTGATTTTGTTGACATATTTTTTTCCTTAAATTAAATAGTTACAGATTTAGTCATAAAAATTTTGGACTGGGACAGTGGACGAAGTTGACGAAGTGGACAAAGTGAACGCAGTGGACGCAGTGGACAAAGTGGATGCAGTTATAGTATAATATTTTTTTTCCACTTTGTCCACTGCGTCCACTGTCCACTGTAAAAAAAACTTAAGTTAACAGTATTGGGGCGCCTTGCCCAAATCTTTATGACTAGATCTGTAGTTTCTAAATTTTTGAATGGACTAATTGATCTCATTTAATAATTTTATTATTAGCTTATATTAATTGCTTAGTCAATTGTCAGATGGTATTTATTTGTTCTTCTGGAAATAATAGGTTTTGGTTATGGCAATTCAACATATTTACATTGAATTTGATTATAATCCCAGAAACAGGGTATATCGCTTTAATAAAAGGTAATTACCATTTTGTTTTAATTTTTTCAGCTAAATCTAAAGCTGGTATGTAATGCCCTTTCAGGGCTAAAATATACCTTTCGAAAATCCTTGTATAATCATAAATAAAAGAACTACTTGTTATGGACTACCGAATAATATGAAGGAATATCCTTTAATGAAGCTGATACTTTGGCTTTGAGATCATCAAATGTTTTAAAAAATTTTACAACATGATCTGTCTGGAGTTGTTTTTTTAATTGATCGATTTTGGTTCTATCGGCATCCAAGAATTTTATTTTCCAATCAGCATCTTCATGTAAAAGAAAAATCAGACAAGTTTTTTTTTTTTTTATAGCGCATTCATATTCCAATTGCGTAATGGATTTATCCTGACCAGGAGGAACATAACCATACAGCCATGCAAACAAACCAATATAAACATCGCATCTGGAAACATCTTCCAGGCATTTATCCAATGGTCGTGCATCAGATGCTGCATAATCTTCCATAGCTATGACATCATGCCCCAACTGTCTTAATTTTTTATAGACAGCATGGCGATGGTTTTTTAAATCTTCGTATGTTGATGAAATATATATTTTTGCTATATATCGATTCCTTTTAATTGTTTGTTCCTCTGGAATGATAACAGGTTTTGGTTCTGGCAATTCAACGTCCCAGTTGTCAATTTTTTGCAGCTTTGTATCAAAATGAATAGCAATTTTATATGTTTCACAATCAGATGACATCATTCCACCGTTGTGGATTTGTTTTAGCAAGTCATGAACTGAACCATGACAACTAAAATTGATAGCAAATTGTTGTTCTTTAGAATCAATAAGCATTAACATTTTATCTGTTTTATCTATTGTGCGGCAAATTGGGCAGGCGCTTTTTATCATCATATAAAAAAAATGATGATAAAAATGGCTGTCATGGGTTTCTAATCTGGGAATTCGCTCAAAGACACTTTGCATGGTGTTTACTGCTGACTGAAAACGTTGATGAATCAAATCGTTAAATATCAAAAGATGGTTGGAATTATACAGTTTCATCTGACCAAAGTTAATCATCAACAGTTCCAAAAATGCTTCTTTCACCTCAATATTTGGAAAATATAATGAATATAACCTGGCAACATCCTTAGTGTCGATAACATCCTTAATTGTTAGGTAACCTGTTTGAAACATTAATGCAATAATGTTGATATTGTCGGGTTCAAATGAGTCAAACCGAATAGCAGACAATTGTGCATGTTCGATTTCAGGTATTGATATATCACTTTGTAAAAGGAGTTTAATTAAAAAAGTGGGGGTGGCGGTGCTAAACCAATAGTTCTCATAAGACTGTTTTTTTAAAGCATTTAAAATAGATATTGGATTATAAACATACACCTCAGCTTCTGAAAACCGAAAACCATCATAACGAATTTTTAAACGCTGTTTGATAGTTTCAGATGCCTCATTTTTCTCCATACACCATTTTTCGATCCAGTCTACAAAATATCTATCCAGTTCATCCTGGGTGTATCCCAAAAGGGCTGCGTAGTTTTTATCCATTGAAAGATCAGTCAAGGTGTTTAATTCTGAAAAAACAGAAACCTGACTGAATTTAGACACACCTGTAATAAATAAAAGTTCAATTAGAGGCCCGACCTCGTTATCTTTTAAAACACCATAAAACTCTTTCATAATTCGTCTGTTATTCTTAGCGATTTTTATTTGCTCTTCACTATCAAGGTGATCAATAATGGGTTTGTCATATTCATCCACAAGAATAACAATCTTGCTGTTTGTTGCTTTATTCAGCAATGTGATTAACTCAATGAATTTTTCTTTAATGTCAAACTCTTTTAACTGAATATTATATTTGTTTGCGTTTCGCTGAAGCGATGATGCCAGTCCTTTTTTGAAAGCAAGATCATCTGAATTTGAGATACTATTAAAATCAAACACAATAATAGGCCATTTTTTCCATTCCCAGTCTGTTTGCTGATCAATCCAAAGCCCTTTGAAATAATCTCTGTTTCCCAAATATATATGCTTTAAGATTGAAACCAGCAGGCTTTTGCCAAATCGTCTGGGTCTGGATAAAAAATAATAATCCGGCTTGGATATCATGTCGTAGATCAGTTGGGTCTTATCCACATAAATCATATTTCCTGATCTGATTTTTTCAAAAGCAAATTGATTTATAGGTAAGGGTGTGGGGATTACACTTTTTTTCATGATGTACTCCTTTTTTATTGCCTGATATCATGGATGCCTTGACGATCATTGTCGATATTCCATCAATTGTTGAATATTTTTTCTTTGAAATTGAATTATATTATCGTCCAACTTCGGTTTTTCGGACTGACACTGACAATCACAGACTTATACTTAAGATAATAGTGGCGGTTGGTTTTCTCAGCATCAAGAAATGCAAGTCAAGGTAAATAAAAGAAAAAAATAAAATCTTTTTATTTATGAATTAGCACAACTCTCAGTTTAATGGTTGATGCTGAACATTTTATTTCGAAAAATTCTTTTTACATTTGAATATAACGAAAAAAATTTTTATTTTATTATGTCCATTAGTAAGCAATACGTGAAAAACATTTATATTAATTTGTTGTTAAAAGTTCTTCATACTTACAATCTCCAGAAGGGCAGGATAAAAAATTTCCTTTTTTCTTAGTAGTTTTTTCAACTAAAAAAGGGTGTTTGCATTCAGGACATTCCTTGTTGACTGGTTTATTCCATAAAGCATAGGTGCAGTCGGGGTATTTACTGCATCCAT
>Ga0272440_1000948_pt1 | contig 24182 bp, 18 predicted proteins | sample SSMMMBAug17_FD_192440 | JGI IMG/M metagenome (GOLD analysis project Ga0272440, IMG submission 192440) | Marine sediment archaeal communities from Little Sippewissett salt marsh, Falmouth, MA, United States - SSM-MMB-Aug17 | ecosystem: Environmental > Aquatic > Marine > Wetlands > Sediment ...
GTTCGTGTTTCTGCCTCGTACGAACACCCCCCTAACCCCCCTCAAGGGGGGAATTCGAGACGTTGGTGTTGTTCGTTTGCCTTAGCCTGACGGCTATGGGCTTTAGCCCCATGCGGGCGTGGAGTTGTTTATTTTTTAATATGTTAAACGATAATAAAAAGCTGATAGTTACTTTCTTCCCCCAACCTGTACATACGACCTTGGCTAACTACATCTTTAAATAAAGCTCACGTATACGTTCTCGTGTCATAATGCCTTTCCAGTCTTTCCCCAATGCATTTTCCCACAAGGGTTCCAGAACTAATGCCACATCGGTCATTTTATCCATTTGCGCATCTGTTAAATTGGCACATAAATTTCTGGGCAATTCAATTTCATTGATTTCCAGCATCTTTTTGAAAATTTTGACACCATCTGGATAGAATGCTTCAAGATAGTCAAAGGCAATACTGTTTCCAATTCCATGATGAAGGCCCAACACAAAGGATAAGCCATAGGAAAGTGCATGGCAGACACCAACCTGAGAATAAGCAATGCTCATGCCACCACAATATGATGCCATCATTAGCTTTTCATCATCTTCCGGCGAGTGTGGGCTGAGAAAAACATCTTCGCACAATTGCAAGGCTTTTTCACCATAAGACTGGCTGAACATATTTAAATAAGTTCCGGTAAGGGATTCAACACAATGAATATAACAATCCATACCTGTGTAGAAACGTTGATCTTTGGGCGCTCCGGCAATTAAAACCGGATCCAGAACAATTTGATCAAAAACAGTATGATCCGAGTTAATCCCCAGCTTTTTTTCCGGTCCTGTCAGAACAGTGGTTCGAGAAACCTCTGCACCGGTGCCGGAAAGGGTTGGAATGCCAACATGGTAAACAGCTGGATTTTTAATTAAATCCCAGCCCTGGTAATCTGTTGATGACCCTGGGTTGGTTAACATCAGAGAGACTGCCTTGGCTAAATCCATGGTGCTGCCACCGCCAATACCAATGATTCCGGATGGTTGTTTGTCAGCCAGGTCTTTGGCTGTTTGGGTCAAGCTGTCAACATATTTTGTTTTGGGTTCGTCATCAACATTCACCCAGATGATATGATCGGAGTCATGCTTGGGAATGCGTTGGACCAATGGCGTATTCTGGAAAACATCATCCACCAGAAAAATCATGACATCATCGGTTGTTTTGCGTTTGTGAGACAAAATATCATCCAGTTGATCAAAACAACCCTTGCCATAAACAACATAGGGCACCATTTTAAAATTTCGAAACATATGACTTTTTCCTTTCTTTTAAAGTGTATCAAGCACTTTTTTGATTTGTTGGGCATGGTTCTCGACATCTTGCCGGCTCGCAGTCAATTTGATTTGAAATGATATTGTCCGGCTCATAATGTCATCAGAAACTGGCAAAGAGAGTTGATCATAATTAAATGATTCGTTTAGTGCTGTTACCGGCAAGCGTGATGGCCATTTGAGAGATTTTACATGGGCCCATTGTCGAATATAATGCCAGTTATTGTCGTACCAGTAAATGGGTCCCGCTACCTGGGATTGCTTAAATTTGTCCAATGCTTCACGCGCTTTGTTTTCATTTTCAAAAAGAATGGAAAGAAAGGTGGCAGAATCTCCTTTTTCATCAGGGGTTTCCCTGAACTTGATCGATTTGCAACCTGAAAGAATTGTTTGATAAATAGCTTTGGAATCCCGCTGTTTTGAGAGAATTTCATCCAGTTTTCTGAGCTGCGCCACCCCCACAGCAGCATTCAGTTCGCTGATTCGGTAATTATAACCCAAAATCGGATGTTGATCCTGTCCCCGATCCGCACCCAGATGATCATGGCCATGATCCGCAAAGGCCTGGGCAGTGTCATAAAGTTCGGAATCGTTGGTAATCACAGCGCCACCCTCGCCACAGGTGACTGTTTTAACATAATCAAATGAAAAACATCCCATGCGACCAAAAGAACCCAAAGCTTTGCCATTAAAATGGGCACCCAGGGATTGGCAGGCATCTTCAATCAAGATGATATCATTCTTCGTGCAGACCTCATGAATTTTGTCCACCTTTGCCATTGATCCACACATATGAACCAAAAGAACTGCTCGTGTTTTATCGGTTATTTTTTTTTCAATATCTGAGGGATCCAGACAAAGGGTTTCATCAATTTCAGCAAATACCGGTGTACATCCGGCATTGAGCACTGCCTCAACTGTGGCCAAAAATGTAAAAGGCGGTACAATGACTTCATCTCCAGCACCAATTCCGCAACTGGCCAAAGCAATGTTTAAGGCTGCGGTCCCGCTGGAGCAAAGATGGCAATGGTTGACTTTCAATTTTTCGCAAAGCTCTTTTTCAAAGGTTGCGGCTTTCCAGTGACCATTGCGTGCGTCCTCAAAATTATAGCGAAATAATACGCCTGTGTTGAGGACATCCATTACTTCTTTGCGTTCATTTTCATCAAATATTTCAAAACCTGGCATGGTTTGACTCCTTTTTGTGTGAGGGAATGTTCTCACTAACAACAAATCAGTGATTGCTGTCAAATGATTTTAAAAAGTCATTAAAAGCATTAATATGTAATTTAAAATTATTAAAAACTGGCTTGATATTTGTAACGAGTTGTTCAATATTTTCAGGTTTGAAGTTGTATGAATATACTTTCCTCACTATATGTCTGAAACCTCTATACTCATTCAGCTGTTTTGCAAGCTCTTCAGAAATAATTGCTGGTCGAATCTTTACAATTTCTTTTGTCATTTGATCAATTAATGATGCATGCCAGTCTTTTCCTGAAGGTACATTATCATCAATATTTTCAGCAATAATAGTAAGGATACGTTCTATTCCCGAATAAAATCCATGAATATTTAATGCAACACTATCTATGTAGTAATCATCAGAATGCTGCTTTGCTTTTTGAAGGCCGATATGAATCCGGTTGATAAGCTTTTCAATTTCATCAAGCTCAATATAAATTCTTTTTAATAGCTTTTTAAAGTGCATTAATTAATCCTATATTTCTATACCATACAATTCAACAGATTTTCTAATTTCTTGTTTACAGTCATTTAAATTGATCAAATCAATCTCAAACTCATGATTAGCATCTATTATATCAGCGACTGCTTTATAAAAAATGTTCGATTGAATTCCCTCAACAGCTAAATCAATATCAGACCACTGATTAAAAGTATCCATATCAGAAAGTGAACCAAAAACATATATTTTATATGCATCATATTGAGACCTTAAAAAGGTTGCAACTTCTTTTGCAGTTAGAAATGCGCGTTCATAACGATCAAGTATCCCCACTTTTTTTCTACTCAAGTGAAAAAATGGGTTGTATTGTTTGTAATCATTTGGAGATAAAATTAATGCTGTTTTTGTATGTAATTGATTAATATTCATTGCCCAACATGTTCATAATAAATTCAAGGTTGATAAGGCTGCATCACCCGCTCAAAGCCGGGCATGGCGCGAAAAATGGTTTCATCAGAAACACTAAATGATAACCGATACCCCTTTTTTTGGGGCAATGACTGCTCAAATAAATACTGATATGATATTTATTTCCCTTTCATCTCATTGATAACTTCAATATAAAGCGGATTAATTGCATATAGATTCACTCGCCCTGCAATGGGTGACAATATATTGTAAAGCAATTGTGAATCATCCAAGTTCTCTGCAACAGTTATCTCCAGGCTTCCCTGGTGGATACTTTCTTTGATTTCTGCCATCAAATTAGACGTTGTGCGATCATTTTCTTTTTCGTAAATATCTTGTTTTACAAATTTTTTTAAATCATCAAAAGTGATCGTTCTGTTTAAATCGTAAAAAAATCGATAAATTTCGCCACACCGCCTCAAAAAACTTCCAATGCGTCCGGAAGCAGAATATTCTATCCAGTTAAAGACCCTGTCTGAAAACACTTGCTGACCTGAATTAAATTTGTTTACGCGGAGTTGATATATTTCCTTGATGGTTTCAGGATCTAAAAGGCTGACATCGATAAAATCAGTGAATTCTTTTTCACCGCCTCTAAGGTAGGGGGGGCGCATCGTTACAATAACAGTCGATGATTCGGGTTCTGCAATGGGTTTTAAGTATGTCAACAGTTGATATGAAACATCTTTGCCTTCTTTTCCATATAAATCCAGAAGATCGAGATCATCCACAAAAATAAGAAGTTTTTTATTTGTGCTTCTTGAAAGGATTAAAGCGGTATAGTTAATCCATCGGACAAGCGTATTATTTGATGGTGCCTTGATTGTATACTGACGTTCATGACTATTTTGCGTACCAGATTTTGATGATAATGCCGCAGACAGCAGCAATTTTCCTATCTTCAAATCACCTTTGGTCGTTTGAACTTTTTCGAGATCGCTTGTTGTCCATTCATGAAGCTCATCAGTTGCCAGTAATTGAAGAATATGTAAATTTTCCTGATCAACGTCGGTTAAAAATCCAGTACATTTATTGGTGATCAACACGAGAATTTTTTGAAGAATCCTTCTTGGCTTGGCCTGATTGTTTGCATTTACCTTAATAATCACATAATCCATTTCACTTTCTTCAACTTTTAAAAGCAAACGTTCCACAAGGTGAGATTTTCCACATCCAGTTTGACCACGTACTGCCAAAATCGTATCAAAAGCCTCTTCCTGATCTAAAGAATCCAGTCCGATTTTTAGCTCTTTTTCACGATCACAGAATAATTCAATTGTATCATTGGGTTCCTTTGGGGGGTGATATCGAAATAATTTGTGTAAAGAGCGTTTTTTTGACATTTGTAAACCTTTTTATGGTTTAAAAGTTTGATTATGTTCCAATATTATTTTTAGTAACTGTTGATTGTTGTTATTTAAAACCTGTGACATCGATTGTAAGGATTCGAACCAGATTTTAGGCTCATTTGTCTTAGGCTTATATTTTCCGCTAGCGATGGCTATTGTTCTTTTTTTATAATCTTCACGCGATATAATTCCAATTTTTAGAATATTGTTTTTCATGTAATAGTTATATCAACTCAGGATTGATAAGGCCGCATCACCCGCTCAAAACCAGGCATGGCGCGAACAATGGTTTCATCAGAAACACAAAATGATAACCGAAAATGTCCAGGAGCGCCAAAACCACTGCCTGGAACCGCCAGAATGTTTGCTTCCTGAAGTGCACTCACAAAGGCAACATCATCGGGGATTGGCGTTTGGGGAAATAAGTAAAAAGCACCTTTGGGTATGGTAAATGTATATCCTGCCAATTGAAGACCATTACAGATCAAGTCGCGTTTTTTCTGATAAATACCCGCATCAATATGCTCACCCTGCATGCGGCCGATGGTTTTTTGCATCAATGCGGTTGCGTTAACAAAACCCAAAATTCGATTGGCCATTGCCAACGCTTGCATCAATTCGGGTCTGTCTTGCGCGTTTGGATGCACTGCCAGGTGACCGATTCTTTCTCCTGGAATCGACAGGTCTTTGGAGTATGAGGTACAAACGATACTGTTTTCATAACTGGATAAAATACCTGGAATGTTAATATTGTCAAAAGCGATTTTGCGATAGGGCTCATCCGAAATAAGGTAGATGGGTTCCCCAAATTGAGCCGATTTTTTCCTGAGAAGCTCTGACAGGGTATCGATATGACTTTTTGTGTACACCTGACCTGTTGGATTGTTTGGCGAATTGATTAGTATCGCTCGGGTTGATGAATTGATTTCTTTTTCAATGGCATCAATGTCTGGAAAAAAATCGGGTGTTGATGGTACCGGCTTTAATTCACCACCATGATTACTCACATAAAAACCATATTCCACAAAATAGGGTGATGGGCAAATCACCTGACTACCCGGGTCCAGGATGGCCTTAAAAATAACATTCAATGCGCCGGCAGCACCGCAAGTCATGATAATATCATCAGCAGAAAGATCAATCCCTTGTTCTTTGGAAATATATGCGGCAACAGATTGTCGAACATCGGCATATCCCACATTGGGCATGTATGCATGTTGTCCTGGCGTTTTGGAATCAAGCAGGTCTTTTATGGTTTGATGAAATGTTTCGGGGGGTTCCAGAAAAGGATTGCCAATACTGAAATCAAACACATTTTCAGCCCCATGAATTTTCTTGAGTCGGGCGCCTTCCTCAAACATTTTACGAATCCATGATGTTCGACTTAGAGAGGCTTTAAGCTTTGCTGAGATGGCCATCGTTTGCTCCTCAATATTTGGTAGACAGGCTAAAAATCAACCTGAGGTTGCTTTAGCCTGTTCGTTTATATTAGCCTGTTAATGATCTATGCCGGTTCAACAGCCTGAATTTCAGGGATTTCCTTTTTCAGAAACTTTTCAATGCCATCTCGCAAGGTGACTTGAGACATGGGACATCCCCTGCAAGCACCTTGTAATTGTACCCGAACAATACCATCATCAGTGACCTCAACTAACTCGACATCACCGCCATCAGCCTGTAGGTTTGGCCGAACTTTATCCAAGGCGGCCTGAACTTTTTCTCTCATTTATGTTAATCCTCCATTGTTTTTTGATTCAATTCATACGAAATTGATCTGTGTTAAAAGGATTAACATAATCAAGAAATTGTATTCAGTCAATGGTTTTTCTGATGAATCTGGACTGGGACTCAATTGTAAATAAAAAAAATCAATCACGACTGCTGCATTGAAATCCCAACACAGTGATGTCATCTCGGCGCATTTGATTCCCCATAAAATCCATAAAACTTTTTTTGAGAAGAATTTTTTGTTCAGCAAGGGAATGATGATTAAAACGCTCAAGAGATTGCAAAAATCTGCTTCTGCCAAATGGATGTTTTTTTTCGCTACCCAACTGATCGATATAGCCATCGGTAGCCATGTAAAAACAGGTTGTTGATTCAATGGCAATTTCATGATTTTTAAATTCAAAAGCAATGTCCGATTTTTTATAACCAATGCTCTGACGATCTCCCTTGATAAATTTTGTCCGGCCATTTTCAACATAGTAAATTGGCAAGCGAGCACCCGCATAGATGAGGCGTTTTTGATTTCTTGGGATATAGCATATCGCTGCATCGAGACCATCATCAGAAGTCTCAATTTCTTTATCTTTCTGAAGTGTTGACTTGATGATATAATTCATCTTTTCAAGAATCACAGCAGGGTTTCGGTAATTTTCATCGTGAATCAGTTGACGAATGCCCGATGATGCAATCATGGTCATAAATGCACCTGGAACACCGTGTCCGGTACAGTCAATGACACATAAAATAGAACCATCGTCAAAAAAACCAGCTAAAAAGATATCGCCCCCAACGACATCTCGGGGCATCCATAACAGAAATGAATTGGGAAAATGTTGCTGCATTTCGTGTTTATCTGGAAGTAAAGATCGCTGAATCAACTTTGCATACTGAATGCTATCCATTAGCTTTTTATTTGATTTTTTAACTTCAGTGAGTGCGATTTGCAGTTTTTCTTCTTTTTTGAGTATTTCCAGTTTCGCCAGTTCGATTTCTTGATTAATTTTTCGCAACAGAGATAATTTTTGATCTTTATTCTTTTCCAGGCGGTCCATAAATTCTTTTTGGCGTTGATGTTTCTTTTGTATTAGCTGAAGAATATCTTCTCTGGAACATATGTTGTTCATTTGATGATACGCCTGTTTCAGGCTGGATAAATCAACTTTTTCTGGCATGGCTTCGTCTTCAACACCAATCATCAGTGTTACCAGCGTGGTATTGTGAAATTTTGATAATGTGCCTTTTTTGATGGGTGCATACTCACCATGACTAAAAAATCCAACAATGGGAAGGTTTTCTGGCATATGCCTTTTGATTATATTCAATTCTTCAGTAATTTTTGTACCCAAAATTGTTTTTCTGACCGCACAGGAAAAACACAGGGCAAGCATTGGATTTTTAATTCGACTGGATGTCATTAGTTTTTGAAGATCACTGTTTACATCGTCCAGAATATCACTACTTGTGGTTTCAGATAATTGAATTGTCGAACCTTCTGACATTTTTGATGCAAAGGAAACCGAACGATCATTTGTATTGTAAGCAACCGGTGTTCTGACTACAAAATTATCGGTTTCATTATTTGTTTTATTATCTTTTACAATAACAAAACCCGATTCTGTTGCAGGAAACAGTTCGTCCCCCAGGTAGTGCCTAAAAAAGTCAAGGGCTTTCAAATGACCAATTTTTTTCACTTTTGAACCAATCACCTCAGTAATCTCAGCACTTTGACCAATGGGATGCCAAGATCGCGAGATAACAAAATCATAGGTCACTGGCCCAGCAAAGATCATAAGTGGGAATGCATCAACAATTACACGATCATTATAAAACTGTTTGATATTTGTATTGTTCAGGCCATCTTCTGCTGCACATCCTCCCAAGATGGGACATTTTTCATTCAGGTTATTCATAAAGGGAGCATGAATATCAACGTTACCATATGGAAATGTTATGCAAAATACTTCATCCTTTGAAAGGCCTTTTTTTGCTTGAGTGATGGCATCAATTACAGCCTTTTCCGGATTTATAGAAACCTGTTCTCCCAGACCAGATGTAATTTCAACGCAATCGGACGCAAAGACAATAATCAGCACACTGTCGTCTTCAGTGCCCATCAGGGATGAAAACTCGCCGGCAGTGGTGCATCCAATCAAGTCCATCTCTGGGTATTTTTTCTTGATCATCGAAAGCATGAGTGAGTGATCAAAATCCGTGCTGGCAAAAACAATCCCTGCATTGGGAGGTATATTTTTCAATTGAGCTTCGATTTGTATTAACGCCATGTCTGTCACTCTTTTTGTGTTAACGCATTGTGCATGGCCAATCGCTATTTTGAACATCATTCCTCCAGACGTAAGGGGGGTAATTATTCAATGAAATAAAACAATTAATATAACATGCTTTCTGCTAAAATTCAAATTGAGTTTTTTGTGAGGGACAGTGAGTGTGAGCCTGTAATTATTTGATAATTTATATGATTTTAGTAGTGTCGATAAAGTGGTATGAAAGGTGGGGGTTAAATGACTGGTAAGGGTATATGAAAAATAAGCCAGTCTAAACCATCTTAAGCTCAAGCTTTTGTTTAATTGTTTTCCAGTCTGGTATTATGGAATACAACAGATTGTAAAAGTCAGCATTATGATTCTGGTGCTTTATATGGCACAATTCATGTGTAACCACGTAATCGATACATTCTCTCGGCGCCTTGATCAACTCTGTATTGAGTATCATTGTTCCTTTTTCAGATATACTTCCCCAGCGCTTTTTCATTCGCTTCACTAAAATTGAAGGTTTTGGCATGTCAAATTTTTGAAAATTTTTCCAACAATGATTCAGGCTTTCATTAAAATGATGTACTGCTTTATCTAGATACCATTGATCCATTAATTGCTTTATAACTTCAGGAGCCGGTTCCTTTTTGCTATGAATGATAAAAATACCTCTGGCTAATTGAACCGAATTGGTTTGTCCACAAGATATTTTCAGTCGATATTGTCTACCAAGATACAAATGCGTTTCACCACTCACATAACTTCTTTCCGGAGTTCTTGGCTGGAACTGTTGAAAAAAAAGGATTTGTTTGAATATCCATCGGGCGCGCTTATGTATTTTTTGCTCAATAAGTGAAATATCTGCATTTAATGGTGACTTTATTACCACTGAACAATCAGGATGAACGGCTATCTCAAGCGTTTTTCTGTCTAAAAACAAAAGACGATAATGGATACATTTTTTTCCATAATTCAACGATCGGTTTTCTATTCTTTTATCATCAGTCATAATGTGCTCCTAAACTTTGCAACCTGAAAAACTTTTTCAATCAATTCATCCATTTGATCCATTGATATGTCAATTTTTTTTTTGCCTTTCACTTCATCATAAAAATAATCGTCTATTTCATTGAATACCTGTTTTTGCGCATCATCATCATCCCAAAAATTGATTTTTGCATTGATATTTAAAATAGTAAATATGGCCAATGATGCTTCAGCCACAATTCTTTCTAAAACATCATCCGCAATCTCTTTTTTTTCAAAAAATGGCTTTAGAATACCATAAAATGCAATTGCATCTTCATTGTCATTTAACTTATCAGGAATATCATCATGAATTTTCCCCACCACTCTGTCTCGTATATCAATGACCTTGCTTAAATAATCCAGATCAGATATGCGTTTGGCTCTGAAATCATCAATTGCTTTTTGGATGAGCTGAGAAAATTTTTCATAAAATGCAGGGTCTTCATCCATTTTTTCAATAATGGTCTTTTTGGTGGCATGTGCAATTGTATCCGCTTTTGCGGCAGTACTTTTCTTGGCTTGATATACGCCCTGTTCTTCTTTGATCTGATGAAACTCGCGATCATCAAAAATATTCACGGGCTCATTGAATACAATAACTTCATTTGCTTGAATATGGGTGTCTAACAGTTTTTTGATTTTGGGTTCATAATCTCTGTAGTCAATGGCTTCTGCATAGCGAAGTTTTACCGATGATTTCAACGATTGAAACCTGCGAAGGTCAGCCTTATATTGAGAAATGGTTTGATCATCCATTTCAGACAAAAATTTTTCAGAAGAAAGGGCTGTGGCAAAGTTTTTAGAAAATTCTGCCAGACGTTCATAAAAATCTTCCCGAATGTCTTCATCCGCAAGATGGCACTCATATGCTTCTTCATCATTGGTATGTTTAACAATTTTAAAGAGATCCCATAGGTCCGCATATCGGTCTTCCAGTTTTTCTATTTCACGATTGATTGAAATCAGGGTGTTGGCAAGATCGGATTCGTCAAAACCTTCAAATGCATGATACATTGTCAATGCTTTATCCAGCTCACCCAATATGCTGGCATAGTCAATAATTATACCAAAGTCTTTACCATCATAAAGCCTGTTGACTCTGGCGATTGCCTGAAGTAAAGAATGTTCGCGTAAAACTCTGCAAAGGTAAAGAACAGTATTTTTGGGTGCGTCAAATCCTGTGAGCAGTTTATCCACAACAATGAGTATTTCTGGCTCACTGGCAAATTTAAATTGATTGATCAACTGTTTAATGTATTCTTCTTCACTGCCATAACGTTTCATCATTTTTTGCCAGAATTTGACAACATCGTCTTTTGATTCATCATCAATTTCGTCGTAACCTTCACGCATGTCAGGTGGCGAGATGACAACTTCTGATGATACATGGCCGATTTCATTCAAGTATCGATTGAATTTAAGGGCAGTGGATTTATTCGGAGCGACCAATTGCGCCTTAAACCCTGTACCCTGCCAATTTTCTCGATAATGCTCACTGATATCAAAGGCGCGCATAAATATGACCTGATCGGTTTTGTTCAGCATTTCAGCTCTGGCATATTTCTTTTTCAAGTCCGCTTTTTGCTTTGTTGTCAGTCCTTTGGTATGGCGATCAAACCAGAGATCCACAGCCCCTTGGTCTTGTGTAATTTCTACATGACGTCCTTCATATAAAAGGGGCACAACAGCGCCATCTTCAACCGCCTGAGTGATTGAGTAATGCGGTTTTATTAATTTACCAAATTTTAAAAAATTGTTCTTTTCTTTTTTGAGCAAAGGCGTGCCAGTGAAGCCCAAATAACAGGCATTTGGAAACATTTGTCGCATGCGGGCAGAAAAAGATCCAAATTGTGTGCGATGGCTTTCATCAACCAAAATGAAAATATCACTGGATTCATCCCTGAATTTTTTGACAGAAAAGGCTTTATCAAATTTATGGATTAAACTGGTAATGATTCCGGCTTTTTTTTCTGAAATCAAGGACAGCAGGTTTCGACCTGATGTCGCTCGTTTTGCTTCAAGTCCACAGGCAATAAATGTATTCCCCAGTTGTTTATCCAGATCTGTTCTATCTGTGACCAAGACAATCTGGGGATTAATGATTCCAGCATCCAACGCAAGATTCCTGACCAGCATGACCATTGTCAGTGATTTTCCAGATCCCTGTGTATGCCAGATAATGCCACCCTTCCGAATCCCATTGGGATCAACTTGCTTGACGCGGTTCAGGGTCGACTGAATGACAAAATATTGTTGATAGCGCGCAATTTTCTTCATTCCAGCATCAAAAACAATATAATTATATGAAAGGGAAAGCAGTCGTTCGGGTCGGCATAATGAATAAATGGCCTTATCCTGTTCTGTGATCAATCGTTGGGACAAGAATGCGTCTTTGGAAATATCCATTGATTTGATAATGTTTTGAATAACCGAATCCCTCAAGTCTTTTTTGATGATTGCTTCCAGGTTTTGATATGCCTGTTCTCCCTCATCCATGTGAGGTTCTTTCCACAGGCCCCAGAATTTGGCAGCCGTACCTGTTGTTGCGTACAGTGCCGCATTTTTATTGATTGCCAGCAGTAATTGAGAATAAATAAAAAGCTTTGGAATGTAATCATCATTCTGATTTCGAATGGATTGCGAAACCGCCTGTTTGATCTCAATTTTAGGCGATTTGCACTCAATAATACCAAATGGAATGCCATTGACAAACAGGACAATGTCTGGCCTGGCAGTTTCAGCACTTCGTGATTTTTCGACACTGTATTCAAGAGTTACATGAAACCGATTATTTTTCGGATGTTTCCAGTCAATATAATTGAGGGTAAAGCTCTTTGTGTTTCCTTCGATTGTTTGTTCCAAAGCAATTCCCAACGTTAACAGGTCGTAAATTTTTTCATTTGTTTTTAACAGTCCATCATATTTAATGTTTTTTAGTTTTTGAATGGCGGTTTGTATGTTTTCTTCACTGAACAGAAAATCATTTCCCTTATAGGTGATCTGATTGATTGTTTTTAATTGTGATCTGAGAATATTTTCCAGAAGAACATTACTTGCCCGGTTTTGACGCTCTGAAAGTGTATCTGAATTAGAAATGTATTCATAGCCCAGATTTAACAGTAATTGCAGGGCTGGCAGCTGGGACAGGTGTTTTTCATTATGTTGGAATTTGTTCATTTATATCTCCCTTAAAAAATTGAAATATAACGGTTTCAATTATGAAATGAACTTTAGTTAATAGATTCTATTGAAAAACCTTTTAAAAAAGAAGATGAGTTTTGAATTTTAATATCTCCCCAGGGCATTAGTTTTTTTTGGGGGTATGTAATATATAGCTGACGTTTTGCCCTTGTAATCGCAACATATGCGTTGTTTTTTTCTTCAATCAATGATTCCCCCTGTTGTTTTACTGCTCTGTAATCAGGAAAGGTTCCTTGCGTCATTCCGATTAAAAAGACTGTATGAAATTCAAGCCCTTTTACAGTATGAACTGTTCCCAGCATCAGGCATTGCTTTTCTCGATGGCACTGTTGGTGTCCTAAAGCAAGAAATCTTCTAAAATTTGATAAGGATATGCTATCTAGGTTTGAATTTCTCAAATAAGATTTCCACATTTTTTCCCACTCTGAAATATCGAAAATTGCCAGTGCTTTTTCATTATCATCAATGTGATCAAGTTCTTTTTTTATGTAATTTATCGCCCTTAAAAAATGCGATTGATTTCTATATAAAATAGTCCATGCTTGAGTCAGAGTTTTTATATTAGGATAATCTGTTTGCTTATCAAGATTCAATAACTCTTCTGCATTGTTTGTGCTGTGAGGTAAGTCAGTTTCAAGTTTATTGAGTATTTGTGAATAATGTAAAATATCTAAAGGATTGGCAATTACTCTTGTTCCTAAGTCAAATATTTTCATAATATCAGAGTCGCTTTCATATCCACTGGTATTTTTTTTATAAAAATAATTATCTTTAAACATGTCATCCTGTTGAAGTTTTTCCGCCAATTTATTGAATACAAAACGATTACGAGCTAATATTGCAATATCCTCCAGTTTGATTTCCTCTTCGATTTCATTTTCCCTATATATTTTTTTTGATAAAATATTTTTTACCTTTGCAATAACCCATTCAGCTTCCTTGTTTTCATCTGCGAATTCATATACTTTTGCCTCACCTAAAAAAAAACTATCCCCAATTTCAGTATCAGATTTGATTTTTTGAGCAAACTCCATGACATGTTTTGATGAACGATAATTTTTTGAAATAGTTTTACGTTCTGCATGAATATCTTTTACAAAATCAACCTGCATAAATTTTTTGTCAGAACCATTAAATCCATAAATAGCCTGATTTGGGTCGCCAACCATCATTACATTTGTTTGCGTATTACCACATAGCGCTTTAATAATATGGTATTGTGCAAAGTTAAGATCTTGAGCTTCGTCAATTAAAATATACTTGTAAATTCTACGATATAATTGGGCTATTGCTGGCCTTTCTATAAGTAAGCGATAAGCATATAAAAGTATATCATCATAATCAATTGCATTCTGAGCTCTTAATGATTGATTATACAGCTTATATGCCCATTGTTTATGAAAATTCCATCCACTATAATCGAATCTGTCATCATCTAATATAATAAGATTCCGCTTAGTTTTACTAATAAAAACAAGACAACTATTCAGTAAATTCTGCTTTTGTTTTAAATCTGGTTCATTAAAACTATTTTTAAAAATTTGATTTTCAAATAAAATTTTTTTAATAACTTTTTTTCTATCTTCCTCACGTTCAAAAATATGAGGCATTTCTTCAAATCCCAATTCATGCTTTTTTGAATATAGTATATCTGAGCAAAAAGCATGTATTGTTCCGATGAAAGAACGTTCATTGATCTTAAGAATATCTGAAAGCCTTTCCTTCATTTCATCAGCAGATTTATTTGTGAATGTTAAGCATAACACACTGAATTTTCCTGGTTTTTGAGTCAGCAAATAACGAACTCTTTCAGTCAAAACACGTGTTTTACCGCTTCCAGCAGATGCCTCTACAAGCAATGCCCCATCACCATCGTTATGATAAACGATTTGTTTTTGTTCATTTGAGAGTGTTTGTTTCATTTTCTTCTTCTTTTTTTGATAGAATAGATTTGAGTGTTTTTACCAGACGTCTGTATTTCCAATATTTTTCTAATGGGCTTTCAATATTCAATTCTTGACATATTGAAATAAATAGTTGTCTGATTTTATCTGGTATCATTTTTTCATCTTCATATTTTGATAAAATTATTTTAGTATATAAAGGGCTTAATTTTGTTTTATGATCTTCCATATAAGATATAATTTTATCATGATCCCAATTGTTAACTTCTTGTTTTTTGATTACATTGAAATCTTTCGATGTTGAATTACTGGTTAAGTATTCTACAATTGCCAATTTTACATCATCCGCGTAGTAAGCCAATAAATATTGTTCAAAATTATATTCATTGGGTAGATCAATAATTTTATCAATATCATTTATTTTGATCGTTTTTAATATACTGTTAATAACCATATCTTCTCCATCACTAAAAATAAACCATGAAATTTTTAGTGACTTTGCAAGGGTTATGAAAGGTGAATACTTTCTATAGCCATCAACAGAAATAATATTTATGCCTAAATTGAAAATTGAAGAACCAAAGTATTTTTCAGCAAATATGGGTAAAGCCTGTTCTTCTGTCTCACCTTCACAAAAAATCAGAATTCGAGCAAATAAAAACTCCCCTCGAGTGCTCATTATAACACTTTTGTAATTTCTAAGAAATTCTCTCTTTTCATCTTTTAATTTTTTAATGTTTCTATTTAATTCGCTTATTTTTTTCGGATGGCCATTTTTTACTTTGTTTTCTAAATCAAATATTTTGTTGTTATAGCCTAATTGAATTGGGTTTATTTTTGTTTCATCTGTTCCCTTATAAAAAAGACGAATTTCATTAAGTTCAGCCTGGCCTGCAATATAAGGAGAATGCGTACTGATAATTTTCTGTCCTTTCATATCCTTTAATTGATTATAAAGTTGTCTTTGTGCATTTGGGTGTAAATGAGATTCAGGTTCTTCTAATGCCAAAATGGGATGATAAGGTTCTTTTTTATGTTGATTTTCTTCACTTTCTTCCCATGACGCATAGGCATTGAATGACAATATCGAAGCCCAACTCCTGGTTCCCATACCATGATATTCCAATCCGAACATTTCAGACGCATTATCCTGAAAATAAATTTTCAACCCTTTATGCAAATCTCTAATTTTCTTTGGGAAAGGAGATATTTCGACACCTTTACCTTTTGTATTAACCGCCTTGTTCAGTTTTTCTAATTTTATTTTTAAATGTCTGAGTACATCAGCGCTTTCTACTGTTGTTTCATTGAGTTGGTTCAGCTGTGATTCAATTTCATTTAATATCTTCTCACTATAATGTATTTGAGCGGCTAATTTGCCAAAATATGAATTTCGAGCTTTCAAATCTTCTAATAAATCTCGCTGAGCATCTATGAAGAATAATGGCAATGCCTCTAACTTTGCAGATAATTTATCATTTTCGCTGGGTTCTACATCCCAGTCTGCTATAAAAAAACGTTCTACTTTGGTTTCATCTTTTTGACCTTGAAATAAGAATCGTGTTCTAAAGGCAAAAAAATCTCCAAAATCATCCTGTTGAATATCTTTACCAAATTCATTTAACCAGTTATCATCAAATTCGTTAACCCTGTCGCAATTTTCATTAACAGGGATAATATGAACATCTATGATAATCATTTGCTCAGCCAGTTTATTACCATCCTTATCAATAAAAAGATCGTCCTGGCTGACAATTCTTCGGTCTATTCCCAAAGCCAGATTCAAAGCTCTTAGAAAAGATGTTTTTCCTGAGTTATTAACGCCTACCAATAAGGTAATGGGTTGTAAACGAATATCTATCGCTTTTAATTTTTTATTCTTATTTTGTCTATCAGGATATTCATTTTAAGCGCCTTTCATCAAATTTATTTGATTTTTTTAGTATTTATTTAATTTAATTATTTAATCAGGATATCATGAGTAATTCATCTCCATCTGTTGGATGCCCAAGTGGATATTAAATTGTTGATGGCTTATTGTCCAAACGCATCCTTGCTTCATTAATCGCTTTATTTAGTTTTTCTTGTAGTAACTCTTTCGGTGGTAATTCCAGCCAGTATTCTGAAATATGAATGTCGTCTTTTTCCAGTTCCATTAGCTCAATGACTTCCTGGTCTTTACTACTGCATAAAAGAATAGCAATTGGTGAATTTTCACCAGGATGCTTTTCATATTTTGTGAGCCATTTGAGATAAAGTTCCACCTGCCCTTTGTATTCAGGTTTAAATTCACCGAGTTTTAATTCAATTAATACCAGCCTTTTTAGCTTTCTATGGTAGAATAGCAAGTCGATGTAGTAATCATTTCCGCCTATTTGCAGTCGTTTTTGTCGCGCCAGAAAAGCAAAGTCACTACCCAGTTCCAAAATAAACTGCTCCAGATTTTGCAAGATAGCATTCTCCAGATCCTTTTCACTGTAGTTGTCATTTAAATCGAGAAAATTAAGCAGGTATGGATCTTTAAGATAAATATTCACAGAAACCTGTTCGGTTTTTCCAAGTTTTGTCAATTCTTGCCGAATGACTTGTTCTGGTTGTTTAGCAATAGCACTTCGCTCAAACAACATACTATCTATTCGTTCTCGAAGAGTACGTACAGACCAGTTTTCGCTACTGCTCATTTTGGTGTAAAATTCTCGCTTGATACAGTTATTAATTTTGATTAATTCAATAAAATGTGACCAACTCAATTGTTGCGACAGTGTCGCAACAATTGAAATGTCTGGAAAATATTCATAAAACTGAGCCATACGCGTAAGAGATGAATAAGTAAAACCCTTACCAAATTCTTTTGTTAATTGTTGACTCAAGTTCTTGATGGTTTGCATGCCGTACTCGGCACGATCATTTTGCAAAAGTTGAATTTGAATTTTTTTACCAATATGCCAGTAGGTTAATAATAACCCTTTATTGATATGAGATACAACCTTAACTCTTGATTCTTCAACCATTTCTCTGATTTCTAAATATAATATATCGAATTCTTTAGAAATATTAATATCATCCTCTATTATTTGTGGATTATTCATGGCTACCTCGCTTGTTTTTTTTTGACCCATGTCAAAAAATTAACCTGTTATGTATTGATAAAACATATTTGAATCTGCAATTTCTTTGCTTTTTAACCCCTTGAATTCGAGGAGTTTCCTTGCATAATTATACATTTGGTCGATATTCACTGACTTTCCTTCAATTAATTGTCTCGACAATGTAGAGACAATTAATTGAGTGCATCCAATTCAAATTATTTTGTACCTGTTCTATTATTCGTAGGATTCATATTAACACCTTACCCGCCATTCACCAGTGAGCAGCTTTTGCATTAAACCTCGTTTTTGAAGTTTGTATTTTTCTGAGAGTTGCTTTAGAAGGTTGATTTCTTTTTGAACGATGTTTAGTGTTTCTGCTATTTGATGTTGTTCATCAAGTGGTGGCAGAGGGATTTTTATCTTTGAAAAATCCTTCCAGCGCAAACTGCCTCGACGATCGACTGATGCACTTGTCGTCACTTTAAAAATATGTTGAAATATATTTGTTTTTAATAACTTAAATAAATATTCAGGACAAACCTTTTCTTTGTTAACATCAAAAACAACATAAATTGGACTAACAATCCCTTTTTCGCAGTGACTCAATAGTCCAATCGAACCTTCCTCAATATGATTACTTGGATAACCAAATTGACCTTTTTTAATGACTTTATAATTCGATGTGTCATTACTAAAGACCTGTTTTCCAAAGTAAGCCAAAGAATCTACAAAACCATCATATTTTGAACATGATAAAACTGTCAGGTCAGCATGTTCGCTTCTTTGGCTAATTTCTTTTGCGATCATAGCTATTTTTATTAATTTCCAATCACATGGGTATTTAAAAAAAGTGCTATCTAATAAGGATACTTTTTGATTATTGATTTTTTTATGACCAAACAATAAACATTTGGCTGTGTGCTGAAGTATTTTTTCCTTCGCCTGAATCAATCGCTCAATTTTATCAATGGCCTCATCCCAGGTTGATAGTAGGTTGGCGATGGCTTTTTGTTCACTGAAAGGAGGAATTGAAATGAAGACCTCTTTTATGTTTTTAACTGATAAACCAGGCTGAGCCACGCCAGTTGCATATTTATTCAAATCAGCAAATATTAACTGAAAATAAAGCCAATTCACTTCAGTATTTAATTTAGGAGTAGCTACAACTGCATGTTCTGTTGCGAAAAATTTACCTTTTACTTTCTTTATATTTCCGCATAAAGCTCCTTGCCTTCCAATTAAAGGAAAAATGCCGTTGTGCGAATTTTTTTTGACATAACCTCGAAGTCCATTAGCACCATAACATGGATAAAATGACACTTTTTTTGTTTTTGAGATATCTGAAGCTGCTACAAATTTACCAGCTTGTAAATTGCATATAGAGCCTAATTTACCTCTTTTCCAGCCATTTGGTAGTTCAAGTTTTTTTCTATTCATCTCTGAATCCTCTTAATCTTCTCAGCAATCTTCCCCCTCACCTCAGCCAACTCTTTTTCCAAAACCTCAATTTCCAACTGAACCGCATCAATATCAATTTCCTCTTCCTCTTCAAAAGTATCCACATATCGCGGAATATTGAGATTAAAATCATTTTCCTTAATCTCATCCAAATCTGCAGAATGTGCATATTTTTCTATATCAATTCTATCAGCATAAGCTTTCATAATTCTGGCAATGTGATCTTCTGAAAGGGTATTCTGTTTTTTTTCAGAAACAAAATCTCGGCTGGCATCAATAAAAAAGACATTCTTGCACATTTCATTCTGCCCGCCTTTTTCACGACTTCTATCAAAGACAAGAATCGCCACTGGAATATTAGTCGTTGGAAACATATTTCCAGGGAGTCCAATGACAGCATCCAGCAAGTTATCCTCAATCATTTTCTGGCGAATGCGTCCTTCAGCAGCGCCCCTGAATAAAACACCATGAGGAACAACAACAGCGACACGCCCTTTTTTTTCAAGAGCAACTTCTACCATATGGCTGATAAACGCCCAATCCCCTTTACTTTTGGGAGGAACGCCCCGCCAAAATCGATTAAACTGATCATTTCCTGCATTTTCAGCACCCCATTTATCCAGGGAAAAGGGAGGATTGGCAACAACACAATTGAACCGCATTAATCGGTCGTTCTCTACAAGCAGGGGACTGTTTAAGGTATCGCACCATTCAATACGCGCACTGTCAAAGCTGTGCAAAAACATGTTCATGCGGCACAGGGCCCATGTGCTGCCATTGGATTCATGTCCGAACAGTGCAAAATTTCTATCATTAATTTCTTTTGCAGCCTGAATGAGCAGTCCACCCGAACCGCAGGCTGGATCGCAAATTCGATCTCCTGGCTTTGGACGAACAAGCTTTGCAACCAGCTCTGTCACTTTGAGGGGGGTAAAAAATTCACCGGCTTTTTTTCCGGAATCAGAAGCAAATCGTTCAATTAAATAAATGTAGGTGTTGCCGATAACATCTTCAGATACCCGACTGGGTCTCATGTCTAATTGGGGCTTGTAAAAATCTTCAAGCAACTGCTTCAGGCGTCTGTTTCGATCTTTTGTTTTTCCAAGATTGGCTTCACTGTTGAAATCAATATTCCGAAACACACCCTCAAGCTTGTTTTTGTTGGTGACTTCAATATGATCCAGAACAATATTGATTAATTCTCCAATATTGGGTGCTGATCGTCGTTCATACAGGCTGTAATATGTAGCAGGAAACGCATCTGCGACAGATTTTTTTAATGAGATCATTGGCAAAACAAAACGTTCTCGCTGTAATTTTCGGCGAATTCTTTCGTCATTATCACCATATTGCTTTTGATATTGTTCATAATGATCTTGCCACACATCGGAAATGTACTTTAGAAACAGCATCACAAGGATGTAATCTTTGTATTGCGCAGGATCAACAACGCCCCTGAATGTATCACAGGCCGCCCATGCCGCATTGTTAATGTCTTTTTGGTCAATTTGTTGACGCATTTTTTTATTCCTTTGTTAAATCCATTAATACTTTTGAAATATATTGGCTTCTTTTCTTTGAAATTTTATCCATAAGAATTGTCTCTAAATGAGATAATCTTGCCAGTTCAATAATATGCTGTTGCATTTGAATATCCGGTACATAAACCGCCAAATCTTCAATGGCTTTCTTACTGATCATTTTGTGAACTGTTCCTTTTGATCTTTTTGTTAAAAATCTTTGAGCATCCTCCTGGTTGATGTACCAATTCAGATACTCTGGAAGAACCAGTTCGGGGTTTATAATTCTGATTTTCAATAAAGGTGAAGCAACAACCGCCTTACCCAGGTCTTTTAAAAGTATTGCTGAGGTTGTTATTTGGCCCCTTGATCTAAAAACCAGATCACCTTTTTTAATCAGATGATGTTTTTGCAGCTTTGATTGATCCATTTCTACTTTAACAATATTTTCACAACTGACCGTATTGTCTTTAAGCAAATCTTTCATTTGAACAACAGATATGTTGCCTTCTTGTTCAATTTCAAGACGACTTCGAAATGAGTAGCCCATTTGGACTGTTGATATGTGTTTTATTGTTGTTTTCATAAATTGATTGTTTTATTTTTAATTTTGTTTCAATATAATAATACTGACTAAATTTTATTTGTCAATAAAATTATGCAAAAATGTCATTTTTGCATAATAAAATAAATCTCGACTTTAATTTTTATGAGAAATTAAAACATTATTTATTGATTTATTAAATCGTACGTCAATAGCTTCGAAAAAAAGAAGTAATTACGCGAGTGGTTATTCCAATGATACCATTATGGTGAATTATGAAGATTATGGATTTTGCAGTGTAATTCCTAAGCCATATACAAAAGATCAATTATCTGAAATTTTAAATGAATCTTTGAACCTTTTAAGAGAATAAAACCTTCGTCTCCATATAATCGGTTTCAATCCAATCAACTGTTTTAACGTAAATGTTGTATAGATAATAGGTAATATTTCCATTAGATTGGCAAAAAATTTATAAACGTTTATGGCAAGTTATCTGCATTTTTATTGAATTCCTATTATTTATTAGAAATATTGGAAGGAGAGATTATGTTTAAAAGCATAAGAACACGCTTGATCTTTGCGTTTTCAGTGATGGCCACTTTGCCAATCGTAGTTGTGGGCCTTATCCTTTCTTACAAAAGCGTTACAGCCTTAAAAGATGAGGCGATATCGTACCAACGAGCTGAGTCTGAACGAATCGGCATTGCAGTGGAAGATTATATTCAGGAACTTGAAAGGGTGCTGGAATTAACCTCCAAGGCGCATCGTTTTATATCGCTTTCCAAAAACAGAAAAAAGGAAATACTGGAAGAGTTACTTGCGTATGAAAATCGTTTTGAGCAACTCACATTGATCGAGAGCAGTGGCAAAGAGATTATCCGCTGTAACCGAATAGCGGTTGTACTTGAAAATGCCCTTGAAAACCACTCTGACGATCCCTTATTTAAGCAGGCCCTGATACTAAAAGCCAATATTTTTAGTCCGATTCAATTTGATTCAAAAACCGGTGAGCCCTATATGGTCATTGCAGTCCCATTATTATCATATATGACTGGGAATATAGAATATGTCTTACTTGGCTCAATCCGTTTGAAAAAGTTATGGAATATTTTATCGAATCTTTCACATAAAGGTGAGACTGTTCTCATTGTTGACGAAAAAGGGGATATTATCGGGCACCCTGACCCTTCTGTTGTCCTAAGCGGTAATAAGTTTATGGTGCCCAAAAATCAACAGGGAATAGCGACCGATCTTGATGGGAATTCGATTATTTTCGCCAAAAAAACAACTCACATTTGAAGGTCTCTCTCTGTATATTATCGCTTATAAGGAAGTTAAAGAAGCATTATATTTAGCCAGAAGTATTTTTTTTATTAGCCTTTTTGTTATCGTAATTGCACTTTTTTTTGCTATTGTTTCTGCAACCTTTGTCATTGGCAATATTGTCAGGCCACTACAACATCTTTCAAATGTATCTCATGATATCAAGGATGGGAACTTGAATCTCCAGGTTAAAATTAGCCGAAGTGATGAAGTGGGTGAACTTGGAAAAGCCTTCAATGATATGACCCAACGTTTGCGTGAAACCATCGAAAATCTTGAAAATGAAGTTGAAGAACGCAAAAATGAAATTAAAGAGCGGAAGCGTGCTGAAGCAGATAAATTGAAACTTGAATTTCAACTGCGTCAATCCCATAAAATGGAGGCGATCGGTACTTTAGCAGGTGGTATTGCGCATGATTTCAATAATATATTAAGCATAATCATGGGGTATACTGATATTTTGTTGGATGATGATGATTTAAAACATAAAGGTGTTGAAGAGTTGGATCAAATAATGAAAGCAGGTCATCGTGCGAGGGAACTGGTTAAACAGATACTCACTTTCAGCCGACAATCGGAAAGTGAAAAAAGCCCGCTCATTCCCCACATTATCGTAAAAGAAAGCCTGAAGATGTTAAGGGCATCTTTACCATCAACCATCGAAATTCAAGAAAGCATCCAGGAATGTGGTAAGATATTGGCTGATCAAACGCAATTTCATCAGATTATCATGAATCTTTGTACCAATTCGTATCATGCCATGAGAGAATCAGGCGGTACAGTCGCATTTAAAATGTTTGAAGTAACAATGACCAAAGATGATTTGAAAGTTCTGGATTTCACCTTATCGCCGGGTGCATATCTTTGTTTAGAGATTAGTGATACAGGAACGGGTATTAGTAAAGAGAATTTGTCCAAAATATTTGATCCCTACTTCACAACCAAAAAACAAGGTGAAGGTACAGGGCTTGGCCTTTCCATCGTGCATGGAATCATTAAAAGTTCAGGCGGAGAGATTGCTGTCTACAGCGAAAAAAATATTGGAACAACTTTTCGTATTTATTTTCCAATAATTGATTCTGAAAGTACGATAGTCGTTGAAAGTTTTAATCAACCGATCCCCACAGGAACTGAGCGTATTATGCTGGTTGATGATGAAGAATCTATTGTCTTGATGCTGACAAAGATGCTCCAGGACCTAGTACAGCAAGGCAGAAATAATGCCCCTGTTTTTAAAATCGTTATAAAAATATCGTATTCGACAAAGCCACGACCGCCTGGGGTTGAAACCCCAGGCTATTTCATGTCG
>Ga0272440_1000949_pt1 | contig 24178 bp, 26 predicted proteins | sample SSMMMBAug17_FD_192440 | JGI IMG/M metagenome (GOLD analysis project Ga0272440, IMG submission 192440) | Marine sediment archaeal communities from Little Sippewissett salt marsh, Falmouth, MA, United States - SSM-MMB-Aug17 | ecosystem: Environmental > Aquatic > Marine > Wetlands > Sediment ...
ATATAAATAGTAATATATATATAAATAGTAATATATATATAAATAGTAATATATATATAAATAGTAATATATATATAAATAGTAATATATATATAAATAGTAATATATATATAAATAGTAATATGTTTTAGTAGCTCAGATGGTAGAGCACAAGGCTGAAAACTTTGGGGTCGCTGGTTCAAGTCCAGTCTAAAACATAAATGATCAAACGTAACTCAATAACTAAATTATTTTTTAAATATGTATTACTGAATTCGCCTTCAATATTTATAGAAAATAAACTTTTTGGGTTACAAAATACAACAGTTGTTTTAACAAAAAAAAATTTTCTATATACTATACTACATTTAACATTAACCTCCACGATGAAAAATGTTCAATTAGTAGACATGTTCGCTTATGAAATACCTCAAAATAATTTAAATTATAAACAATCCAGCAATATTATTGTTTATAATTTTTCGTCATTACAAGAGGAGAAAAAATATTATTTATTTGTAGAGCAAACGTCTAACATAACTAACTCATTAAATAATAATAAAAATAATTATTGAATTAACACGATTGAAAATTATTATTCCGCAGCTAATTGACTAGAAAGAGAAATTTCAGAATTTTATAACATAACTTTCCAGCATAAAAAAGATGTACGGAACTTAATGCTGCAGTATGGGGATTTTACAGCACCGATGTTAAAATCATACCCGACTGTCGGTTTAAAGGAGTATTATTTTAATGTGTTGAACCAAGTAATCACACAAAACTATCTAGAATTAACTAATTAATTTTTTAATATGTACTAAAAAACGAGCTATCGTCTAACGGTTAGGACATTAGATTTTCACTCTAAGAATGCCAGTTCGAATCTGGCTAGCTTGATATATGTTACCTTATTATACTTCTGTTTTTGACATTAATAAAAAACTATCGAAAACAATACAATTAAAAAAGACAACTACTTTAAATGAAAATTTTAAAAATAAAATAAAATATAAAATAAGGTTTTCGTCTTTATTAGCACCTAATAATATACAAAAATCCTCATTACTATTATTAAATTATAATTCAAATGTACTTAACCAAACTAAAAAAGTTTCTACGCCTAGTATGAATAGAAAAAATAATGTAAATAGGTTGTTGATCCAACAATCCTATATCTTAACATCTTGAATCGCATACACCTCATTAGTAAACAATGGTATAAAATTAAAAATAGATGACTCAGATGAATTAAAAAAAATAGTGATTCCTAAAGCTCCTTTGGTAATATTACCTAAGCGGAAAAAAATATTAACACATTTAAAAGCACCAATGGCTCATAAAACATTTTCGCAAGAACAATTTCAACTAACATATTATTATTTTTTTTCAAAATTTAATTTAAATTATCCTAAAAATACGACTATACCTTCTATAAACGGTTCCATTTATTTAAATTTACAATTACGATCTTTTAATTTTATTCAAGGTACTAATGTTTTAGAAGTTCAAAAATTTATATTCTTGACAACAGCACAAGATTCAAAATTTTTTAATTTAAATTTATATAATCGTTAAAGTTATGCCTATATGATGGAATTGGTAGACATGCAAGGCTTAAAACCTTGTCCATTAACTGGGTCCTGGTTCGAGTCCAGGTGTAGGTAAACAATGAATTTTTTTTATTATATTTTAAAAAATATTCTTAAATTTAAGTTTATAACGGTATGTTTTTCTTGTTTTTATATTTTTATATTTTTCTTGCAAATTATTATTCCGAAATGTATTATTAGTTGTGCATTGATAAATTACTATGTCGCATACACTTTAAATTATTTTTTCACAGTCCTTACCATTTATTACCATTTTTTTTTAGTTTTTTTAATATTTTTTATTATATTTTTAATTATTATTAATTATTAATGTATATTATATATGTAAATTATACTCTATAATAATATATAATAAATGTATATCATTACCTATTCAACCCTTTGAAGTTTATATTTTTTATTATTGTTTTATTCTACTATTTTAATTTCAATAGTTATTTACCTAATTCCTACACTAGTTAACTTTTACTCAACTTTAAAAGTTAAAAAAAAATTTTATTTTATAAACGGTTTTTCACTTTATTGAATTCTTTGTATTTACATATTTTTAAATATTATTAACATTTGAATTTTAAAAACCCCTGTGGTGTCTATTTGATCAAATCATTTTTTAATTAATAATTATAATTTAAAAATGGTTTATTTTATTTTTTTTATTTTCCTTTTTATATTATTAGTCTATACAACTGTTTTTTATATGTCATCAAAAGAAGTATATGACTATTATATGGTTATTATTAATTTTAATCTATGGATGGTAATATTACACTCAACTAACTCATTATTCTCTGTACTTTTTGTAATCGAAGTTTTAACCACGTTAGTTTTACTTTTAAATACTGTTTCTGTTTTTTCCTCAGCTTATTTTAATTTAAATTTAAAACTTTCTTATTACGATTTTAATCATAAAAATTTACCGTCAAGTTTTATTAAATCTATATTATTTTATTTTTGAACATCACTGCTTTCTTCTTTATTTTTATATTTTTTTTTAATATTTTTTTATCAACGAATTAACACATTTGATTGGTATGTAGTTGAATACATATTTACTTATTTTATAAATTTTACTTCTTTAACATCGTTGATGAAATTTTCAGTTATTTGATACTTTTTAATTTTTTCTTTTTTTTTAAAATGTGGTTTAATGCCTTATTTTATATGAAAACCAACTTATTTTAAAGGAGTACCTTATTATACATTGTTTTGATATATTACGTATTTTTATTTATTTTTATTTATTTTTATTGTACAGTTATTAACAAACTATTTTTCAATAATTTTTTATCAATATATTTATTTAATATCTATATTTGTTTTAGTGGGTTTATTGTTTTTAAATTTACTTATTTTAGAAACATACTACATTAAATCATTTTTAGCTATTAGTAGTATTCTAAATTCAACTTATCTAATTTTTATTTTAATTAACCCACACACCCTTACCACCTTATTTTGGTTATAAATAAAAAAATAAAAAATGGCAGTAGTAAAATCTCCAAAAAATCACCGTAAAAAACTGTTTTGAAAATATAAATATAAAACCAGTAAACGTAAACAATTAGAAACACAAAAAAAAATACATCTATTAATACGTAATTATTCTGTTAAAGAACAAAACATTCGTATAAATAACTATAATTCTAAAATTAAACACTATTCATCTTATTTATATGACATAAAAACACACTATAATGATCCGAGGTTTTTAGTATGGACATACCCACACGGTAAAGAACTTATTATTATCACTGAAAAATTAACTTTCCATAAAAATTTTAATAAAAAACTTTTAACAACAAGACGACTTAATACTATATATACTCGTCAATTTCGTAAAATCATAAAATTATACATAGCATTTATAAAACATAATTTAAAAATTATGGTAGAGTCAACTACTACTATCACCGATGAAATTTTACAGTTAGAAAATATTGAGGATATACCTTTAGCTGAGTATTCTATACTTCATCAAAAATGAATTGAATTTTTACAGACTCCAAATTTTATTAGTTATATTGAGGATAATACTGATTATACACTAGCATATGATATAGAAGACAAAGTTTTATTAGTTGATGGCCATCCTGTTTTTATACGAAAAGGGATTTACGAATATATGAAAGAGAAGTGGTGAACGAAAAAAGAAATTATTAAAGAAGAAACTTCTAATCCTGAAATACCTGTAGACAAGACATTAGACATACCTAAGAAAAAAATTATATATAAAAAACATAGTAAAACAAAATATTATAAAAAATACAATAAAACATGACGTTATAAAAAGTTTAAAAAAAGATACTTACAGCGAATTAATACTTACGTAACTCTATCTTTAAATTCTATAGATACAGATAATTTTTAAAATTGATATAAATGTTATTTTACCATCTAGTTTTTGATACAACTATTTATTTAGTATTATATTTATTAATCTATAATTCTATCATTATTATTATATTCTGGACATTCTTCCAAACTTTAATTATTTCATATAAAACTCTTAATAATTTAAATACAATAAATGTGCAACCTTTTTTTGTTTTTATAATGACAATAATGTTATTATCTGCCGCCGGAGTACCACCATTAATGGGTTTTTTTTCGAAACTATTTGTGTTACAAATAATTTTAAATACAAAATTTTTTTTAATTTACATTTTATTCTTTTTTAATTTATTGTTAGGTTTGTATTTTTACGTACAAAATATAAAATATATTCACTCTAATCAGTTTACTTTTAAAAAATCTCAATATGTTATTACAGGTGAGAAACTTACCCTTCATTATTATTATTTTTCTTCATTAATTGTATTACTTAACCTTTTATCTTTTAATTATATTGATGATCTATTTTTAATAATTGCTTGAATAATGAGTTAGTGTTAGTTTTTATTTTTTAATTAAGTATAAAATATAAAAAATGGTATTAAGACCTCGAAAATTTAAATTTAAAAATCGACATAAAAAAAGATCTTTTGTAAAATTATCCCAAAAAAAAATTAAATTAGTTTATGGCCAATATGGGTTAGTTACAATGCAGCCAGTAAAACTTTATAGTAAACAAATTTTCCGTTTTAAATTATTTTTGAAAAAAGGGGCAAAACGAGCCGATAAAACTAAAAGACATATTTGATTTAATATGTTTCCGCATTTACCCTTAACAAAAAAAGTTAGTGGTTCTCGAATGGGTAAAGGTAAAGGTAAGTTAAGTGGTTGAGTAGCTATTATAACACTAAAAACAAATTTATTTGAGTTCAAAAATTTAAGAGTGGGTCGAGCTAATTATTACTTAAATCAATTAGCCGCGAAATTACCAATTAAGACTCAGATTTATTCAGCACCGGCGATGAATTCGACATCACACCCAATTTGTAAACCTAAACGGTTAATAAAATCAGAAATATTCTGATAGTTATGATGTGGTATGGTTTTATATATTATATACTATTTAATTTTTTATTATTATTATTTTACTTTTTTTATTTAAAAATTCAATTAATAATCTCTACAAACCAATATAAATACTTAATAAATTATAATTCAATATTTGTTTATACAGTTTTTTATTTATTTTGAATTATTTTAGTTATGATAAACTATTTTCATACTGAAATATTAAATTTATCTTTTTGCTTTTTAAATTTGAATTTATACACACCTACAATTTCATTAATTTTTTATAATGAAGATATGTTTTTAAATATTTTACAAGTTTATTATTACCCATATATTTATATATTTGTACTAATAACATCTTTGTCAATAGTATATACTTTAACTTATTCAATAAATGAATTTAAAGATTTTATGTATTATTTACTTTTAATAACGATTGCTGGGTTAGTATTATTTTTTTCTAATTCGATTATTTTATTTTTTATGGCTTACGAAACACTATTAATTCCTTCATTCTTTATATTATATAAATATGCGAAGACGAAACGATCCGTTGAGGCAGCTTATTTAATGTTTTTTTGAACTCAATTTGGGGCATTATTTTTAATAACACTATTTATGTACTTATTTTTAATAACAAATTCATCTTACTTTAGCGTTATTGAGGTGACATATTTTTCAAATTATGAAATAAATTTTTTTTTCGTATTTTTGATAGTTGGTTTTGGAGTAAAATTGCCTATATGACCATTTTACGGGTGATTACCTAAAGCTCACGTAGAGGCTTCAACAAATTTTTCTATTTTTTTAAGTGGTGTTTTAGTTAAATTTGCTTTTTTCGGACTGTTAAAAGTTTTATTAGTTCTTTCAGTCGAACCTACGTTTACATTTGTGTATCCATTTTTGTTTATAGGTTTAGTGGACTCGGCATTAAAATTATTTTACCAAATTGATTTAAAAAAATTAGTAGCCTATTCAACAGTTTTAGAAATGCATTGATTAACAATTTGTATTATAAGTGGTCAGTCGAATTTACTATTGTCAGGTTATTGTATGCTTATAAGTCATGCATTGTTATCTACTAACTCATTTTTACTTGTTGATGCGATAGCTCGTCGATTTAAAACACGTTTAATTACTGAAATTAGTGGTGTTAATTTTTTAACACCTAAATTATTTTTAATAGCACTAATAAATTTATTAGTTTTTTTAGGTTTCCCAGGTACTTTATTTTTTATTGCTGAATTTTTATTTTTTGCATTTTTTTTTGATTTATTTCCTTTAATGGCTATAATTTCGATGTTATTATTATATTTAATTGCTCCAACATTTTTTTTTAAATCATGAATGAACGCACTTTTCGGTTATTCAGCTTTTTTACAAAAAAAATTACCAGCAGATTTAACATTATCAGAGTTTGTTATTTTTACTTTTGTACTAGTACTAATGTTATGATTATCAATTATATGACAAAGTTTTCTTTTTTAAAAAAATAATAAATGGCGACATATAAACAAGGAGCTAAAAGAAAACGAAAATTTAGAAAACCTAGTTTAAAATATAAAAATCCTACAATGTCACGTACACCAATTTTACGTCGATGTCCTCAAGCGAAGGGTATTGTTACTCGAGTAACAATTATGAGCCCCAAAAAACCAAATTCAGCTATAAGGCATGTTGCAAAAGTAGCATTAAATAAAGGTTTACGTGTTACAGCTAGGATTCCAGGGCGTGGGTATTTATGTGTAAAGTATAATAGAGTACTAGTTTGCGGTGGTAGAGCTAATGATTTACCTGGTGTCGGGTATACAGCTATAAGAGGTGTATTTGATTTCTCCCCGGTTGTTGGGAAAAAAAGACGACGATCTGTTTATGGTGTCCAAAGACCTATTGGTTTTACGAATTTTGTACGTAGAAAATTTAGATATTAAATCTATAAAAAATGAAATTAGAATGAATATCTTCAAGAATTTTATCATTAGTAACTTGAGCTAGGGCAGGATCGCTATGACCATTAACGTTTGGTTTAGCGTGTTGTGCTGTAGAAATGATGCATTCAGCGATGAGTAGATATGATATGGATCGGTTTGGAATTATATTTCGAGCTTCACCTCGTCAAGCAGATTTAATAATCGTCGCAGGTACATTAACAAATAAAATGGCGCCTATACTTAGACGCTTATACGAACAAATGACTGAACCTCGTTGGATATTATCCATGGGGAGTTGTGCGAACGGTGGTGGGTATTATCATTATTCATATTCGGTTGTACGTGGTTGTGATCGTATTGTCCCAGTAGATACATATGTTCCAGGTTGTCCACCAAGTGCAGAAGCTTTACTTTTCGGATTAATTCAATTACAAGGGAAAATAGGTTTTACTTTATCGGAATTAAATAACTTGAGTGAATGGTACGGAAATGATCATATTTAAATAATTTTGGTTTTAATAAAACAGTGAAAAATTCACTTGAATTTTCTGATGCCTCATTTAATTTTTTACCTAAACGTATTTATTACACAGCTTTTAAAGTTTTTAGAAAATCAGTTTGATTTAGGCAACATAAAATACATAATTCAGGTATTGTACGTCGAAAATATGTAAAACGTAAGCGATTAACATCTAATATTCAGACATCAAAAATATTAAAGTACTGAGCATTTTATTATTTTAAATTGCAACAAACTTGACGCGCATATCAACTTTATGGTATTTTTAACTTGAATTTAATTTCCCCTAACTATATGTATTATTTTAAAACATATAAAAAAGGTGTCTCCCACGAGTATTTAAATGTTTTGTCATATTCAAATAAAACTATTTTAAATACAAATACACGATTTTTAATAGCAAATAAAAACAATTGAAAAACATTAGCAAAAGGAAATCGAAATTCTATGATAACAGTTTACGATTCTCCTGAGGTTTTAAATTATTTTAGTGAGAGTAAATACATGTTACCTTCTTTAATTAAAGATGATTTTTTATACTACCCTATTTCTATTTTATATCAAAAAAGTTTATTGTATAATATGAATACTTATAGAAATTTTATTTTTAAATTGATATTAAAAAAAATTATAACTTTCCGTAAAATTTTAGTTCATATTGTGCTTTATTCTATTTCAAAATCAACCCGAAAGTAAATCTATAAAAAATGGAGCTAAGCCCTAATATCTATAAACCTATAAAAAATTATAAATTTAAATATTCATTAGTACGACAAAGAGTCGCATCTAATGCATCCCGTAATATCTACTCATATAAATTTTTTCTACCTTATAACTTCCGATATAAAAAACTAACTTATTATAAAAAAAATAATGCTGGATTTTCAATGAAAACTAGTAAAATTTTGCGAAGTAAGGGTTCTAGGAAAATAAAATATATGCGACCTAATATTAACTATACATTTAACGACACCCATATATATTTTATAGGGGGTTTGATTTTTATTCCATATATAAATAAAGCAGTTTCTATACTTTTTTTATCTACAGGATCTATAACATACTTAACAACTACTAATAATCATAACTTATTCACGCTTCAACGTGCAAAAGCCCATATTAAACCCATACCATATTACGCTCGCCAAGCTGTTTTAAGTTATCAAAATTATAATATACTTTCGATTCCAATACTAATTAAGCAGTTACCTAAAAATAAAGATATCTGTCTTGTTGAACAATACCCAACTAAAGGAATTCAGTATATTAGAAGTTCAGGTTCTAAAGGTAAAATTTTAAAAATGGATTCTAGGACTAATATTGCAGTGGTACTGCTGCCATCAAAAGCTCTAAAAACTGTTTCTACTTATTCACTTTGTTCAGAGGGTTATGTTTTTTTTACTGAAAATAAAAAATATAAAAATACAAAATCGGGTTATTACCGAAAACACGGTATAAAACCTGTAGTAAGAGGTGTAGCGATGAATCCAATAGATCACCCACACGGGGGACGTACTAAAAGTATTAAGTTACCCCGTACACCGTGAGGAACAGTAGCTAAACGTAAGTAAAAGTATGGTAAAAGTAAAATAAAAAATGGGTTATTTATATAAAAATTCAACTCAACTAAAAAAGAAAAAAAAATTAAATTACTTTTCTCCTTCTGTATGACGAACTTTATATTTAATTGAAGTAAATCCTATTAATAAAATGAAAGAAAAAAAAATTTATTCCCGCTCATCACAAATACCAATAGTGTATTTACGTAGTGAAGTTATAATCTATTCAGGTAAAAGATGAGTTCGTAAACGTATAAATAAGTGAATGATTGGTCATAAATTTGGCGAATTTACGTGGAATAGAAAATGTGCTCTTTATAAAGCTAAGCAGTTAAAAAAAAAAAAAAAAAAATAATTAATGAAGTTTGAACATATCGTCCATATATATTGAACAAAAGGCTTTTTTTACGGGGGTAGTCAGTTTTATTTTAATAAAACTCCGGAAGAATTAATTCATCTTTTACCGGGTTTAGGTACTTATATTACACGAATACTTATAACACGATTTGAACTTACCTATTTTAGACGTAACTATTGAAATTCAAAACTAATTACATACCAAAATATGAAAAAAATATCAATTATATGACCTTTGAATTTAATTTTTTCCCAAATTAATTCTGTAAATAATGTGGCTACTGACGTATTAATTTTAAAAATATTAAAACTATACTTAATTAAAAGTTATAGAGGTCGTTGTCATTTTTTAGGAAAACCAGTAAGGGGTCAACGTACGTGATCAAATTCTTGAAGTTCATATTATAATAATAAGATTTTAAGGGTATTTGTTTCTAATGCTATAGCAAAGCAAAACAACGAAGAACGTCCTGAAAAAATAAATTTTAAAATGATACGTAAACGTCGACATGTTTCACGTAAGAAAAAAAATACTAATAAAGAAGAGAAACGTTTAAAATGATTTTAAAATTTATTTTTTGTCTATATAAATTACTATAGGAGTATTTAAAATTTATGGAAAATAGTTTACACCAACAATTAAACTTTAAACCTAAAAATAAAAAAAGAAGAAATAAAAAAAGATATTGACAACGTTGAAATAAAAAAAAACATTTACTAAATCCTAAATACTCATCAAATACTAAAATTATGGCTATTCAACATAATTTTTATAGGTATAAACATTGACGGAGGTTTGAAGAGTGATTTTATAGAACTTATCTTTATAGACGTACGGTATTAATAAGTGATTTAAGGGAGCGTCGTAATGGAGGACGTAGCTTTGTACGATGACAAAAACATAAAGTACATCACGAAGAAATTCAATCGTTACAGACTGATAATATTCGTAAGTTTAAAAATATAGTAAGTTTTCATGACTATATTGGTTTTTATAAAACAAATCCCCACACTTTAAATAATTTTAATTTACTAGCTTACTTTTTTGTGAACCAAATACATTACAAACTATTTAAGTTTAATTCGTTATTCTGAGTTAGAAATCAGAAATTACTTGATGATTATAGTAGGAAATTAATTCTTTTTTCAACTTATAATTATAGACGGAATCCTCAACAAATCCGTTATCATTGACAAAATAATTATAAATCCTTAACTAAATTAAAAATTTCTTATGAAAATGGAATGTATTATAAACAATTAAAAACAAAAGATAAAAGTCAAGATTTTCAAAATTGACTTATACGTAAACAATTTAAACTTAAACGAATTCGTAAAATGATGTATGTTCCTAGGTTAAGACATAAACAGTATGTTTATGCACACCTTAAAAATTTTTTAAGGTTAAGTAGGGTAAGAAATTATGGTCGTAGAGTAAAATATTTAACGCGACGTATGTTTAAACCTAGATATAGTTATTGACAATGAAACTTTTTTAATCAGTTAAAAACCACAAGGTATACGTTACAACTTACCCGTTTAAAATCATACCGATTATTTATGTGACATGTTAGTTATAGAAACGCTAATAGACGGACGAGAAAAGTACTAATGAGTGAGCCTTACTTAAAACCTGAGCAAAAAACTCAAATAAACCTCAGTGAGTACGGAAAGTATTATATTAAACCTCAATTAAATTCTCTAACAAAATCTGTAACTGTAAATAAATATTTTTTATATTACTTACAAAGAAGTTTTATTTATAACGAGACTGGCTTTATAGGATTACCTTTTATACGATATAATTATGATTTAAAACGTTTAAATTTAGATAAATTAAAGATTTTAACACGAAAATTTTGATTAGGTGAGGACATTAAGTTACACTTTTTAAAGCAATTTTTAGTTATAAGATCTAAAAATGTAACTAAAACTCCTCTTGAATTGAAAAACATTAAACGCCGTTGACGTAAAAAAAAGTTTTTACAACGTAAGCGAATGTTATTTTTAAATTTTTATACTAGACTTAAAGTCCGTCAAAAAGCTACACTAAGTTCTTATTTTTCATTACCCAAAGCAATTCAGTTTTTATTTATCTATGATCGGTTACAGAATATTAACGTTTTTAGTGAGAAACCAAATAATTTTTATTTTAAACTAAAACAACGGTATAGTTTTAAATTTTTCAAATTAGATAAATGAAAAAAATGAAAGTATAATAATCATTTACGGATCTATAAATTAAATTATTTAAGTACTATAGGATTACGTAAATTAATGCTAAAAAAAGCCCCTATAAATAGCTATTTACAGAAAAAAAAAAAATGACAAAGTTTACGTACAAAATCGTATAGACAGTGAAATTTTAAAAGGCGTTTAGTTAATTCGTATAAAGTTTCTAAAACATCAGTTTTAGATAGGGATACAGTCGCGTACTATAGATATAATTTAATATTTAAGAAGTTTTTTCGGTACGACTCTTTTACTTCTAAATCTCTCTGAGTATCGAAGAATCGAGTAATGCCTAATGCCGACTCAACATTACGTAAACGAGCTATAATTCGTAAAAAAGTTTTTACTTGAGTCCCATTTACAAACCAAGCATGGAATACTAGAGCTATTAAACGATTTAATACTCGTACATCAAACTATAAACTAAGGTGATTTAATAAATTAAATATTTCAAATTCTACAAAAACTAACAAAAATAAGTACAACATTTCTTTTAGTAAACTAGTGAGAACAAGGTTTGTTTGAGCATCACGTAAACTTTCTTTTGCAAAATTAATTCCTAGAAAAAAACCTTTTTATAGGTATCAGTACGACAAACTTAATAAAAAAAAAGAAGATAGTTGAGGTACTACTAAGAAAAAATGACGTTTATATAGAACACTAAAATTAGCTAGGAAAAAAATAATTTTTGAAACAAATTTAAATTTTATAAATAAAGAATTATATTACTACCCAACACAGCAACACGTAAGAAAAACAAAAATTATTTCAAATTTAAATAATTTATCTGCAAAACCAAATTTAAAATATATTAATTCACATTCCTCATTATTTAATAGAAAATGAATCTTAAATAAATTAAATATTAAATTGACTCCTCGTAATTTCCTTAAAAAATATGTAAATTTTAATATAAGTAGTTTTTTAATTTATAAAACGTTTACAGCGAAAGCGGTATCTTATAAACATAAATTAGTTAAATGATACGTCCTTTACGATTTTGTTTATTCAAATGACTTACGTAAAAAACTTTTTAACCGTAAAAAAAGAATGTTTATGTTCAATTTAGTACATCGTCGATTTAAAAAATTTAAAAAATCTTTATTTTTTAAAAAATGATTTCCAATTAAACGGTATAAAATAAAAATTTTACAAAATTTGTATTTACGTTACTTAAATGAGAGTTACAATAACGTAAATAACCTATTCTCAATTTTATTTAGTACAAAAATACATAAAAATTTTAGTCATGATAATTTTTTTGCATACCAGAAAATGAAAAATTTATATTATCCAAACGAACATTATACACGAAATAAATACCATACGTATGATGTATGACGTGAGATGTACTTGAGACGTATACGTTTTAAACCTGGGTATCAACGTCTTTGACGTAGAGCTCGTATTGGTATTAAAGAATTTATGGGCTGACGTTATATTTACCAAAAACAATTAACAAAACAATTGTCGAAGTTTAAACAAAGTACAGTCTCAACCCGTTTATTGTTAAAAAATACAACATATAAACAAATTGTTATGTACTCTAGATTACTACCTTCAGAAGACTCTTTTACGTTATTTTTACGACAAAAACAATTATTTTTAAATGGACATATTCCAGCTTCGGGTTCGATTACCTGTTTTAGACATGACTTTATACAACTTTTAATATCTTATTCATACTATGTTTATTATAAATGACTAAAAAATTGAACTCAAATACGTTCATCAAAATTTAGACATCTAGTATACCGTAAAGGTAAAGCTTATAAATATAAAATAATTAAACAACGTAAGCAAAAAAGTTATTATATTCCTAAGTGAATTTATATTGTTAAGTATGATTTTATAGATGTAAAATCTTACTTAGAGGTAGATTATTTTACTTTGTCTGCGTTTATTGTTTATTCACCTTACTTATATTATTTCCACTACCTAGAACATTTCGATTATTTACGTACTCGGATATTAAGGTTATACAATTGAAAATATTTAACTTAAAATTAATCACAGATAATATTGTAAATTTTTATTGTAATATTAAAATGATCTGTATCTGATCCTTAAATTTTAAATATATGCGATCCTCTTTATTTAATTTTTGACATTTTTATTTATCTCAAAATAGTTATTCAGAGCGAAAAATAAAAAGTTTTGTTTTAAACTTTGGTCCTCAACACCCAGCATCTCACGGAGTTTTACGTGTAGTTTTGCAATTAAGTGGTGAATTAATAGAAAAAGCAGACCCTCATGTAGGATTCTTACATAGAGGTACTGAAAAACTAATTGAAAATCGAATTTATTTACAAGCTATTCCATATTTTGATAGACTTGATTATGTGTCTATGATGACACAAGAGCATGCATTTTGTTTATCAATAGAGGCTTTGATGAATTCAACTTCTTATACAGCAATTTACGTTCAAATTAGAGTAATGTTTGATGAGTTAACTCGTATCATGAATCACTTATTGGCTTTAGGATGTCACTCTTTAGATGTGGGTAATATGTCACCTGTATTTTGAGCCTTTGAAGAAAGAGAACGTTTAATGGAGTTTTATGAACGTGTTTCCGGGGCTAGAATGCATGCTGCATTTTATAGACCAAACGAACTTGATTGAACCGGTTTAAATTACCAATTTTTTTTAGATGTTTCTTTGTTCTGTAAAAACTGCTTTAAATCGTTAACTGAAATTTTTGCAGTTTTAACAAGTAATAATATTTGAAAAACTCGTTTAGTTTCCGTAGGTTCTTTAAACATACATGACGCTACAGGTTACAGTGTATCAGGTCCAGTATTAAGAAGTATTGGTATAAAAAAAGATTTACGGTTTAGAAAACTTGATACTTATGCATATTATTGATACTTAACTTTGCATAGTTTTTTAGGTAAACGTGGTGATAGTTATGATAGATTTTTAATTCGTATTAGAGAGATGTACGAGAGTGTAAACATAGTTTATCAAATTTTATCAAATATTACAAATATAAAAAAAAAAAATAATAATTCTAAAATAAATTATTTTAATTTTTTTGAATATGTATATAAATTACAACATAATAAATTGAACAAAAAAACAAAATATATCTCAATGGAATCTTTAATAAAACATTTTAAAAAATATAGCGAAGGTGAGAGAATCCCTAGGGGTTTTACTTATCAAGCTGTAGAAGCCCCTAAAGGTGAATTTGGAGTATCATTAATTTCTGACGGTACAACAAAACCTTACCGCTGTAAAATACGAACCCCTTCGTATCATCATACCCATATTATGGCAAGATCAGTACAAGGTCATTATATGGCTGATTTAGTAACAATTATTGGATCTCAAGATGTTGTTTTTGGTGACGTAGATCGTTAATTACATCAATAAAAAATGGATAGACATAACTTATGAATAGTTACAGATTCAGTTAAACGTAAACATTATTTAAAGTATGAATTTCAAAAACAACTTTTAAAATCAATAAAATTAAACAAAAATATTGCGTATTCTTATAGGTATCACGCGTATTTTATGCTTATTAATAAACCTCGAATAACCCGACGTACATTTATGGTAAATAGGTGTATTGTTTCGGGTCGTGTATGAGGTGTCAACTCTAAAACATACTATACAAGATTTGTTTTTAGAGATGAAATTTACCAATCAAATTTACCTGGTTTTAGACGTGCCAGTTGATAATATTTGATTATATGAGTATGTATGGTTTCTTATTTTTTTTAAAAAATTTAAATCTTATTACTTTCAATTACTATTCATTACTTTACTATTTTGATTATATAATAATCACGCTTCATTTAACAAATTCGTTTTCTTTTTTATTAATCGAAGTTACTGAGTCTTTTTCATTATTAATGTTATGTTTTTTTATTGTATTAACTTCATTTAATTTACTTACTACTACTTTTTCACAAAATAATATTTTAAATAAAGTTCATACTACAAATAAAACCGTATTTGGTAATTTTTATTCTAATTATTTTAACTACAATAACACACACTTTTTAATTCGATTTTAAACTTTAAGAAATGGATTTTATTTTTACATACGAGTTATTTTTTTGAAACATGTATATAAACCCAACTTTAATAAAATGAGAATTTTATAATATATTTGAGTATTTTTATTCTATATTATTAGTACTAATTAATTTCTTATTTTTAAATATATATTTAAAACAAACCTCAATAAATGCCTTAACTTTCGCAATAAAATATTTTTTTTTAATTGCATTATTAATTTTTGTACGCGGTGGTATACCCCGTTACCGTTATGATTTTTTAACAAAAATTGGATGAATAAAGTTATTAAGTTTAACTTTATCTTTTTTTATCATTTTTTATTTGACACTTTTATTATATTAATATTTACTTTTTTTAATGAAAAGGTTTGGACAATTATGAAATTTATTAAAAAAAAATTTATTTTTTTACTTAAACTTATTAACAACAACATTTTCTATTTATAATTACTTTGTTTGAAAAACTTCTAATTACGCAGATTTATATTGATACATGTGTAATGAAAAAACTAACTTTTATAATTACCTTTACTTTATTAACTTAAATGATAATGAAGAAGAGGATGAGTACTTCAGTGAATAGTCTAAAATTTAACTTTGTAAATTGGAACTAGCTTAATCGGTAAAGCGTCAGATTTTGGGTCTGTAGAGTAGAGGTTCGAATCCTCTGTTCCAAAAATGAATATATATCCTTACGCCTATGTTTTAAATCATTATAATTTTGTCTCGTTGAGGCAACAACCCTACGTAAAAATACAATTTACAAAAAAAACCTATCGATTAGTAAAACTTTTATATTCTATAGGTGCAATTCAAAATTATTTAATTTTTGAAAAAAAAAATACATTTAAAAAATATATTTTATTTAACGCCACGCATTATAAAAATATGCCTTTTTTTAAATCCGCACAAATTATATCACGACCTTCAAAGAACTATACAGTTTCGTATAAAACACTAAAAATAATTAATAAAAGTTTAAGACAATCAGTGGTTATTTTATCAACAGCTAAAGGCTTAATGACTCATAAAAAAGCTTTACGCCATAGGTTCGGAGGTATAATAATTGCAGTTTTACTTTAATTTTTGACAATAAAATTAATAAAAAATGAAAATTTTCAAAAAAATTTATTCTAAAATGTTTATTAAAGTTAAAGTTAAAGACAAAGAATTATATTTAAGAATAGTTATGGGAGAGTTACTATGGTTTTTTACTTTAGTTTACGGGTACCCAACAATGTTTCCAAATAAAAAAAATAAAAAAAAAGTAGAACAAGGGAGAGCTCACAGAGCTAAACAAAAAACACCTTTTGGGCGTAAATATCATAATTTATCACACGAAGAATTTTTTAAATGATGAAATAAAGAACGCGCTGAATACGATGAAAAATTATATGAATTATTGAAAACCTTTAAAAAACGTAAATTTCGACGTATAAGAAGAAATTATAAACTATTTTTTAAAAACTTTTTTTGAACGTTTTGAATAGGTGTAGGTAAACATAATTTTAATTTAAATAATTATTGAAAAAATTATCAAATCTCAGCTTCTATACGTAAATTTATAAAAAAAATGGCCGGACACGGGTCTTACCAAATTTATGGGTTTTTAGTTGTAATGTGGTTTGATGTATTATTAACCGATGATGAACCATTACTTGAACCAATTGAATGAAGTATGGTACAGTCTTGGATTTTATTTATTTTTATGTTTGCATGAATTGGTGAAAATTTAATTGCAAGCCGTTATGGAAGCTTTACAGGTAAAGATAAACGTTTATGGGCTGGTTGATATAAAGCATTCTGAATTATAGAATGCTGATATGTTTTTAATTACGGTTTTACTATGGTAGTTTGTATTATACCATATTACCATGAGTTAGTTTATTCCTTACCTTTAGTTCATTCTTGATGACATTGGTATAATAGAGTTTTTTTTTATAAATTCATAGCATTTTTAACTTTAGTGTTAGCTTTAGGTTATTGAATTCAAATAAACTACAGGTGACTTCATTGAAAAAAAGTATTTTTCGCTATTGTATTAGTAAATATACTTTGAAGTTACTTAATTTTTACACAATCTATTATTTTTATTTTTGGTTACTTCACCGATTCTATGTGATACCAAAAATCTTATTATTTAAACTATACACGTATAGGTATGGGTCCATGAAAATGACAGATTCAAGCAACACCAAAACGAGATGTGTTGTATCATCACCCTATTAAATCTACTTTTTGATTTAAAAATGATGGTCCATTCGGGTCAGGTGCTTTATTATTTCATATGCTTTTTTTATTAACAATGTTTTTTGTATATATATATTGAGTTGCATTAATGAGACGTGTTTGAGCTACGAAAGAAATTCCATTAACCTATACGACTTACTGTGTTAACACCATTAAACACTTCTTATATGGTTTTTTTGGTTTTTACGGTTTAGTGTTTTTAAGTTTTTGAGTTTCTTATCTACGCTTACCTGCTGAATTTTTTTTTAATTTGGACTCAATGTCTTGATTAACAAATTTTTATTATATTATGCGTGATTATCCATCTTTTTTATGAACTATAATTTGAAACAATTAATTTTTTGTTAAATATAAATGTTATTTGTTAAATCATCAAAAGTATTAGCCTTAAGTTTAGTATTTATGCCTTTAACTGGTTGCGCCATAGCTACAGGATTAATTTTTGCTTCATTATTAAAAAGTATGGCTTATGCTCCAGATTATGAAGAAGCATTATTTAATTACGCAGCTTTAGGTTTTGCTTTTGTAGAAAGTTTTTCTTTCTTATTAATGTTTGTTGCTGGATTTATTTATATTCTTTAATATTCAAACGAATGTTGTATTAAAGTTATGGGAAACATGGGTTATCCAGTAATTACTAGATTAGGTATAAACCAAAACTGATATAATCAGTGATTAGGTGATAAAAATTATAATTTAAAAACACAACAATTTCGATTAGTGAAAAAATTTGTAAATGTATATATAACATACGGAATAATGTCCCACTCAAACATATTTGTTCATGAATATTGATATTTTAAAAAGTTTAAATTTAGGCGAACCCTTAAACAATATTTATTTATGACAAATTATTTTCGGCAAGCTTACTTAACTGATCACATTGTAGGTACTAAAGTAAAATTTTTGATACGTAAAAGAACATATGAATATTTTCCGATGAGGTATTGAATGTATAAATACTTTAACTGAGTTTTAATTTTAGTAAAATGATTTGTACCAAATAAATTTTCTAATACTAAATATTATAGACAGACAGTTTATCGCGCTGTAGGTGCACTTTTACCTTATTTTAATAAAAAGTATTCGGCATGATCAAGTTATTATTTACGGTTTAAATTTTTTTTAAATTATTTTAAGAATTTTTACTATAAACCAAGATTAAAGTCTCTACCTTTACCTGCACCTCTATACGCATTATAAATAAAAAATGAAATGTAAAAGACAATCTTTAGTAAAAACACCTATCATTAACACAGCCGTGTCAAATCAACCTATATATTATTTTATGAAAACTGACCACTACCAAACTTTTCTCGTTAGACCCCACCTATATCATAAATCCTATGAAATTTATTATAGTTTATGATTAACAGAGAAGTTAGAGTTATTAGAGAATAAAAACCTTTATAATGTAATTACAAATAAATATGGGGAGGGAGACTCCGAAAATTATTATAGTTACTTTCAAGAAAATAAATTTTTAGATTTTTTTAAATCCCATAAAATTGATACCCCTACGTGTTTTAATAAAACGAAATCAATTCGAAGACCATCAAATAAGTTGGAATTAATTAAATTTAATAATTATTTAATGCGTCAAGGTAAAAGATGAAAATTTTTAAAAATGTTTTTAAAAATAATGATGGATTTATTTCATAAGTATTATTATTTTTCTGAAAAGAAAAATACATACTTTGATTGGAAATCTTTGTTTTTATTTTATAATAATTTATTTTTAATTAATAATAATTACCATAAATACTATTTTAATAAAAAACTAAAATTACCATTTAACACGGTAATTCATAAAGAAGAAAAACACTACGACCCTACTTTTTATATTAAATTATTTTTACTTAAAAATTTAAAAAAAATTACCCCAGTTTTTATGTATTATATTTATAAAGTTGCAAAATTAATTTATAAAAATACAAGAGGGAAATCGGGGAGGCATACCTATATATGAAAATACGTTTCGCCTTATAAACGAACTAACCTAGTTATGCATTGAATTATGAAAGAAACTAAAGCTCGACCAGGTAAAAAATTAAAACATCGTGTTTATTCAGTACTAAAAGATTTAGTCTTTAAACCTAAAAATTTATTAATTTACAAAGTAAAACGTTTTTCAAACATATATGTGTTTAAGTATAGTCGTAATACTCTCGCTGAGACATATATTACTTCAACAAAATAAATTTTAAATTTATAAAAAATGTTATTATACGGATTACGTAAGCGTGTAAAACTAAATTATTTTAAACATAAACAAGTTCAAAAATATAAAAAACATAATAAAACAAATGTTGATGCAATTACAACATTATCGCCAATAACAAAATTAACAACAGCAATAAATATACCTTTTATGTGACATATAACTATTTTTTATAATAAAAAAAGAAATCTATACGTAATCTATTTATTAAGTGATGTTTATTATTTTCAATTTTCGTTGTTAAATAAACATTCATATTTGTTAATAGATAGTACTGCGAGGGGAATTTACTACTCAACACTATTTTATAACTCTTACACAAAAATGTACTTTAAACATTTAGTACAGTTTTTACACCAAGTTCAAATCCCACATTTTTTAAAAATTAATTTTAGAGGTAAAGGGTACTATTTATACAAAAGTAAACGAAATACGATAACTCCCCAATTTAATTACGCACATCGGATATATATTTACTCTTATTTTATACCTGTAAAATTTTTAAATAAAACAACTGTTTTACTTTTTGGTTATTCACAGCATGATATTTTTAAATCAGCTTATAATATTAAAGCTATGCGTCCTATAAATATTTTTACGGGTAGAGGTGTACGGTTTACTAAACAAATTATTTACAAAAAAACAGGTAAAGTGAGTGCCTACCGTTAATTGATTTTCATAAAACTATAAAAAATGGTATTAAACTCTATTTTAAAAAAGCTAAAACATTTTTATAAAATTATATTAACGTATTTAAGTTATGAAAGTAACTCAAAACAAACATTAAAGCCTTTAAAATTAAATTTTGTTTTTATATTATTATTATTATTTACTATAACTCTTTAATTATAAAAAATGGGAGATTTTGAAGTCTTTTTAAGTTTTATATCAGTTGGAATTTTAGGTGTCGTAATTTACAATGTGATTGTTATTATGACGTATAAAAATAATTTAAAACGATTCGGTTTCCTAAAAGTAAATCGAAGAGATTTTTACGAGTGTGGATTTAAACCTCAACACCAAAAACCAATAAAAATATCTTTACATTTTTTATGTATTTGTATTTTTTTTTTATTATACGATATAGAGTTGATATTCCTTTTTCCTTTTGTATCAGGCTATGCTAATAGTGGAGTTACTGATATTTTGTTAATCGGTTTTTTCTTTAGTATATTATTACTAAGTCTTTGTGTAGATTATGAAAGACATGCTTTATTTTGACAAGAATAAATTATAAAAAATGTTAGAAGGACGGCAAATTAGACGCGCTTTATGAGGTTATAATAGTACATTTCAAAATATTGATTTAGTTTCAAACTGAACTTGAAACTTAATATCACTCTCCGCAGGAGTATTTTCATATTTAAATTTATTTGTAAATAAATTAGTCTTACCATTTTCTTCTGTAACATCTGTAATTGGATTTATGTTATTAATTTCGATTATGTTACAGTTACTTTCTGGTTTTTTTTTAGGTTGATATTTTATGCCTGAACCTGGATTAGTAGTTGAGTTAAGAGAAGAAATGTTTAATGATACAAGATTTGGTGTAGAAGTTTTTTATTTACACGTTAGAGGAGTAGATGCCTTAATGGTTTTATCTTATTTCCATATTTTTAAAAAAATTTATTTAAAAAATTATATTGTTTCTGAATCGGATGGATGAATTTTAGGAGGTTATGCTTTCTTTTTTTTCCATTATATTATTGCTTTAGGTATTACGCTAAGTGCTTCACACTTAAGTGATTTAACTTTAACGATTATTGCTAACATTTATTGATCTTTATTTAACAACACTTATAAAACGTATTATTTGTTATTTACAAATAAACATTTAAATGTAGATCAATTAACTCGATTTATGGTTTTACATTATTTTACACCTTGATATTATTTATATCTTGTAAAATTACATATATTATTTTGTCACGAATCTTGAGACTCTGATAGTGGGGAAACAACATATGAAGATAAATCTGGAGCTTATATATCTTGATTCTATGATGCATTTTTAAAAGAAATTCAAGATGGATGATTTATTGTAATTTATATATTTATGTTTTTTTTTTTCCATCATATACAACCTGGATCCGTAGCATATTTATTTTTTGAAAAATGAAATATTTATGAATTAGATGAAATTCGATTTTATGGTGTAGCTCCCCATTGATATTTTAGACCATATATGGGTTTATTAGTAATTACACCTACTCACTATGAAGGATTAATGTGAATGGGTTTATTTTTTATCTTTTTAACTTTTTTACCAGTTATTTATGGTTATTATACTTCTCATCATCATTATATTTCTGTAATTCCAATGCAAAATTCTTTACTCCAATCTACTTGTTTTATTTTATTTTTATCTTCTTTAGCTACTATTTCAAGTATGTTACCTTGTGGGCGTTATTATTACGACCCAGAAGGTGGTTACGTAGGTAATCCATGAGTAAAATTTTCTTTACAATACATGTATATTTATTTAGGTTGATTAATACATCATTTAGATATTATTGATCACTATTTATTTAAATTTTATCAAGTATTAATGAAAAAATCTATTGAGTGATTTGAGCAATTTTTCTCATTTGTATATTTTTTAAAAATTAAAAAAGCAAAAAAAAAAGCTGAGCAAGAAAATAAAGATAAAAATAAGAACGAAGAATTTAGTGAAGACTTAAACTAATTTTAAATAAATAAAAAATGAAAGATTTTAAGATAAACTTTTTATTTTCGTGTATTATAAATAAAGTAGTGCTGCAATTACCAATTTTAAAATTCTATAAACGCAGTGAATTATTATGATTAGATACTTACTTTTTTGATTACTTACAGAAAAAAACAGTTGATTTATGAATACGACGCTTTGTAATTTTTACAGGTTTTATTCTATCAGAACATTACATTTTTAATAAGATTATTCGATTTTATACAATTAACACTCATTCATTATTCTTGAATTTAGTTATATTTGAGAACTATAATGTTATTGAAAATATGTTAACAATATTATATTTTTTTATTTCGATATTAATATTTATTTTTTGTGTGCAACTTTTATTAATTTAATTATAAATAATGAAGATTATAAAAAAAATACTTAGTTATATTCTTAACTATTTATCTCAAAAATTAACATCGTATTATTATAGAAAAATAGTAACGTATATGCTAAATTGATATACTAAAAAATATTTCTATATTTACGAATTAAAACGTTATTATTATCTTTACAGAGTTTTCTTAGTATACATCTATTATAGACTAAACTATAATAACTATGTGATAACAAAAAAAGCAAACTTTGATAAAAAGTATGCTTGATTTTTCTTTTTCTGAGATAGAAAACATAAACTTTTAGATTCATTTTGATTAAGTTTTTATTTATTAATTTTTTATTTTTGATGAATTACTACAGTAGATAAGTGATTTATTGTAGCTATGGTTATAATATTTACACATATAATTAAAACAAAGTATTGAGGCTAAAAAAAATAATAAATGGATGAATTTAAATTAATGATGGCTTTAATTGTAATCTTATTAGTACTTTTTATTGTACTTCTAGAACGTAAAATCTTAGCATTCGCACAAAGACGTATGGGTCCTACTTTAATGGGTCGTAATGGGGCTTGACAAATCGTACTAGATTTATTTAAACTTTTAACTAAAGAAATATTTCTAATACCTAAACCTTCGACTGTTATGGCACCTATGTTTTTATCACTTTTGTATACTACTCAATTACTTTTTTCATTAAATTTTATTTGAGGACCTAGTATGCAGTTAATTGACTCTGTAGATTCAATGATACTTTATCATATTGTATTAATTATTTTTTCAAATATATTTTTTTCGCTAGTTGGGTTGTTAAGTCAATCACGTTATGCAACTTTAAGTACTGTTAGAGGTTTAATACATACTATATCTTTAGATATTTTTGTAACAGTTGTTTATTCTCTTTTAGTATTATCTGCACAATCAACTAATTTTCATGATTTTGTTCTTAATCAAAATCCACAATGAAATATTTTTTTGTTTGCACCATTATCAATTGGTTTTATAGTTATATTATTTTTAGAGT
>Ga0272440_1000950_pt1 | contig 24169 bp, 21 predicted proteins | sample SSMMMBAug17_FD_192440 | JGI IMG/M metagenome (GOLD analysis project Ga0272440, IMG submission 192440) | Marine sediment archaeal communities from Little Sippewissett salt marsh, Falmouth, MA, United States - SSM-MMB-Aug17 | ecosystem: Environmental > Aquatic > Marine > Wetlands > Sediment ...
AAAAATTAAAAGAATATAGGGAAACCTATGCCAATCCTATTTATGATATATCATCCAATATCAATGTTGAAGATATTGTCGAGCCTGAAAAAACAAGGCAATACTTAATTCGTGCGTTGCGTATGCTAGAATCGAAATCGGTATTGCGGCATAAGAAAAAGCATGGGAATATGCCTTTGTGAAAGAATGGTTGGTTTAGGGATTTTTGTACAATGAACAGGTAGGTTCGCTAATAAACAGACCTATACTTTCATAATTTCTTTTAAAATTATCACAATATTTTTACCAATTTCATATGATTTCGTTACCTCTTCATATGTTGCTGTAGTCGGAATTGTACCTTCGTGTGCAAACTGATTTCTCCATTCTATAATATTATTGTAAGAGTTAAATATACTATTACCATAATCTCTGAGGCATATTTCCTCAGCCGAGTTTGACCTTTCCTTAAATTTTTTATAGTACTTGTCTCCAAATTTTTTTAGATAATCTTCGCATATAATCTGATATTTTATCCGACCGCTTATTCGTTTAAAATAGTTTTCTACAAAAATACCAAATGCTTTGTCCTTCTTTTGAGAAAATTCACAAAATATTTCTTTTATACATAATTCATATACTGTAACAGCGGCTATAGAAACTAATCCAGTATATCGTGAACCAATAAATGGATCTGGAATGCTTCGAACGACAGTATTGAGATGAGTAATGATGTCATCTGCTAATTTAAAATGCTTTCGTAAAGACATGCTAATAACTATCTATTAAAATCTTTTTGACTAATTCAAAACGTTTTTTTAGAGTTCTTGAATCAGTTGTTCCTGCTGTTGTATATTCATAAAACGCTTCATCCTTTTTAAGGATATCATATCTTTGTGACAAATTATTTGGAATTTTATTAGAGTTATCCATCAATGTGCAAAAAACTGAATCTAAGGCTGAAGTATTCATAGGTCCCCTTAGATGAAAAGGTTTTTCTCCAAGTTCTTGAATAATTGAGAAGCAGGTTGTTTGAAACTTTTCTACAAATTTTTTTAAACGTGGAGAATCTCCATTTCTATTTTTGTTCATTGTAATGTTTAAAAATTCTTTCATTGGCTTTTCATATTTATTGTAATTTCTACTCAATGAAAACAATCTTAAAATCAACTCAACATCCCTTTGATGTCTGTCTAATAGTGGTTTTCCAATAATTTTGCGCCAATTGATATCTAAGTTTAATTCTCTTAAAGTCTTTACTATATCGCCTCGAAAAACACAGTTTCTTACTTCTTGTGGTTGTAAGGGGGTGCCTCCAGTATTTAATCTTTCAAATATATGATAAACACTTGTACTATCTTCCTTAGGGCTTAACTGACGTACATTAATTGCACGTAGTACAACAGAATGCTCTAACTTTCTTCTATCAGACCCATCTAATTCTTCAAACGTTTTATCAAAATAAGGGCTTCTTTCATCTAATCCTTTTAATCTAAAAACCTTTCTTTTTCCTTGCAAACTTTCTGCACCAAAATAGCCATCAAAATAATAAACTACACTCAAGATACGCTGCTGTCCATCGATTACTAAATTTCTATTTTCATGATCAACATAAAAAAAGACTGGTGGTACAGGAAGACCAAGTAAAAAAGACTCAATGAGGAGAGATGATTGTTTGATAGACCATACAAATTCTCTTTGAAATTCAGGAATAGAAATACTTTTGTTATTCCACATTTCAACAATTCCGTTTAGGGTGAAATCAGAAGGATAAGTTGCAATATCATAATCTACTACTATTTCGTTTTCTTCTTGATCATCCTCGAATTCCAAAACAGCTTTATCATATTTAAGCATTTTAACCTCTATATAAAACGAGTGTAACCAACATTGCCGGTGAATAAAATACGCTTCCCATAAAGTCGGATATTGATTTTCTTAGCCCTGAAAGGGCGGCAACATAACAGCCCAGGGCAGCGCCCTGGGTAAAAATCAAGCAAGTTTTTTAGCTCTGAAAGGGCGTTACATGTTTTATTTGATCTGACTTTTATTTGATCTGACTTTTTTTGTAGCGCCCTTTCAGGGCTAAAAACAAGGCTATCATTTACCCAGGGCGTTGCCCTGGGCTGGTATGTTGCCGCCCTTTCAGGGCTAAGAAAAATAAAGTCTTTTTGGGAATGCAACTGGCAATTTTGGTTACACTCTTATAAAACATAATGCCCTTCGGGCAAAACTTTGTTCAAGAATGAAATACAATAGAGACATAGAGATGTAGGCATGCTAGGTCTCTACACGACATTATTATCTTCCAGCAAAATCATCCGAATGTGCCAGTTTAAAATAATGTTTGATTGTAGAGCGTGCATATCGACTGGCACGTGTGCCTATGAATTTATGATGTGCCACCACTGCGGAAATGACAATCTGTTCAGAGCCATTTTTTTGTTCTGCAAAACCAACAAACCAGTCAAATCGAACATCATGTTTGCGATTACTTAAAGAACCTGTTTTGCCACCAATATTAAGCCGCGACAATATCCGATCTCGACGAAATCCACGAAATGATTTACGTGCTGTACCAGATTTGACAGTTGCATTCATCAATTGCTTGAGCATTTTACACGTTTTAGACGAAACTGCCTTATTAATAATTTTTCTTTCGCCTTTATAGTATGTGTGGCCATTTTGATCAACAATTTCGTCTACAATTAATGGTTCTGGGATTTTTCCATCATTTAATATTGAAGATACCAGTAATGCGCCATGAAGTGGGGTTATCAGCGTGTCACGATTGAATCCACATGCGATTTCAGCCTGATGATATCGTTCATTTGTAACATGAATTCTGCTTTCATTGACAGGCAATTCAAAGTTGAGATGTTGATTAAATCCAAAGCCTTTGGCATATTCTTCAAGGGCATTTTTACCTAAATACAAACACCCCAATTTTCCAAAAACAGGATTAATAGATTGGGCAAATGAACTTTTAAATGATACTTTTGTGGTATATCGATTTGTTTTGTCAGTTATTTGACGCTTATACAATGTATATTTATTGCCATTGAATGCCAGTTTTGAATCAGGATCAAGCCCACAAACTTCAATAGCTGCTGCTGCGGTTACTATTTTAAAAACACTGGCTGCTGGAAATCGTTTCTCAATACATGGATTCTCGGTTGCGTGCGTTTTATCAAACCCAACCATGGATAAAATTCGACCACTTTTCGGTTCCATGACAACAATACCCAAATACCTGGTGTAAGATGTTTGCATCGTTTTTAGTAAGTATTTTTGAAGTTCAGCATCAATAGTCGTTTTCACAGTATATTTTGTATTGGCATGTGAAATGTTAAATTGATTACTGGTGATATTGATCATTGATTTGTCAGACAACAAATGCCTGACTTTTTCCTTAGACCAATACGCGGGTGTGGCAATTTGTTTTTCAGGTATTTGCGCTGGTTTCAAATTATTTTCAGATGTCACCTCTGGTATTGGCATAAAGGGCAAGGTTTGTGTATAGTTTTTGGCAAGAGAACCAAATCCAAACATTGAGTAGGCAAAAAATACAATGATTGGGATGAACAGCCAATATTTTGCCCTGCTTTTTTTTCGCAAAGCGCGCTTCTTGTTGAGCATATTGCTTTGATACTTACGCCAATTATTTTGCTGTGTATACATAAACGATCAACCTTTTTTCTATTGTACCGGCGTTCCCACAGGCACCTGCTGGTCCGGTGTTAGAACGCTGCATTTCTTTTTCTTGACAGCAGCGAGAACCATACCTTCTGAGGTGATCCCCATAAGCTGGGCAGGTTTTAAATTCGCTGCGACAACGACTTTTTTGTCAATCATGTCATCAGGTGAATAGTGACGAGATATTCCAGCAACAATGGTTCGAATTTCACCAATATCCACTGTGAGTTTCAATAATTTTTTTGAATCCTTGATCTTTTCCGCTGCCAACACTTTTCCCACACGCAAATCAATCTTCTGGAAGTCATCAAAGGAAATTTCAGGTTTCAGATTGGTCAACTTTTTTTCAACTGTTGGCTGGGTTAACGTATCTTTTATTTGTTTTTTTGTATCAATTCTAGGAAATAATGTGATTGACTTTTCAAGCAAAGTTCCAGGTTTGAGTTGTCCCCATGATAGCGTTTTAATATTACCAGGCTTATTTTTCAATAACAACAGCATCTTCGATGATGTTTCCGGCATGACCGGATAAATTAATTCTGCCAGTATTCTCAAACCCTCAAGCAAATTGTAAATAACTGCTTTTAATTCATTTTCTTTGTCTGGATTTTTTGCCAATTCCCAGGGTGCTGATGTATCAATATAGCGATTCATATGCGATATAAATTCCCACACAAAAGCCAATGCTTTGTTAAAAGCAAACTCTTGCATGCAAGTATCATAATTATTAATTGTTTGCAAGGCCGCAGATTCCATGGAATTATCATTTATGGGGGGAACCTCCGGGACAATGCCCTTGAAATATTTTTGTGCCATTGTCAACGTTCGCGATACAAGGTTTCCCAAATCATTGGCAAGATCCGAATTAATTCGTTGAACCAGTGCAGATTCGTTAAAATCAGCATCCAGCCCAAATGTCATTTCTCGCATCAGAAAGTAACGAAACGCCTCAATACCATACACATCTTTTAATTTCAGGGGATCAACAACATTACCTATGCTTTTGGACATTTTGCTGTTATCTACATTCCAATACCCATGAACATTCAGATGCTGATACACTGGAATACCAGCAGCTTTAAGCATAATTGGCCAATAAATGCCATGCGGTTTCAATATATCTTTTGCTACAATATGTTGGGCATTGGGCCAGAATGTTGAAAAATTATTGCCATCCGGATATCCCAATGCAGAAATGTAGTTGATCAAGGCATCAAACCATACATAGGTTACATAATTGTCATCAAATGGAAGCGATATGCCCCATGTCAATCTGGATTTTGGGCGGGATATACATAAATCCTCAAGGGGATCTTTTAAAAACGACAAGACTTCATTGCGATACCTTTCTGGTCGAATAAATGATGGATTGGCGTTGATGTGATCAATTAACCAATTCTGATAATCGCTCATCTTGAAAAAATAATTGGACTCTTTTATCGTTTCTGGGGGAGTCCCATGATCCGGGCAGACACCATCAACCAATTCACGCTCTGTGTAAAAACGTTCGCAGCCAAAACAATACAAACCTTCATATTCACTGAAATAAATATCTCCAGCATCATAAATTCGTTGAAGGATCATTGATACTGTTTTCATATGATTGGGATCAGTTGTCCGAATAAATTGTGAATATTCAACACATAGATCCGGCCAGAGATTTTTGAACAGACCGCTAATATAATCCACATACTCTTTTGTGGTCATGTTTTCCTGTTCTGCGGCTTTGACCACTTTATCACCATGCTCATCTGTGCCTGTAAGAAAAAAAGCGGTTTTATCTTTCATTTTATTGAACCGGTAAGCAACATCAGCAACAATAGTGGTGTATGCATGACCCAAATGAGGTTTTGCATTTACATAATATATGGGAGTTGTAATATAAAAATTATCATCACAAGCCGTGTTCATCATCATCTCCTATATACATATTTGTTTCTTCTGAATTTTCATCGATAGACATCTCATAATTGGCTTTGAATGAAATATTGTTTAAAGGAAGTTCCATTTCAGTTCCACCAAAATATTTCACTGTCACCAGGCCCCGAATGATATTATGACGAATCACTCTTGCTGGCCCTGTTTCAGTTTCGACAACTGAATTGATTCTGGGAAAACTCCTACGCAAATATCTGTATGTATCGTATTCATAATTCAAGCAGCACATCAGGCGACCACACAGCCCTGAAATTTTTGTAGGATTGAGAGATAAATTTTGTTCCTTGGCCATGCGAATAGAAACAGGTTCAAAATGGTTTAGATATGTGGCACAACAGATTTCACGACCACATCGACCGATACCACCCCACATACGCGCTTGATTGCGAACCCCCACCTGACGCATTTCAATCTTGGTTCTATACTCACGAACAAGCATTTTTACGAGTTCACGAAAATCAACCCGGCCATCAGCAGTAAAATAAAACGTCAGTTTGGAAACTTCAAAGGTGCTTTCAACCTGAAAAAGATTCATCTCAAGACCCAATTCATCAATACATTGCAAACAAAATGCCTTGGCCTCATTTTCAATTTCGCACGAACGTTTATACTGGGTCATATCTTCTTCATTGGCTAACCGCAAAACCTTTTTAAGTTCCTTGCCTTCAAGCAAGTCATCCCTAAATTTACCTTCATTGACAATCGTACCAAAAGCAGGGCCTCGCTCAGTTTCTACGATAACCTGACTCCCATCTTCATATTTACGATCGTCCGGATTGAAATGATAAATTTTATTGGAATTCTTAAACTTCACGCCAACAGTTTTAGACATCATCAACTCCAACACAGATCATTGACATTGTTTTGATTGATAAGTGGATCATATAATCCTGATCAAAACGAATAAATTCTAGACCTGTAAATTAATTATAGATATATCAGCATTAACTGCTCAAAAGCAAGCCTTTTATTCATATTTGTTATCAAATCTTTTTGAATAACTTGAATTTGTTCAATTTTTTGTATGGTCTCATGACAAGTATATTTGATTGCATGTGCGTAAATCTGAATATTATAGTCAATGTTGATAATTCGTTCCGGACAAAACCGATATATAAGAACATCTCTAAACCATGTCAAGATCATTTCCAGTATAATGGGAATATCATCCTTGTTTTTGGACAATTGTTCAGCAAAGCAAAGACGCATGCCAACAGATAATTGATCTAACTGATTCAACCTTTTCATGATGTACGTGCGTTTATTGATCCATTTCTTTTTTTGATACAGGTCAGAGCGAATAAAGCTCCCCATGGATAGACCGGCAATTACCTTTGCTGATTCAGGTTTAAGGGTTTCGTTTTTTATTAAATCATTAAAAATTGTTTCTTCATTGCACGGCCTGAAACGAATCTGTTGACAACGAGAAGATATGGTTTGCAACACATCTTTTTGATTCTCAACCATCAAGATAAATATTGTATTTGATGGCGGTTCTTCAAGTATTTTCAGTAATGCATTTGATGATTCAGGGGTCATTACGTTTGCTTTAATTATAAAAACAAATCGCGTTTTGGCCTCAACTGGCTTATATGTCAGTTTTTTTCTAACAGCACGTATCTGATCAATTTTAATGGATGCGCCATCTGGTTGAATCTGGATCATATCTGGATGTTGATTTGATATGATCCGACGACATAACCGACATTTTCCGCATGGTTTAGTTTCATGTGAGACCGCTTTTATGTTTTCACAATTACATATCATCGCAAAATACGACGCCACATGAAACCTACCGATGCCTTCAATTCCTGTAAACAAAAACGCATGATGTATCCGATTGCATTCATAAGCTTTTATCAGATATCGGATCGTTTTTGCATGGCTACTTGAAGATTTGTAAATACTGTCATTCATCAATTATTCAAGTCGATATGATTGTATTGATCAACTCGTTCTTTCAATTCTTTACCACATTTAAAAAATGGCAGCTTTTTGGGGCGAATTTTAACAGAGTCGCCAGTTTTTGGATTTCGTCCCAAATAACTTTTGTATTGTTTAACATAAAAGCTGCACAATCCTCTAATTTCAACGCGTTCATCTTCTGAAAGCGCTTCTGACATTGAATCAAAGAAAATTTGAACGACTTTTGCCGAATCCGCTTTTGAGATGCCGGCTTCATTCTTTAAAGCATTGATTAATTCCAATTTATTCATGAAAATACCTCCTAAAATATGTCAGTACTGTTTCTTGAGTCGAAGTTGCCCATTTTTTGGAACGAACATTAATGATATGACTCCGATCTTTACAATACCGACCTGTCTGTTTCTATACGATTGTGTTAGCCGATTTTATGAAATAATTATAATTAGTTATATTCATTATTTCTCAGAAAACACGAATCGCATTGTATATATATAAAATTAAAAAAAGTCAAGGGTTTATATTCGTTTTTCAAGTTTACTAGGATTCAAAGCAATCTGACTATAAAAATAGTTAATAAAAAAAATTACCCATATAAATATAGTGCAATAATGTTCAGATCGACCCTCATTGCTGAATAAGGGGGTCATTATGAAAACCGAAAAAAAATACCCTCTATATATATAGACAAATTTTTTTTCATTTTCTTACACTTTTTTTTATTTTTTTTTGGCAATAATAAAAATTAATTTGAAAGGCCCTCTAAATGAAGCATTAGAGACACACTACGATCATCTGTATCAGCATTATCATTGAACATGCCATTTATGCGCCAACATGGGCCTTGATATTCAATACCAAAACCATGTTGAATTCTTTGATTATTGAGGATGTCATGTTCATAAGCGGCCAAAAGTGTCACGTTTGCATACAATTGCGCCGAAACCTCTGCATCTATAGATTCATTATTATCTTCACAATACTGATATTGAATCTTTAATTGCTTTACACTCTGTTCATCATAATTGAGGGACATATGATATTGAAGAAATTCGTTGTCATAAACAGACCAGAATGCATCAGCATTAAAAGAAAATACATCCGCATGCCAAAAAAAATCCATTTTTATAGGGGAAAACGCCCGCGTATCATTGTTCTCAGACAAATCTTTTTCACTGTCATCCTGAATGTCATAATCACCTGAAAAGGTTAATTTTATCCGCTGTTTATATTCAGCGCTTGATGAATCATTCCTGTTTCGTTGACCCATAATTTTTTCTATCCACGTATTTGACAACAAACAACTAATCTTATTCGTTTTTTCATCAAACAACCGAAATTGTTCAAAGCTATCATCCTTGTTATCTGAAACATGGGTATACGCAGTAACCAGTCGTATTGAGTGCTTGAATTCCTTTTTTGCAATTTTCTTTGCATGATTTGAGCCAAAGGAATAAATTTTATAAAGTTCGCTGGTTATAGATGTTTTGAATGTATTTTGTTGGGCTGTCGGGGAGTGTGAGTGACTATGAGAATAGCCACCTTTCCATTGAAATGACTGTTCTATGAAAAAATAAGGAAATATATCCAATGGACAGGTTAAACCTGAAGCCATGTATAAAAAATGTCTTTTTTCTTCATCCTTTTGATATTCATAGGCATATTGGCTATCCATATTGAAAAATAGGGGCAATTGCCACAAGGGCCATTGAATCCTGGATATTCGAACAGCAGGCAACTTTTGAACCGGTGATTCCTTTACATTCGTGTGAAGGGGATAAGCATCATCAAACCATTGAAATTCGCCATAAATTTTTGATAGCTCAAATCGTCGGGAAATCGTCATTCGATTAAAACGAAAGGTTTCATCCGCATCATCAATATCTCGATAGTGCCTTTTAAGTAAATTATTGCGACTATTATCAAAACCAGTGTAACCAGTATCAAAAGTTTTTAAATAATCAGGGTCACTTACGTGGTCTATATCCAGGTGTAGCAGTGATTTGAAAAACAGGGGGTGATCAATTTTCATTCGAAGCCAATATCGTTCGGAATCAAGACGCAGATAGTCATCATTGGGATAGCCCCATTGTGATTGATTATCAACTGTTTCAAGTTGTCTATCATCCAGATAGTCAATCATGAATGTGCCTTTACTCTGGGAACTTTTATTGTATCTTACTTCAAGCCCATTCATGATACCGCGTTTTTCCATATACGTGGTGTAAAGGGTGGCATCATAGCTTTTTCCAATAACCCAATAAAATGGTTGTTGATAGAGCCAACCCTTTCGAGAACTATGTTCCGCAAAGGGAAACAATAAACCGGTCTGACGATCTTGTTTCACTGGAAAAATGAAAAAAGGCATATAAAAAACAGGGATTTGTTTAACTGAAAATGTTCCATGCCACATTCGGGCATATCCATCAATGGTGACATGAACATCATTTCCTGAAATTGACCAGTCAGGATCGCAAATATCACACCCTGTGACAACTATTTTATCGACTTGGTAAGTATCTTTGCCTGTTTTTTCGATTACGTTTCCTTTGATATACAGCGAGCCGGGTTCATAAAAAAGAGTGCCCTCATGAATCGTAGCCATTTCCGAGTTAATGTTGAGCCATAAACGATTTCCGGCAATACACGTATGCCTGAATTGCGCCAGAACAGAATGGTTTGCAGTCATCTCCTTTGTATTCAAATCAATATGGATATGTCCGGCATATATAGAATATTGATCCTGTCGAATATATACATCACCTCGGGCATCAATGGTGTCTCTATTGACCACAATATGATCTGCCCACAGGCGTATATTGGGGGATGATATTTCAAAAAACTGTGCGTTAACTGATGATATAAGCCCGCATGAAATGAGCAACACTGCAATGATTTGATTATATTTCATATGAAAATGCTTTCTAATTTCAGTAATCCTGGCAATTTTTTTTGTTCATTTCAAAGAAGTGTTTAAGTGGATATATTATCGAAAATGTTTGCAATCGCATCTTAGGAGCCTGATGTTCCGAATCTTGAGAAAATATCGTGAGGGAAAGAATTAAACCAACGTTACAGCGTGTAACGTTGGTTCAGTATGAAAGATAAAAGATAGAAATTTAGAAAAACATATCTTTATGCTCAAGATAATATGCTGCTTTTCTTTTGGCCAATTCATTGATCAGACGAACGCCTTTTAATGCGGATGCGTCAGCTTCAAGGACACCATTGAGAAGTGAATCGAATGAATCTTCATCTTCGGTAATTGTTGAGAGATAGCGGGCTTGAAGAACATCAACCAGTAAAAAATTGCCATTTTCAACAGCCCGAGCTTCTTCAAACATTTTTTTAGCATTTTCAGGGCCACCACCCAATCCAAGATATTCAGGGATCATTGCGTAATATGCGCCCAAAAACATTTTGCCAGCGCCATAATAAAAGTTGGGATCCAACTCCAGTGAACGTTTAATTAACGCAATGGTGTCAGCCATGCCCATGAGTGCTTCAGGGTTATCCATATTAAGAACAATCCATAATCCGGAATTTAAACCAGTCCATACCAAAGCAGCAACACGCTTTTTTCCAATATGCTGGACAAGATTACAAATTTTTTCGCCGCGGTCAAGGCCATCTTTAAAATAACTATTTTGCTTCAATGCACGAAGTCCATAATCACGACCAATATCGTAAAGTTCCTTTGCAAACTTTGGTTCTTTGTCTTCAACAAAAATGCCATAAGAACAATACAGAAAGGCGGCTTCGTTCAAAAGCTGTTCATTGTTTGGAGATAATTCGACAAAACCAGTAATCATCAAAAGCTGCCCGGGAAACCCTTTTTCAGCCAGTCGTCCGCTTTTGGTGTCTTTCAATTTATCCACCATCATGGGAATTGCCGGTGCAATCCCCATGTTAATTCCTATCCGCGTTGTCATTCTCTGAAAACTGGCACAGCCTACTGTACCAGATACCATGAATGACATGATCAATAAAATTCTAAAAAAATGTTGATACCTTCGTTTTTCTTGCATGGTATTCTCCTTTATATTTACTTGTTTTGATTTTCAGATAATTCAATTTTTATACCTAAAAAACAAAACATTTTTTTTTACTAAAAAGAATCAATCCTCAAATATGCAAATGCATTTTGACATTCACTGTTTTTATTTATTCGCCTGTTTGGCACGAAATTCAGCCAGGCGATCCTTGACCTCTTTTAATAATGCTTTTGAATATAGTTTGCCAGCAAGGGCTTCCCAAACAGCCTCACATTTTCTTTGAATCTGATCAAGTTGCTCGCCAGCCAGATTTGATTCTTTCATGCCATACTTGATCATGGCATCATAGGCTTTTTTGCTGTCTTCACGACATTTTTCTCTAAAAACGACAGCTTCATTCGTTCGGACACCATCAAGTTTTTCTCTGTAGGATTTAGGAATTTTATTCCAAAAATCCAGACGAACAAAACAACAGGCAGGTGAATAGCGAATATTCATAGGATTGACATATTTGATAATGGTATACATCTGAAATCCAACCACAGCAATTGATGGTGCGATAACAGTATCAGCAATCCCCTGACGCATGGATGACACAATTTCGGGAACGCCGACCGGAATTGGACTTGAACCCAGTGTCTCCAGAACAGTTTGTTCAAGGGTGCCATACCAGGTGATAATCCGCGCATTTTGAAAATCACTCAATTTATTCATTTCATATTTAATTGAATAAATTTGATCAAAATCCTGATCCGACCAGATAATCAATTTGTATCCATTATTCGCTGAAATTTTATCAAAGGTATTTCGCATGCTGTCACGAATATGATCTACCTCTGCATAATTTCGAAACAAGAAGGGCAATTCCAGAACAGCCATTTCCGGACAGGCAATAACAGTACCCTGGCCTGAAAATGCAGCACCATCAATCTGGCCGATTTTCATTTTATCAATGTAATCTTTGTCATCGCCCATAACGCCACCCCAATACCATTTCAGCTTGACATTGCCATCAGTGGCTTTTGATATTGCAGGATGCATAATACTGCGGATATTTTTAGCCCATCCAACACTCTTGGGTGCAAGGGTAGCGACTTTAATCCGCCATTTGGCTTTTGCGTGAACATCTGTTGATGACATTCCGGCAAAGATTACACAAATCATCAAGATTGGCACAAAGATTTTAAAATTTCTAAACATGTAATTCCTCCTGAAAAAATAATTATGTTTTGTCAATCCATGCAATCATAATTATTTTCATATTCCTAAAGAAAACAATTATGTGCTACAAATTTGTCAATTAAAAGGTACCGATAAACGCATACCTGAAACTAAAAGTTAAAAATAATTTGACTTATTGTCCAAATAATATTTGGCTTTCATTTTAGCCAACTCATTGATCAGTCGAATGCCTTTGATACCGGTAGGCTCTTTTTCTACCACACCGGTCAGCAATTCTTCATAACGTTCTTGATTCTCTGAAGTCGTACAAAGAAATCGGGCTTCAAGAACGTCAACAAGCAGGAAATTTCCATTTTCAACAGATCTGGCCTTGTTAAACATTTTTTGGGCATTTTCAGGGCCGCCACCAAGACCAAGGTATTCTGGTGTAAGGGCGTAGTAGGCGCCTAAAAACATTTTGCCAGCGCCATGATAAAAGTTTTCATCCAATTCGATGGATCGTTCAACCAGGGCGATAGCATCGGCCATGCCCATCAGTGCTTCAGGTTTGTCCATATTGTGAACAATCCACAATCCGATGTTTAAACCTGTCCATAAAAGATGTTTGACATAAGCATCATCTAAATATCCAACGAGTTCAGATATTTTTTTTCCAGATTCCAGGCCCTGCCGAAATTTTTTGTTTTGTTTCAATGCACGAAGCCCAAAATCCTTTCCAATGTCAAAAAGTTCTTTGGCAAATTCAGGTTCTTTGTCTTCAACAAAAATGCCATAAGCACAATAGAGAAAAGACGCTTCGCCCAGTAACCTGAAATTACCTTCAGTAATTTCAACCATGCCTGTGACAATCAATAAATGATCTGCCAGACCTGCTTCAACCAGTCGCCCGCTTTTAGTTTCCTTGATAGCCTCAATCATGTGTGATACCCCGGGAGCAACACCGACATTGATCCCGACTTTGGTGGCCATCCTTTGAAAACTGGCGCAACCAGTTAACCCGATCAGAAGAGATAATATAACAAATCCCTTCATCATACAATAGGCTTGACTCCACTTGATACGCATAATACTCCTTTCTGTTTCAAATATGTTAGCAAGGGAAATGGGCCAATAATCGTTTTAATTCATATTGACCCTATGATTAATCAATGTCAAAAACTACAAAAGAATCGCAGCTTTTCGCATGCCAAAGAAATCAACAAGAAACGTACTTAACCAGGGAATATAAGTAATCATTGCCAGCGTAACAATTAACAGAATCAGTGATGGGACGACAACACGATATAATCGAAGTACTGGTGCTTTAAAACGCAGACTGGAAATAAACAAATTCATTCCTACCGGTGGTGTAATATAACCAACTGTTAAATTCGCCAGAAAAATAACTCCCAGGTGAAGTGGATCAATTGAGAATTGTGCTGCCATAGGTTTGATCAAAGGCACCATTACAACAATTGCAGAAAAAATATCCATCAAACATCCAACCACCAGCAATATGCCATTCAGACACAACAAAAATACATATTTGTTTGATATGGTTTCAGAAATAAACTCAACTGCCATTTGTGGAATATCTTGATCAACCATGAAACTTGTCAATCCCAGGGCTGCAACCAGCACCATAAGAATGGCACCAACTGTCCGCATGCTTTTGATGGCGACCTGTATCAATTGTCCTGCGCCAATTTCTTGATATATTAAACATTCGGAAATAAGCGCATAGACTACAGTCGCTGATGCGGCCTCACTTACAGTGATAAATCCACCATAAATACCACCAACGACAATGAATGGCAATGGAAGAACCCATTTGATTTCCCACAGGCTTTCCAATAAATTACTCATTGAAAAAGGCGTGGTGGGAACCTTGTATTTGGAACCATAAAAAATGCCATAACAAACAAGCACCAACATGATCAATATCGCCGGTATGGTTCCTGCAATGAATAGCAAGGAGACATCAACTTCAGAAATAACACCATAGATAATAATAGGAAGGCTGGGTATGAAAAGTACGCCGGAACTCGCTGCTGATGTTACCAGCCCGAGAGAAAAGTCGTCATCATATTGATTCTTGATCAGTGCGGGCAATAAAATGCCACCACATGCGATGATTGTTACACCACTTCCACCTGTCAGGGCAGTAAATATAGTGCTGACAATTACTGTGACCACTGCCAAACCACCAGGAAGCCAACCAATCATGGCATCTGATAAACGAATTAATCGGGATGACGATTTACTTTCGGCAAATATGAATCCAGCAAAGACAAAAAGTGGAATGGAAATTATCCCAGGTGCTGTCATTACTTTTTTCATATCTGTCAGAATAAAAGAAAGTTTGCCATCTGCTACAAATTTAAACAAAAGTGCTGCTCCCCCACCAATTATTGTAAATAGTGGAGCACCGCAGGCGACGGCCCCAAGTACGAGGACGATCAGAAGAATTGATAAAATAATACTCATCTTTCGTTTTCACCTCTTTTATTTTGGTTTGAATTTGGGAATCAGGAATAAACCAAATTGAAAACAGTAAGAACATCTTGTTCTACACAGACAGTTCTTTTCGGCTTAAATCCTGCATGAGGACGCACCCAAAAGTTGTACAGAGCAGGAATTTTATCATTCCTGATTTCTACAACGTTTGGGTACGCCCGATTTATTAAACTGAATAATATACTAATTATTGATTTTTTATGTCATGGACAATTCATCATTAATTATCGTTGGTCCTTTTTCAATACAACTGACGATATGTATGGGATACCGAACGACCATTGTCAGGAAACAATAGGGGATGACCAGGTCGAAATTCCAATCCGGTATACCACTCACCAATGTGCAAGGGGGATTGTCAAATCCTCTCATGGAATCTATAAAATCTTTTGCTGCCAAAAATAACAATATTGAAATAAGAAACGCAAACACATAAGATGCAATTTCTATTGATTGTTTCAGCTTTTCTGATTTCAGAAAGCTATTGATAAAATCAATTTTAATATGCTCATTATATTGTGTTGCCAGAGCAGCTCCAATACATGTCAACCATAAAATTTCAATTCGTAAGAGAATATCGATCCATGGAAAGCCAATTCCAAAAAGATTCCTGGAAATGACTTGACCAAACGAAAAGAAAATCATCGTAAAAATTAAAACACTGATGAAAACCTTTTCTATGGTCACAAATGTACCGTGGAAGGCAAGAAAGATTTGGTAAAACTTTTTCATTATTCTGTCTCCTTTGATCTAAATACAGACAAGTGTTTGAGCAATTCAGAAAGAATTGCCTGTGAATAAAAATTGCCAACGAATTGCGTGCGCAAAGGTAAGCATTTCTCCTTTAATATACAAATGGTTGCAGGTTCTGATTTTGTGACTTGCATACCATATTTTTCCATTGCCTGAAACGCTCTTTGACTGTCAAGTCTACATTGACGACAAAATTTTACAGCTTCTTTTTTTCGGACATCATCAAGTCCATTACGATAAGATTGGGGAAGTGAGTTCCAAACATTAAGGGTAATTACTGCACCGGCAGGTGAATATCGCATTTTAATCGGATTGGCATATTTGAAGATCGGGTATAATTGAGAGCCAATCACCCATATGGCTGGCCCCATATATGTATCGAACATTTCTTGTTTTAATGCTAAAAAAATTTCAGAAATACGAATAGGAATTGTTGACATTCCAATTGCAGCAAATGTTTTTTCCTCAACAATTCCATTCCACATAACAATTCTTGCCTGTTGAAAATCAGTCCATTTGCTCATTTTATATTTGACAGAATAAATCTGGTCAAAATCTTGATCTGCCCAGATCAAAATTTTAAAACCATTTTTTGTGGCAATCGTATCAAACCTATGCCACATTTTATTGCGGATATAGTCTACTTCTTCATAATTGTTGAACAAAAAAGGCAATTGAAGAACTGCCATTGCTGGACATATCATGACCATACCTTCAGGTGTTAGAGCCGCTCCATCAAGTTCACCAGCTTTCATTTTCACGATATAGTCTTTATCATCACCCATAATTCCATTCCAGTACCACTTGAGCTTTAATTCGTTATGAGTGATTCTATCCAGTGCCGGATGCATGATTTCTCGAATATTTTTGGCCCACCCCAAATTTTTGGGGGCCAGACTGGCCATTCTCAAGTTTTTTTTTGCGATTCTCGCATGGGCCAAACCACTCACTTTGTAAAGAGATAACATGAATGTTATTAAAAACAGTAACATCATTTTATATGTAAGTGTTTGTCTGATTCGCAACTCATTCCTCCATGACAGATTAATTAAATTAATTCTTCAATATTTTCTGAAAACTATTCATAATGGAATTTTTATAGAAAATCAACTAAATCATTATTAAAAATGTATCTTTTTTTTTGTCAATGATAAAATTGCGAAATTGTTTTTGGGAAATCCCCTGGCGATCCAACGAAGCCTATTTCAATTGACATAAGCAAAAAAATAATGTTACTTACAGGCATTTTATTATGTGATAAAGAAAGCTTTGAAAATAACGTCCCCATTATTGATGTTCGTTTTGAGGTAATTGTACTGAAGAGACGTAGCATGCTACGTCTCTTCACGACCTTCTTTTTTTTTGTACGATCAAGAAAAATGAGCATGTTATTTTCGGAGCTTTCCTTATCTCAGGATAGATCATGTACCCTTATGTCACATTATCAGACCTGCATAACGAGGTCGTGATTAATCATATATATCATAATATCAATGAGACATACTATATCGCCGAGGATCTGTCGCCTGAAATGTATGATGCTCTTGCGTATAATGGCTTTATCAGTGTTTCAGCCAGAGATATTTTTAATAATGAATTTTTACTTCCTGAAATGCAGGCCAGTTACGCTGTGCTTCATTGGGAAAATTTGCATGTCTCAAGACGACTGAAGCAATTCATCAAAAAGAAACTATTGCCAGAAAAGGAATATTTCATTTCCATCAATGAAAATATTCAGGCTGTGATTGAAGGCATCAATCGATATCATCGAGAAAAAAACTGGATGCATAACAGCTATACGCAAATATTAAAATCAATGCACCGGCAAACTCATTATAAACAAACCATATTATCTGTTGAGTTGTGGGATCAACAACGCTTAATCGGCGGTGAAATTGGCTATTTAACCGGCAGTATTTATACCAGCCTGACCGGTTTTTTTGACAGATGCAATTACAGCAATTTTGGAAAAATTCAGTTGATCGCCCTGGCAAGACTCTTAATGAAAGCTGGCGTTACATTCTGGAATATGGGTCATCCCTATATGAAATATAAGTTTGATATTGGGGCAAGGGAATTTGACAGATTGAACTTTCTAAACTTATGGTTTCAGCACAGAAATGATAAAGTTTATATTGATTCAGGCAAATATAAATTGAACTATATCAATTTGCTTAATTAATTAAATAAATTACATTTATGTATGTAATAATCCCACTTTTATCGTATCAATGCCTTGATACGATCTCAAATAAATAAGGAAAGAAAAATGAAACAATGGATCGGCATAGGTGATATTCACAACAACGTTTCCCCGCTGGAATATTTTCCAGAGATTGAAAACGCTGAAGGCGTAATTATACATGGAGATATAACAAATAGGGGGAATCTCTCACAGGCCGCTGCAATGATTTCTCAAATTTTATCAAAAAATAAAAATATTTATGCACAGGCAGGCAATATGGATGGTATGGGAATTCTGGACTATCTAAACAGCAACACAATGCTTCTTCACCGGAAAGGCTTTGAATTGAGTCCAGGTCTTGGAATTATGGGCGTTGGAATGTCAACACCAACCCCCTTTCAAACACCAGGGGAATTTTCAGATGAACAAATTGGCCAATGGTTGAATAAAACGTGGCAAGCTATCAGTCATCTTCCGCATACCTTTGTGGTAACGCATGATCCGCCCTATGGGACGCAACTTGACAGAACATCAGGCAAGCATGTAGGAAGTCGCGCGGTACTTTCATTTATTAAAAAGCATCAGCCAGACATATTATTATGTGGTCATATTCATGAGTCCAAAGGTAAAGATTATATTGGAAAGACAAGAGCTGTAAATCCGGGGCCTTTCGGATCAGGTGGCTATGCGCTCATTCAATATGATAATGATACAGTTGACATTCATTTCAAGCAAATAACAGGATAATCCTATCTTTTTGGAAATGCAACAAAATGTCTGTTGCCTGGAAATAAGCTGCGTATCGAGGTCAAAAAGCTGAATATAACGTCCCCATTTATTGATATTGTTCGTTTTGAGGTAATTGTACTGTAGAGACGTAGCATGCTACGTCTCTACACGACCTTATTTTTTGTACGATCAAGAAAATTGAGCATGTTATCTTCAGAGCATTATCTCTTGAATCGTGCAAGGAATCGCCCTGATGGGCTAAAATTGATATGAGAAATAATCATCCCCAAAACCATCAATATTGCGCCTGATATTGATCTGGAAGTCATTTGTTCCTCTAAAAAGAGCCAACCACAGATAGCGGCAAAAACACCCTCAAGGCATAAAATAATAGCGGCATGGGTGGGATTGGCATTGAGCTGCCCCACAACTTGTAATGTATAACCAACGCCCACAGAAAAAAAGCCACAAAAACAAATTGCAGGGCCCGCGTTTAAGATGCCATCTATTTGAAATGGTTCAATACACAAGGCAACTGTTAAACTGAGACAGGCACATACTGCAAATTGAAACATTGAAAGCAAAATGGGATCGTTTTTCTGGGAAAATATTGCAATCAAGATAACATGAAATGCAAAGCATACTGCACAGAACAATGTTAATGTATCCCCCCAGGAAATTGTCAACGATTCTGTCATGCATAAAAAATACAGACCAATCGCTGAAAAAAAAGCCCCTAACCAGGTATTCAATCCAGAATAATTTCCCCAAAGCATACCAATAACCGGAACGATAATTACATACAAACCTGTAATAAATCCAGATTTTCCGGCTGTTGTGGTCACGAGACCGACTTGTTGGAATGATGAACCGGCAAAAATGGCAATTCCTGCAAACAATCCACAGATTAAGGTCGTGCGTAAAGGTGTATGCTTGAATCTTTCCATTCGGTTTTTTAGAAAAAACCATATTGGTATTAAAGACAGCGTGCCAAGTGTGAATCGAAGGGCATTAAATAAATAAGGCCCAACGTGCAACATGCTTGCACGTTGGGCCACAAATGTAAATCCCCAGATAAACGCTGTCAATAAAAGGATTATATTGGCTTTAATTTGTTTTGATTCCACGTTTATAATAACATTCTTCTTGATAAGGATTTCAATAGAACCTCAATAGTTTGTTTATTGCGCAATCTTAATTACTCACCTTCAAATTTAACCATTGAAAATACAGCCTGATTTGAAATCTTTTCACGACCTTTTAAATCAGGCAATTCCACAATAAAAGCGCATTCAATAATTTCCCCGCCCAGTTGTTCAACCAGTTGAACGGCTGCGGCAATTGTTCCACCGGTGGCAATTAGATCATCAACGATGACAATACGTTCGCCTTTTGAAATGCTGTCATCGTGCATCTCAACAGTGTTTACACCATATTCTAGGGTATAATCTGCCTGAATGGTTGATGATGGCAGCTTGCCCTTTTTACGAACAGGCACAAATCCCACATTGAGTTTATATGCCAGTACACCGCCAAATACAAATCCGCGCGCATCTATGGCCACAATTTTATCAATTTTTTGATTTTTGTATCGTTCATACAAGACATCACAGGCATATTTGTATGCCTCCGGGTTTTGCATGAGTGTTGTCAGGTCTCGAAATGTAACCGATTCAATAGGCCAATGGGGAATGCTTCGGATCGTTTCTTTTAAGTTCATAAATATGATTCTCCTATATATATATTATTTCCAATCAGGTAATCCATATTTTGACAAAATATCACGTAATTTGCCATTTTTCCTGTACCGGATAATCCCCTCGTTTAATATTCTTGAATAATCCCTGGCTTTTTTAAAGTAAGGTGAAAATGCAATATAGATATAATTTGCATCTATTGGTGTCAAATCATGCCCTGCATCTTGAAACAAATCGGATTTTCCAAGGGATTTAACCTTGAACAGAAAAACATTTTGATCTTCATTCAAGGTATTGATTCTGCCATGTTCTAATTTTCTGATCAATATATCAAGGGCATCATCACCTGCCCTGACCTGTACATCAAAAGTACCCTCATTTTTTTGAATATAATTACTCAATTCCTTTCCATAGTCATAATCCTGAATGACACCAAGCCATCGGTCTTTGAGTGAAGCAAGACCATTAAATCGCCAGGGATCACTTTTTTTAACCCAGTAATGATTATTCGCAAGACCAAGAGGTTCTTGGGTGTATATAAAATCCGGTGCTTCTGCTTTTGATGCACCAATGATTCCATGATACAAACCTTCTCTTGCCTTGATAACAGATCGACTCCAATTGATTGCCAGGTATTTGATTTTATGCCCCGCTTCACCCAAAATTTGTGAGGCCAGATCAACCATATACCCCTTATTTTCTGAATCTGGACTACAATTGTAAGGACACCATTCATCAGCCACTAAAACGAGTTGGTCTCCAGATGCATTGCTTATAAAAATAATGGTTAATAAAACGATTATTACATGATACCAATAATTTTTCACAGGAAACCTCCTTGATTAGGCAAAGAAACTATTTAAGTTCTAAATGTTTGTCAAAAATTTTAAACGCCTCTTGAACAAAAATATTGTCCATTGGCAGATTGATGGTTGCTTTACCATCCATATCATATTCGTCAATGATATCATCAGCCGGTAAATGCCCTGCATATGAAATGCCGGCTTCATTGATAATATTGAGCACGGTGTCTGAAGGGGTACTCTTCGCCCGATTGATAATCAAAAAGCTTTTTCCCATACCAATATGAAGATTTTTTGCAAGTGCATCAATTCGAACAGCGGCAGTAACACCACGCGCAGAACCATCAGACACCAGAATCATGACATCGACGTTTCGTGTGGTCAATCTGCTGATATGTTCCATACCAGCTTCGTTATCCATAATCATATAAGGATAATTGTCTGTTAATTTATCCAAAAAATTGGTTAACAAGGTATTGGCAGCACAATAACAACCTGCACCTTCAGGCCTGCCCATGACAATCAGATCAAAATGGTTTGTTTCAACAACAGCTTCCTGCATTTTCATTGACATGAAAACATCTTTGGTCATGCCAGATGGGACATTCCCCTTTTTCATAGATTCACGTGCATCTCCCAGCGTAGCATTAATTGGAACACCCAATACATCGTTAAAATTGGCATTGGAATCCGCATCAACCGCCAAAATAGGCGTTTTTTCCTTGTAAATAAAATATTTTACCAGCATGCCGGCAAGGGTTGTTTTTCCGGTTCCCCCTTTTCCAGCAAGTGCAATCGAATAAGGTTTCATGCGACGTAGTTGTCCTTTCTTGATTGTAATGACCTGTCATTATTCAGGTCGTTTGATAATTACCTTAAATTGATCAGAATCAGGGTCATCCATCAACACAAGTCCAGGATAATCTGCCACAATTGACGACAGCCCCAATCCAATACCGCGAAAAGGAATTATATCAATTAGATAGTTTGCAATGGTCGGATTGCGCTGAAATGCACAACCTGTTTTTATGGATTCAATTTGTAAATTATCAGGCAAAGCGCCCGGGCTTTCTATTTCGAGACGATCATCAAATACAGAGATAACAGTGTTGCCACTTGTAAAATAATCCATATAGTAACTTCTATGAACCAATGCATTGATCAATATTTCCTGAATCACATATTTGGGGATCTCTTTTAGATTTGCGTTTTCTTTTGATGCTGCGGATAAATTTAATTCAATAAAGTTTAAGCCCTTTTCAAATAATTGTGGAATAGTGCCTTCAAAGTTTTCGCTATCGCGATATTCCAGAACTGATGTATCCTTTCCAAAAAAAGCCATTGCCACAATCTGGCTTAATGCAAACTTTTCAGTGGGATACATACCAAACAGTAGCATTCCCGATGTGTTTATTTGACCATTGGATGCCAGTTTCATGCTTTCCAGTATCGTAATGAGCGGAATATGTTCCGGCAGATCCACCTGAAATTTTTTCTTAAAAAAAGATTGAAACGTTTCAAAATCAATTTGCCTGTGATCCAGATCCTCAATAACCATTTGATCGGCCTGATTCACCATTTTTTCTTGAAACATTTCTCGCAGGTCATCAAGATTCATTTCCTGGATCTTATCTTTTTCTGATTTTATCAAAAATCGACCACCGATTGTACAATATGGTTTTTGAAATCCATATGGAATTTTGATTACAATCGCTTTGGTATCCAAATAATCAACAATTTGCGTTTTTGGAAAAATGGATGGTTGAATTAATTCAAAAGAAGCTTGCGTAATCATTCTCAAGGTACTCAAAATCTCATCCTGGCTTAAATTTAAAGATTCACCCAGGCGATTTATACCAATAATGATAATACCGGCATCCCCATTTGCAATTGCAACCATCTGTTCGCATAGCTGGTATGGATCTTCAACGTGATCAATGAATGAAATGTGGTCATCATCTGTTCGATTAAGGATATCCTCAATATTTATGGCATCCATAGTAAACTCCTTGTTTTAATCATTCCCCATAAATATGTCATGTCAGCGAACGAAAAATTTACAATAATTTAAGAATTTACGATTATTTAGATCAATGTATATTAAATGATAGAAAAAAGCAAGTGGCATGTTAATGATATCCGCATGATTTTTTAAGGGCGTTTGGGGACGTCTATGATTTTATGCTTTTCTATTCCAAGTAATCGGGGTCGAACCAAGCCAACCCATTGTTATTAATTAAATTTCAATCAAAACCAGGCACTTTTTACCCTCTATAACGTCCTTTTTGATATTAAAAAGAGCATTATTGCATAAACACATCATCATTGAAAAAAACAATTACAACGAACTATCTATTGCTACAACGCTCTTTTTACCCCCCAAAAAGAGCGTTATAGGCTATTTTTTTGATATTATAATTGATGTTTTATTTTTTATATTAGATTGTTATCTTGGTCCGACCCTAGTGAGTCACTTATTTTTTTTATGTTTCATTATGGATTTGCATAATTTACCAAACTGCTTATCTTTTTGTTTTTTTTCCAAATATGACATTTCATTATAACAGGCTTCTTTTTTCATTTTTATATAATTTTGATATCTTTTTTCAGAAAGCGTTCCAGTTTCAACAGCCTTTAAAACAGCACAATCCTTTTCATTTATATGTTTACAATCGTTAAACTGACATTTTTCTGATAATGCTAAAATCTCTGAAAAAGTTTCATCAATGCCTGTTTCAACAAAAAAATTACCGATTTCTCTCATTCCAGGCGTATCTATCAACAATGCATCAT
>Ga0272440_1000951_pt1 | contig 24165 bp, 23 predicted proteins | sample SSMMMBAug17_FD_192440 | JGI IMG/M metagenome (GOLD analysis project Ga0272440, IMG submission 192440) | Marine sediment archaeal communities from Little Sippewissett salt marsh, Falmouth, MA, United States - SSM-MMB-Aug17 | ecosystem: Environmental > Aquatic > Marine > Wetlands > Sediment ...
AATTATAAGAGTTATGGAAAACAGCTTTAATGTTGAAGCAATTGATAAAACCATATCTAATGGAGATTTTATTATTATACAATGAGCAACAAAAAAGAGCGGCAAATATTAAATGATTGTTTAGAACGTAATAATTGTGATGAACTTATAAGGCAATATGATAAGTTAGTCTATTATACAATCAGAAGAGTTGCTAAACAAAAGCAAATCCCATTTACCAATGAAGACATAGAAGACTTGCATCAAGAAATATTTTTTGAGCTTTTCAGAAATAGCAGTTACCGCCTTAGATCATATGATGAGGATAAATGTAAAAGCGGGCTTGCTGGTTTTATTCAAATGATAGCAAGTCATACAATTTGGAATCATTTAGATAAAATTCAAGACCCTTTTTCCTATTCTTCAAAAAAAAAAATCTCTAATATAGACGATGACCTGCTTGATCTTTTTAATAAATATGATATGGAAAATCAGTTAGATGCAAGACAGCAAATTCTTTTGATTATTGATTGTCTTAATGAAAAAAAAGTAAGTTCCCTTGAAAGAATGGTCTTTAAACTCTATTATTTCCATGCACTATCACTAAAAGAAATTTCCAATATAACAGACAGAAATTCAGGAGCAGTTCGTACAAATAAATCAAGAGCTACAGCAAAAATTAAAGATTGTATTAATGGCATGTAATGAAAAATAATCAGAGTTTATATTATAAATTTCAACAATTGATGCTATGAAAAATAATCATAGTTTATATTATAAATTTCAACAATTCTATATCCTGCAAGGGTGAAAAACTTATAAGTTAATGTATCAGGATTTTGAAATTGTAGATATCTTTCTTGTAAAATTGCCTATTTACCAGATCATCAAAACTAATAAATTGTCCATATGTTTAAAACTTTTCAATCCATAAGGTGATTTCCGGAAAAGAATTTACCAAGATCGAATTCCCCCCTTGAGGGGGGTTAGGGCAATACTGTTGAATTAAGGATAAATTATTGAATATTTTTGAAATTTATTCAAGAAGCCAAGATCGAATTCCCCCTTGAGGAGGGTTAGGGGGGTGTTTTTGAGTTTGTACCATTAATACGAACACCCCCCTAACCCCCCTCAAGGGGGGAATTCAACCGAAACTTCTCACTATCTTATTAATATTCCAATATTTATCCTTAATTCAACAGCATTAGGGGGTTAGGGGGGGGTGTTTTTGAGTTTGTACCATTAATACGAACACCCCCTAACCCCCCTCAAGGGGGGAATTAAGACTTTGGTAAATTCTTTTTCGGAAATCACCTAAGTACTTCGAGGACAAATTTTGATATGAGAACACAGTCCAAAATCTTTATAACTAAATCTGTATGTTAAAAACTGTTCAATCCCTTTATAAAAAAAAATCCGCCAAATATCATCAAAATTGCAGCACAAAAGCCAATAATTATTCTGTATAATACATTACTTAATAAATTTTTACCTTTAGATACAGCATATGAAATAGAAGCATACCATATTAGATCTGCAAGAATATGACCTGCAAAAAAAGATAATACTCCGCTAATACCATAATTCATTGATTGTAATATATAAGCCATGCCAATTGTTGCCCACCAGATTGTCCAATATGGATTGCTTATACTAAACAATATACCATTTATTATGATATAGCCATCTCTTTTAACATCAGTTTGAGAGGAAAGGTTTAAATCTGGAATAGATTTAAACATGCTAAAAGACATCCATAAAAGTATAATTCCTCCTGATATCCCTATACTTGAAAATACAATTTTTTTTTGAAGTAATGGTGCAAGCCCTAATAATAAGGCAGCCACTAATACCAACTCAAGGAATCCATGCCCCAGTATTAATAATGGGCCCGCTATAAATCCTTTTTTAGAACTTTCACTTATTGTAACTGTAAGTAAAGGACCAGGCATCATTGCACCTGAAAATGCAATAATAAAAGAAGACAAAAAAATTGAAGCATGAGTAAACATTGTATTTTGAATACCTCCATAAATTTAAAACATCATTTCCCTTTAAAATAAGCAAAATTTAATCCTACATTAATAATTTGGGATATTAATAAGATTTTTTTTTGCTAACAGATTCACTATACTATAATAATCTAATTTTGGTTTTACAAATTTTGTGTGGACTGACACTGACAAACACAGACTTACACTTCACATGATAGGAAAAATCAAAGTTGGATTATAATACAATTCAAAATAGTCCAGATTATAGATATAACAAAAATTTAAACGTAATACACGCTAATTTTAAAAATTATGAATTTTATTTTTCAATTGAACATTAAGGACATATATATTGGAATATTTTTTTTTATCTTAAGATAAAAGCTGTGAATACGTAAGAATTGTCTATCACATATATAGAAGTGATAATTTAAAGTAATTTCTAAAGCTATATTAAAAAATTAATTTATCGTATATAGATTTTTTATATATTACTCTCAATTTAATATTATAAAAGCGAGATTTCAAAACGTACATTGAAATTAATATTTTGAAAATCGAATTTTAAAAGGCTAATTATTTGGAATTTCCACTATAGTAATGAAGAAAAAAATAAAATTTTTATTTTTTTTTATACTTATAACATATTGAAATAATAGCTGTAATTTTTTTTAACTTTGATTTTTTTAAATTTTTTTGAAAAAAAAATAAAAAAAAGTATTGACCTTAAAGCTATTTTTTGTAAATAGAAATTTCGGACATCTTAATATTAACATTTTAATAAAAGAAAGGAGAAAAATTAGCTATGACCAAGACAGAATTAGTAGATCTTATCTCAAAAAAATCAGGAATATCTAAAGTTAAATCTAAGGAAGCTCTTAATGCTTTTACTGATGGAATTATGAAAGCATTAAAGAAAAAAGATGGCAGAGTAACTTTAGTAGGCTTTGGAACATTTACTAAGGTAAGAAGAAAAGCCCGAAAAGGACGTGATCCAAACACAGGCAAACCAATCAAGATAAAAGCAAAAAATGTTGTTAAATTTAAACCTGGAAAAAATCTTAGAGAAAGCGTATAACAACAGTTAAGAAAAAATAGGCATCAGAAAAATTTTCTGATGCCTATCATTACAATGAAAGATATCTTATTAATACAACCCCCCATTGAAGATTTCTATCTAACAGTAAAAAGAACAATTCCTTATGGTTTATGTTGTATTGCTTCTAACCTGATTAAAAATGGCTTTTCTGTTGAAATTTTTGATTGTCTTGCATCAAAAAAATCAAAAATTATTGACTGGCCGGAGGAATTTGTATTTCTTAAAGAATTTTATTCTTATTATGACAGCTCCCCATTTTCATTATTTCATAATTACAGGCATTTTGGATATAGCTGGGAATATATTATTAAACGTACAAAAGAGATAAATCCCTATATAATAGGTATTTCATCATTATTTACAGCTTATAGCAATGAGGCCTTATTCACAGCCCAGAAAATAAAAAATTCTTTACCCCATATAAAAATTGTCTTGGGAGGTCATCATCCAACTGCAATTCCAGAACATGTCATGGAATGTAAGGCTGTTGATTTTGTTTTAAGAGGTGATGGTGAAGTTTCAATGCCTTTGCTTGCAAAAGCATTAAAATATAATCAAGATATAAAGACAATACCTGGTATTGTTTACAGAAAAAAAGATGGTTCCATTATTATTAACAAACCTGCTTATATGGATAACCTTAATCACTATCCATTGCCAGCTGCAAACTTAATAAAACATTCATATTATAAAAGAAATAAAAAAAATTGTTTTGTTGTAACAGCCAGTAGAGGTTGTCCATTAAATTGCTCATATTGCGCACTTGGTTCAAATATTCCATTATTCAGACTTAGAAATGTAGAATCTGTTTTTTCAGAAATTAAACATCTTATATGTAATTATAATGCTGGTTTTATAGATTTTGAAGATGAAAATTTAACTATCAATAAAAAATGGTTCATGTCTTTAATGAATCTTATAATTAAAAATTTTAATAATCATAAACTTGAGTTAAGAGCAATGAATGGGCTTTTTCCATTATCAATAGATGAAGAAATTATAATAGCAATGAAAAATGCCGGCTTTAAAATTTTAAATCTTTCTCTTGGCTCAACATGCCCAAAACAGCTTAAACGTTTCAAAAGACCTGATATTACAAAATCAATTGATAAAGTACTCGAGCTCTGCAATAAATATAATATGGAATCTGTATGCTATATTCTTGCAGGTGCTTTACATCAAAAACCTGCTGATTCAATCAATGATCTATTATATCTGGCACAAAGAAAAACACTTGTTGGTGTATCAGTATTCTATCCAGCACCTTTAAGTCATGATTATCAAATTGCAAAAAAAAATAATCTTCTTCCTGAAAAATATTCTTTAATGAGAGCAAGCACTATTCCTTTTAATCATATAACAAGCAGATTAGATTCAATTACTATTTTAAGGTTAAATAGAATATTAAATTTTATGAAATATCTTGTACAAATCAAAGAAACAATACCTGAGTCTGAGCCTTTTTCTGATAATTTCATATTTAATGAATTAAACAGAATTGAAACCGGTAAGATTTTGCTAAAATGGTTTTTATTTGATGGCAAAATTAGAGGAATATCTGAATCCGGAAAAACTTATGAACATAACATAAATAATAATTTGTCAGATATGTTCATAGACAGGCTGTCAAATATAAATATAATGATGTAAAAAATTAGAAAAATAGTTTGCAAATCACATTATTGGTATTTACAAAAAATGATAATAATTTTTTTATGAATAATTTGATTATTTTTTATTTTTAGTTTAATAATCAAAAATAATAGATAATTTCAATATTGTATTTCATTATAGACCAATGCTAAAAAATCAGTAAAAATATAGGTTATTGTTAATATGAATATCGATGATTTTATATGGTTACCAGATATTGTAGAAAAACTGTTAATAAAACATAGCATTGTCAAAGAAGAGGTATTTTACCCGAAACTTTAATAAATTTGTGGCTTGCTGAGAAAATAACGTCAGAAATGTCAATGCATGAAGTTCAGTGCTAACATTTTTGTAATTGGTTTAAGGTGATTTCCGGAAATCACCTTAGCTCAAAATACACTTTTTTTTTAACGTTTGTCAAAATTTACGACAGTTGCAAAGCGGAAAAGCAGCGATAAAAATCAAATTTTGACATAATTGTTTGTTGTTAGCTAATCAGCTTGGTTGTCATAAATTTTGCAGTTAGCGATAACGTTTTTCGGCATAAACTATCGGTAATTGGTTATTATAAAAAAAGTTTTTGGTAATTGAAAAAATGAAGCAAAAAATCAATAATCTGTAATCTACATCAAAGCCAATCCTTTTTGCGTTTGGTGCAGCTTACATCTGTTCAATTTCTTTAACAATATTTTTTAGATATTATCTGTAGTGAGGAGATTAAAATGCCTGGTTTTAAAATAAAAAGTATAAGTAAAAATATTAATGTATTTTTTATCTTTGCTTTATTGATTGTCATAAATTCATCTTATGCAGCTGATAATGATGATATTTATCTGATGAACGTTAATGCAAAAACAAGCTATAGAAAAAAAATTGTAGAAATACTTGATGACATAACACAAGGACAGACTAAAATTCTTAATGAATTAAATTCAGTTTCTTCCAAGGCTGGTGCCAGGCAAATAATAAGAATGATCAGGGCTTCACTTAAAAATCAAGATGATTTAATTGATGATATTTCAAAAATTGACAATCTTTTGAAACATATTGATACAAAAATCATAGAATTCGGAACAAATAATGTTAATCGTGAATTAATTGAGGTTATGATTGAATTAAAAGCAGGACAAAAAATTTTACTTGAAAAATATAAAAACATAGACACTCAATTTAAAGATATTGATTCAAGCTTTGTTGATGTTGCTTCACGAACAGGTAATCAAAATATATTAGTTAAATTACAAAATATTGTAACAATGAATAATAATCTTTTAAAACATTTAGAAAAAATATCAAAGGAACAAAGTCTAGTAAAAAATAATACTTCAGATATAAAATCACAAAATTTTGGATCGTTTACTTTTATATATATTCTTTTACTTATATTTGCTGGTCTTATTGGTTTTTTTATTTATCATTTTAAAAAGTTCCAAAATTCAGTTTTACAAAGACATGATAGAATCCACTATCTTCTTATTGATCTTAAAAAAAGGATTGAGCTTCCCTATGATGAAAATGAAGATTTAACAGTAAACGATTTGCATAAAATTGCTGATGCTGTTAAACAAAAAGCTATTAAACAAAACTGGTCAAAGCGCAAAGTTGAAGATAAACCGGCTTTTATTTAATCTTATAGTCAAATTTTGTAATACAGATTTAGTTATAAAGATTTTGAACTACGTTCCCATATCAAAATTCGTCCTCAACTTACTAATGTAAGCCTGCGGATAATTTTGATATGGTGCCTTGCCAAAATCTTTCAAAATCTTTATAACTAAATCTTTAGGAATATCATATTAACATCTCAATTATTCTTTTTTTAAACTAATGCAAAAAAAATTTTGGATTGATAAAGAATTAGATGAAATGAATATCTATGAATGGGAGTTATTATGTGATGGATGTGCTTTTTGTTGTTTACATAAAATTGAAGATGAAAAAACTGGTTTTATTTATTCAACAAATATTGCTTGTAAAATGCTTAATTTAGAAAAATGTATCTGTAAAAAATATAAAACAAGAACAATTGCTCAGCCAAAATGCCTTTATATTACACCAGATAACATTAAAGGATTATTAAAATGGCTTCCAGCTACTTGTGCATATAAAATATTATCAGAAAAAAGAGAACTTCCATTTTGGCATCATTTAATCTCAAAAAGTAAAGAAACAATACATAAATATAATCTATCTGTTCTTGGAAAGGTTGTTTCTGAAAATGAAATTCCTGAAGATAAATGGGAAGAATATATTGTAACATGGGAAAATTATTTTTATATTACTCCATAAACGAAATAATTTCTTTATTAATAATGTATCTTCTTTCTATATTTCAGGTTTTTGGACTGACACGGACTATCACAGACTTTCACTTAAGGTGATTTCCGGAAAAGAATTTACCACGATCGAATTCCCCCCTTGAGGGAGGTTAGGGGCAATACTGTTGAATTAAGAATTTTCAAATCTGAAAATCTTAACTTTTTTGAATGGAAGATCAACCTGCGTCCCCTCCCCCTCAGCCCCCTCAGGGGGAGGGACAGGGTGGGGGTGTTCAATCACCAATATTAAACTTTTAAATAAAAATAATAATGATAAAACTCGCAATTATTGTATTTTTTTAAAATTTATTATTTTAAAAGCTTATTTATTGGTAATTCTATAACCCCCACCCTGTCCCTCCCCCTGAGGGGGAGGGAACGTAGATTGACCTTCCATTCATAAAAGTTTAGATTTTCAAATTAGAAAATCTTAATTCATCATCATTGGGGGTTAGGGGGGGGGTGTTTTTGAGTTTGTACCATTAATACGAACCCCCCTCAAGGGGGGAATTAAGACTTTGGTAAATTCTTTTTCGGAAATCACCTAAGATAATTGGAAAAACTAAAGGTGGATTATTATAGTGGATATTTAACATGTATTGCAAAAAATTATGATTATTATAGTGGATATTTATTATGTATTGCAAAAAATTATGATTATTATAGTGGATATTTAATATGTATTGCAAAAAATTATGATTATTATAGTGGATATTTAATATGTATTGCAAAAAATTATGATTTTGATTATGTTCATATAATTTTTCAAAAATAATTTCTTTAAATATGTATCCGCTCACTAAAAAAAAAATTATTAAAAAGTATATTTGGAGAATAGGATGTTATTAAATAAATTTGGTCATTTTAAACATTATAAAACAGAAACAACATCATGTAAGATAAAACTCTCATCAAATGAAAATCCTTTTTCTTTATCTCAAGAGTTAAGGGAAAAAATATGTCAGGCGGTAGAAAAAATTGAATTTCAAAGATATCCAGATCCTGAAAGCCTTGAGTTAAAGGAAATAATTGCAGACTTATATAAGGTAGATAACAAAAATTTAGTCTTAAGTAATGGTTCTGATGAATTAATTCAAATTTTAACAACAATTACAAGTGATGCAGATCAAGGTGTTATGTTTCCTTATCCTACATTTCCTATGTATCAGGTTTCTGCAGATGTTTGTCAACGTAAAAAAATTGAGTTAAAATTAGATGATAATTTTGACCTTACAAAAGACAGTATAGAAAAATCATTAGAAAAAAAACCTGGAATAGTTTTTTTTGCCAGACCAAATAATCCTACAGGTAACAGCTTTAACAGAGATTTAATAATGTCTCTTGTTGAAAAAAATATATTTACTGTTGTAGATGAAGCATATATTGATTTTTCCGAAAAAAAGGCTTTTATTGATGAGGCTCTAAAAAGGGATAATCTTGTTGTTATGAGAACTATGTCAAAAATTGGACTGGCTGGAATAAGGCTGGGAGTGCTTATTGCTAAACAAGAAATTGCACAAACTATAGATAAACTCAGAGCTCCATTTAATATCACATATCCAACTCAGGTAATAGCTAAAATAGTATTGACACATGGAAGAAAGGAAATTATAAATCAATTATCTATAATAAAATCACAACGAGATTTTTTAATAAATGAACTTAAAAAAATCAAAAATGTCAAGGTTTTTCCTTCTGATGCAAATTTTTTTCTTATTAAAGTAAACGATGGTGATAAAACTCATCAAGCTCTTATTAATAGAGGTATATTAGTCAGGAATATGACAAAATATGCAGATTTAAAAAATTGTTTACGAATTACAGTTGGAAAACCAGAAGAAAATCAAATATTTATTAATGAATTATCTTTAATACTTAAATAAATGTATTGAATTTACGAATAAAAAATAAGGCCAAAATAAAATGATCAGAATAATAGAATCTCATGAATATAAACCAGATAATAATAATTGTTTTGCAATTGACAGCGAAATAAGTCTTGCTGTGCAAAAAATTATTAAACAGGTAATTGATGAAGGTGATAATGCATTAAAGGCTTTAACTGAGAAATTTGATAAAGTTAAACTCGAAAAAATCAGAGTTCCAGAGAGCACAATTAAACAATCAGAAAACTTAATAAATAATAATGATAAGAAAGTTATTGAAAAAGCAATTGATAATATCAGGCAGTTTCATAACAAGCAAAAAGCAATTACATGGGTTGATAAATTTAATGATGGTTCAGAATTAGGACAGATTGTTTCGCCAATTGATAGAGCTGGAATATATATTCCTGGAGGCAGAGCAATTTATCCATCTACATTATTGATGAATGCTATTCCTGCGCAGATAGCAGGTGTAAAATCAATTGCAGTTGTATCACCTCCACAATTGGATGGTAATACACATCCTATGATTTTAGGAACTTGTTCTTTGCTGAATTTAGACGAAGTTTATTCTGTTGGAGGAGCTCAAAGCATTGCTGCTCTCGCATTTGGAACAGAAAGCATTAATTCTGTCTGTAAAATTACAGGTCCTGGAAATGCATATGTTGCTGAGGCTAAAAGGCAGGTTTTTGGAAAGGTTGGGATTGATTCAATTGCAGGACCAAGTGAAATTTTAATTCTGCATGACGATCCTGAGGTTCCTGTTGAATTTATTGTAAGGGATATGCTTTCTCAAGCAGAACATGATCCTGATGCACAATCAATACTCATTACAACTTTAAAAGATTATGCTCATGAAGTAAAAGATTGTCTTAATAAAATAATCCCTGAAATACCAAGAAATGAAATTATTAAGCAGTCTATCATGATAAATGGTATGATAATTGTAGTAAAAGATTTAGATGAAGGGGTAAAAATTGTAAATCAAATAGCACCTGAACATTTTGAGCTTTGTGTAAAAGATGAATCTATTGCTTCGAAAATTCGAAATGCAGGTGCGATATTTATGGGAAAATGGACTCCTGAACCAGTTGGTGATTATTTTGCAGGGCCTAATCATACTTTACCAACAAATAGTTCTGCAAGATATTCATCTGCTTTAGGTGTTTATGATTTTCAAAAATTTACTTCTTTAATAAAATATTCTAAACAAAGATTATTTGATCAGGCAAAAGATATTTCACATTTTGCTGAAATGGAAGAATTATTTGCACATTCAGAAGCAATTAAAATAAGATTAAGGTAAAAATGACAAGAAATACAAATTTTAGTAGAAAAACAGGTGAAACACAAATTCAAGGCTGTTTAAATTTAGATGGCAGCCAGAACAGAAATATTGATACAGGAGTGGCTTTTTTAGACCATATGCTGGATTTATTGGCATTCCACGGAAGATTTGATCTTGAAATAAAATGTATTGGCGATCTGGATGTTTGCCCTCATCATACAATAGAAGATACTGCCATTACACTTGGTCAGGCTTTTGTTAAAGCAATTGGTGATCGTAAAGGAATTATTAGGTATGGAAGCTGCTATCTTCCAATGGATGAAACCTTAACAAGAACTGTTCTTGATATATCTGGAAGACCCTTTCATGTGTATAAGGGAGAATTAAGCAGTCCATCTGTTGGTAATTTTCCAACAGAAATGGTTTCTCATTTTTTTTATTCCTTTGCAATAAATGCTTCAATAACTCTTCATCAAGAAATACTTTATGGTTCAAATGATCATCATAAAATCGAATCCCTTTTTAAAGGGCTTGCTGTAGCTCTTAATATAGCAGTTCAAAAAAGGCAATTAATAATTGATAATAAAATTTCACAGACAAGGATAGATGAAAATGTCCCAAGTACAAAAAAAATCTTATAAGCTTGTTTCAGTTCATGGCGGTCATAGCGGTGAATTTTGCGTACATGCAAAAGATTACTTAGAAGATATTATTTTAGAATATATTAATCAAGGCTTTAGTTTTGTTGGAATAACTGAACATGCCCCGCCAGTTAATGAGTCTTTTTTATATCCAGATGAAAAAATTGCTGGACTTAATTCAGACTGGCTTCTCGAAAATTTTAATAATTATTTTAATAAAATAAATGAGCTCAAACAAAAATATTCAGATAAAATAAAAATATGTTCTGGATTTGAAACTGAAACAACATCAGGATATGAAGCTCATGTTAAAAAATTAATTAATACTTTTAAACCTGATTATATAGTTGGTTCTGTTCATCATGTTGATGATATTTGTTTTGATTTTTCAGAAAAGAACTATCAGGAAGCTATTAATAATTCAATAGATATTGATGATATGTATTCAAAATATTTTGACCTTCAATATGATATGTTAAAAGTTTTAAAACCTGAAATTGTTGGTCATTTTGATCTCATAAGAATTTATGATCCAGAATATAAAACCCGCATAAAAAAAACAGAAATAAAAAAAAGAATTATTAGAAATTTAAAACTTATAAAGAAATTAGGACTGATATTGGAATATAATTTACGCGCCTTTGAAAAAGGAGCAATCGAAGGTTATCCATCAAAGCCTATTTTAAAAACAGCATTAAAGTTAGAAATTCCAGTAATCCCAGGAGATGATTCTCATTCTGTTGATACAGTAGGAAAAAATATTATTAAAGGAATTAAAATTCTTAAAAAGCATGGATTTGATATAAAATTTAAACAAATTGATGCTTTTTAAAACAAAGGAGGTTTTACGTGAAAATGACAATTATAAAAGGTCTTTTAAAGAGGTTTTACGTGAAAATGACCATAATAAAAGCTCTTTTAATAATTTTCTTCTTAATTGGATGCTCTGGTAGTGATCAACTTCCCATTGACAGATTAAAAGAACAACTTAAAGGTGTTCCTGAATATTCTCTTATTTTAGAAGATATGAAAGAAGAAGGCAATTTTTTTACACATTATTTTCATAAATATCAAATTGTTCAGGCAGATAAGGCATGGAAAACAGACTGGCTTGAAGTTCCAGAGCAATATTATCGTGATAATAAAAATTTTCTTGGAATGACACTTGCTGCAAATAAAAATGGACAGATGTCTACAACCCCTTCACCACCTGGATATAATTTTGTTGGAGATCCTAAATATGGACATTGGAATCAAGATTCAAGCGGTAATTCATTTTGGGAATTTTATGGAAAATATAGAATGTTTACTGATGTTCTTGGATTTTTATCAGGCCCTGTTTTCAGGAATGATTATGATGATTATCACTACCACAGACGACAATACAGCCATAGGCCGTATTTTGGACGAACCAAACAATATGGTACTTATGGAAACTATACTAAAACACAAAAACCAAATTTTTTTCAAAGACGAATGAAAAGAGAAAGCATTAAAAAATCATCCTTTTCAGACAGAGTTTCAAAAAGATTTTCTGGATCAAATAAAATTGGGCGTACAAGGTCAGGTTTTAGAAGTAGAAGTTCAAGTTTTGGTAAATAAATATATTCGACTTTCTAAGTTGCCCCAAAAGGGTCAAACTTCTTAATTAATTAATAAAAAAATAAAGGATTTTATTATGATAATAATTGATAAGTCTATAACCACTGTTATTCTAATAGTTGTTTTTTATATAATATTTTTTCTTGGTAAAAAGGTTCATGATTTATTAAACAAAGAATATGATTTAAATGATGAATTAGTTGAAAAGGATAACCCTGCTCTTTCACTTGCAATTACAGGATACTATTTTGGACTTGTTTTCGCCCTTGGCGGCACCCTTATTGGTCCATCATATGGAATTTTAGGGGATGTTATTGATCTAAGTATTTATGGCTTGCTTGCAATAGTGCTGTTGAATATCTCCTGGTTTATTTGTGACTGGGTAATTTTAAGAGGTTTTAGAGTAACAGATGAGCTGATTCGAGATAGAAATCAAGGAACTGGTGCAGTTTCATTTGGTGTTAGTGTTGCTTCTGGATTAATAATATATGGAGCAATATCAGGTGAGGGAGGTAATTTTTTTACTGCAATTATTTTTTGGGCAATAGGTCAGATTATGTTAATTCTTGCAAGTTCAGTATATAACTTGATTACACCTTATCAACTTAGAAATGAAATAGAAAAAGATAATGTTGCTGCAGGTGTTAGTTTTGCAGGAGCTCTTATTGCAATAGGTATTATAGTAGGGCTTACAGCAGAAGGTGATTTTCATTCATGGAGCGAGGATATTGTATCATTTTTAGGAATTTCTTCATTAAGTTTAATTTTACTTCCAATAATAAGATTTTTAACTGATAAGATTCTTTTTCCTACTGTAAATTTAACTGATGAAATTGCAAATCAACAAATTCCTAATGTTGGAGCATCATATATTGAAGCCTTTTCTTATATTGCTGCTGCTCTTATAATATTTTGGTGTATTTAATCAATAATGAAAACCCTTGCATTTAATTCATATAATCCAAATATTTCATTAAATTCAGAACCTGACAATCCATACTGGATATCATTTTCAGATATCATGGCAGGCCTTCTTGTAATTTTTATTCTTGCATCTGTTCTTTTAATAATAAAATTGTCAAACATGCAGAACAAAGTTGAAAATGCAATTAGTGAAATACAAAATACTAATTATATAAGATCATTAATGCTTACTGAAATCAAAGAAATTCTTGCTAAAAAAGGCATAAATGTTGAAATATCTGAAAACCAGTCAGTTTTAAGAATTCCAGACGAAAGGTTATATTTCGAATCATTAAGCTATGAAATACCATCAAATAAAAAAAAACTTGTAGGAGAAATTGGCAGAACTCTATACTATGCAATTTTAAAAAAAGATAGATATAAATATATTGATACAATATTTATTGAAGGTCATACTGATAGTTTAAAGGCTGCTTCAATTAATATGGGAAATTGGGGGCTTGCTGCATATAGAGCAATATCAGTATGGAAATATTGGTCTGAAGAGCTTGAAATTGGATGGAAACTAAGAACATTAAAAAACAGCTATAATAAGCCAATGTTTTCTGTTAGCGGCTATGCTGCTACAAGACCATTGATCAGTAAGGATGATACAGAATATAAAAGAAGAAAAAACAGGCGGATAGATTTAAGATTTTCTATGAAAAAGCCAATTATTGCTGATTATGAAAATATTTTGAGCATACTTGATGTAACTAAATAATTTTTTTTTATATAATTCAATTTTGGTTTTATATGTGGACAAACAATTTTTTACTCAGACAAACATAGTTGCGGTCAAAGACATTCAAATCATGAAAGCAAAAATTGCTTATTTGATAAATTTCGGATAGGTCTACAAGTGTATACATTTTTTTATCTTTTTTAGATTCAGGAGTAATCACATTATTAGCCCTGTAAGGACGAATTAAAACATGAATCAAATATTATTACACCCTTACAGTTCTAAAGTCACTATAGATCGTTACCCAGAGCGTTGATCCAATGCTGTTGACTTAAGGAATGGAGTCCCAAATCTTTAGATTTGGGTGTGTAATAATACTGATTATTACATAAACAAATACATATTTTGGTATAGATTTTCACTCCCAAATCTAAAGATTTGGGACTCCAACTCTTAAGTCAACAGCATTGGGGCGTTGTCCTGGGCTATATTATTTCGCGCTTTAAGAGCTAAGAAAAAAATGCATACACTTGTAGACATATCCGATAAATTTAAGGATAAAATCATGTCATGTTCTAACAAATATACTTCCAATCCAAAGTCTCATGACAACCTTTTCAAGTGGTTAATCAGATCGTTCATCGATGAATTTTTTGCTTATTTCTTTCCATTAATTAAAGTAAAAAAATTCCGGTTCATCGATAAAGAGTTTATCAGCAAATATGAAGCTTTAAAAGATAGTTTAAAAGGTGATCTATTTATAGCTGTTGAAATAGAACTTGACAATCAAACTTTCGAAATTGTCATTCATCACGAAAATCAAAGCAAAAGAGAACCAATAGATGAACGAGTGTATGAATATCATTGTTATGCCTGGCTTCTCAAAAGAAAACCTGTTTGGAGTATTGTTTTTTTTACAGATGATGCTGTGTGGCGTAAATCAATTTCTGATCAATTTTGGTATGGTTTTGATAGTCAAAACCTAAAACAGTATCATAAGTTTGATGTTATAAAATTAAAATCTTTTATGAGTTCTGAGTTGATACAAAAACAATCATTGCTTTGCAAATTATTGGCTCTTAAAGCCAATGATAAAGGTACTAATCCGGAAGACTTGGTCAGAAAAATTTATCAGTCAGTAAGCAAAATGAGAAATAATTTATCAAGAGATAAGCTGCTTTTAATTGAACAATTTGTTTCATTTTACAAAAAAATACCACAAGAAACTTTTGAAATTATTAAAAAGGAGGTAGATATGACAGGTTATGCTGAAACAATTTCCGATTATTATATGCAAGAAGGTGAAAGAAAGGGTGAAAAAAAGGGTGAAAAAAAGGGTGAAAGAAAGGGTGAAATAAAAGCCACTTTATCAATTATTGACAATCTGCTAAATAAAGGCGACATTAACTGGTCATTTATTACAAATGCTACTGGCGTTAATCAACAGCAATATTATCAGATGCAGCAAGAATTTCAAAAATTATCACTTTCAGCTTAGGAATAGAGCAATATCAGTATGGAAATATTGCTCAGAAGAGATTGAAATTATTGCTTATTATGAAAATATTATTATGCATACTTGATGTAACTAAATAATCTTTTAATATATTTCAATTTTTGTTTTATTTTTGAAATTATTAAAAAGGAGGTAGATATGACAGGTTATGCTGAAACAATTTCCGATTATTATATGCAAGAAGGTGAAAAAAAAGGTGAAATAAAAGCCACTTTATCAATTATTGACAATCTGCTAAATAAATGTGACATTAACTGGTCATTTATTACAAATGCTACTGGCGTTAATCAACAGCAATATTATCAGATGCAGCAAGAATTTCAGCAATTATCACTTTCAGGCTTGGAATAGAGCAATATCAGTATGGAAATATTGGTCAGATGAGATTGAAATTATTGCTGATTATGAAAATATTCTATATTTTAAGCATACTTGGTGTAACTAAAAAATTTTAAACGATTAATAATATTGAATTTATATTTTTTTATAAACATTAAAAAACTTTACATGAAAAAAATAGTATCAGATATTAACTTACCTGCAATAAATTTTAAATTAAAAACAGATACAGGAATTAAAGGTATAGAAATCTTTTCAGAGCTTATTAAATCATTTGAAAAGATTGGTAAGGGTGAACCTAAAAAATCAAGGTGGTTTAATAATAGAAAGCAAGAATTATTAAATCTGGTTTTAAGCGGATCAAAATTAAAACATTTAATAAACACCCCTCAGGATATTAGAGTAATAATAAATCTCTGGTCAACAAACGAAGATTTTTTTTACTGTGAACCAGTATCTAAAGGATTATTAAAAAAATTTAAACAATTCAAAAAGGCTTTAAACCCTTCTTTAAACTATTCATTAATTAGAATTTTTTTTGATAAATATGATTTTATAAAAGATTTAAATTTTTTTTGTCAATACTTGAAAGAAGGGCTTTCAAATATTGAAATTTCAAGACCTCTTTCAGATGAGCTTAGAACTTACTGCACAAATAAAGAAATTATATTTAATATCAGTCCTGAAAAACTTCTTAATAATGCAAAATATAGAAAAAAAAATTTATCTCTTATTTTTGAAGAGCTAAAAATACCAGATTCCAGATATGGAAGATTTGCACAAATATGTAAAAAAAATTATTATATTGAGCCATTAAAAAAAATTAAATTCGGAGCTTATCATCCTGTTTTTGATGAAATAAAAAATCAGTATGTAAAAGAAACACCATATAATAAAAGGCTGAATATTGGACAGGCTGCTGCAGTTCTACTTATGGATTTGATTGAAAAAAAAGGACTTTTTGCCCCAGAGATCTGGTTAAAATTGATATTAAATATTCTCGGAGATCCAAGAATACCAGAGACAAGCCCTCAATATAAAATCTGGTGGATGCCCTTAGATAAAAAATATGAAAAAATGATGCGAAAATGGCTTGCTCAAATTGATCTTGTTGTTTTTTTAGAAATTCTAGAAGAAGTTGCCAGAACTAATGATAATGAAAAAATTAAAAGAATGTTTCCCTCTAGAAAAGAATTTTTAGAAAACATTTATAAAGAAAATATGATAAGAGATACAAGGCTGTTTTTAGGAAATGATGCATTATCTTATGTTAATGACAAATACAAATCTGAAAAAAAACCTTTATTTTCAAGGTTAAATCATAAATCAAAATCTATAATATATCTAAACATTGGTAAAGCTCACCTTATTGAAGGCACTCATAATTTTTCAGTTAGAATCTTTGATAAACTGCCTTCAAAATGTTCATTAAATGATTTAGAATCAAAAAAATTTTCAATTAAAAATCTATCAACTGATATTGAAAACAAATATAAAGCAGAATATATTATAGATAAACCTTTTCCTTATATTGTCCATCATGATATTCATAATGCATGGCAAAAAAAACTTTACAACGTATTTTCTGATATTGGAATACGAATATCAGATTCTTAAAAAACCCCTTTTTTCTAAATCTTTATTATTACAAAATCTGTGTCCTTCCGGTGAGTGTGTATTAAAATTGATTGTGTTTAACAAATTGACTATTTAGAGACGTTGCATGCAACGTCTCTACAATGCCTATAACCAATAATTTGTGTCCTTCCGGTGAGTGTGTATTAAAATTGATTGTGTTTAACAAATTGACTATTTAGAGACGTTGCATGCAACGTCTCTACAATGCCTATAACCAATAATTTAATCATTTCAATGCATGCTTGCTTGCCGAAAGGACACATAATTTAATCATTTCAATGCATGCTTGCCGAAATGACACCAAAATCTCCATACAAATGATACGACAAAATTGTCGAATTAAATCAACTCTTGTCGAATAAAAATGACATAACAAATCCAATAACTACTTGATATGATAACAAAAATACTTTTGGCATATTTATTGATATTACTTTAATAAAAACTGAAAAATTTAATACACAAAATTGAGAAAGAAGGAAAAGATTATGTCAAAATTAATTAAAATTTTATTATATTACTTAATATGTGCTTTTTTAATTTCAGAATATTTAATGTCAAGTAATAGAATATATTTTACTGGTGTAAATGATGATGTATTATCTGTAATATATCCCTTGGAAAATAATTATTTTGTATATTCAATTGATGTTGAATCAAAGCCAGAAGATATAGCTGTAAATAGCTCAGATACATTGGTTTTTGTTACAAATTTTTATTCAAACTCAGTTTCTGTAATTGATACATCAAGTTTGTCTTTGATTAAAAATATAGTAGTTGGTTCCAGACCAATAGCCATTGAAATAAGTCCTGATGACAAAAAATTATATATTGCCAATTATTATGATAATTCTGTTTCTGTAATTAGCTTGGATAATTTTGAAGTTATCAGTACTATTCAAGTTGGAAATGGTCCCTATGATTTAAAATTATCTTCAGATGGTTTAAAACTTTATGTGTGCAACTATTGGAATGATAACACTGTTTCAGTAATAAACACAACAAATAATACGCTTATTAAAAATATATCAACTGGTTTATCTCCTGTTGCAATTGCACTTGATGTTTATGGGACTTATATGTACGTAGCTAATGATATTGATAATAACATATCAATTATAAGCATAAGTAATGATGTGGTTATCGGAACAATAGAGGTAGGGAAAACACCAGGATGTATTGCAATATCTCCTGATGGTTCAAAGATATTTGCAGCCAATTTTAATGATGATACTATATCAATTATAGATAGATCAAATCATATTGTAGTAAATACAATAGATGTTGACGCCGGGCCTTTAAGTATTATTACAAGTAATGATTCAAGTAAACTATATGTTGCTGCCAATATTGATAATACACTAACTGAAATAGATATTACTGATAACTACTCAAAAAAATCCTATCTTTGCCCAGATACACCAATAACAATTGCTTTAGGTTCAGATAATTTTTTACCTGTGATTGCAGGAAAAGCATTAACAGCTTTTGCCGGACATGATTTAATAGGTATTAAAAATGCTGAAATAAAGCTCTTAAATACTAATTATATCACTAAAAGCGATACATATGGAAATTTTATTTTTCAAAATGTTTTAAAGGGTGAATATACTTTAAACATAAAATATAGTGATATAATTCCTTTTACAAAAAATATTAATATATTATCTGATGACATGGTTTATTTGCTCGATAATATACCTTCATTTAAAATAATGAAAGGAGATATAAGCAGCAATAATACTATCGGGCTTGAAGATGCAATTATTATTCTTCAAAATATGTCAAATATTTTAGAAAGGAGGTGATCAGATAGAAGAATTATTTTGAATAACAAAAATACTTTTTTTATTAACTTAAATTAAATTTCCAAAAAATTAAATCAAATTAAAAGGAGAAAAATTATGAAATTTTCAAAAATAGTAACAATTTGCTTAACAATAAGCATGGTTTTTAGCATTTCAGCTTTTGCTGATGTTTTAACTCTGGATCAAATTAAGGAAACTCTTACAACAGTTAATACTTTGACTGCAGAGGAAAGGCTTGCTTTTAGAGAAAGTGTTAGAGAAACTGCACAAAGCTTAACTGAAGAAGACAGGCAGTCATTAAGGACTATATTTCAGGAAGCAAGACAGCTAGCAAGAGAAAACTTTGAGGCTTTAAGTCAGGAAGAGAGAATTGAAGCTATTCAAAATATGAGAGGAATTCGTCATGAAATGAGAGAATTAGAAAAAGAACAATGGGAAGCAATGACTGATGAAGAAAAAGAAGAACTTTTAGCTCAAAGAGGTCATGGCCGCGGGCATCATATGGGAATGAGAGGGATGGAAAAAGAACCCTGCGAAGACTTGACTGATGAAGAAAAAGAAGAGTTAATGGCACAAAGAGGTGATAGAGTTTCCAGAAGGCATATGCGAATGGGAAAAAATCCATTAATGGGGCCTCATATGGGAATGGGTGAATGTATAAATGGAAATGAATCTCAAGATAATGTTGATGAAAATGAATCTCAGGATGACAGTGGATCTCAAGAAATTATTGACGATAGTGAACAGGTCATAAAGCGTCAGACTGCAAGAAGTACTTGGAAACGAATGAGATAATTAGTTAATTAGTTAATTAAGCTTATCAAATTGTGTCAGGTGTCAAGTTGGCAATTAATCATTATTGATTGTTATTCAATCAAAAATATTTATACTTCACACCTGACACTTAAATCTTATTTTAAACTAATTTTTATTAACTGTCTATATTATTTATTATATTATTATGAAAAAATTAATTATCATATTTTTTATATTCCTTTTATTGGAAAACAATATTTTATGCGATATTCTTCAGGTTGAAAAAAAACCTGTTCATAACATCAATTTTGATATGATTCAAAAAAATGATCGCTTAGCACCGGAATCTTTGTCTAATGACAAACAAGATAGCAATAAAAACAAATTGTTAGAAGAATTCTTGTTATATGATATTATTATTGATGATATTGAACAAACCAAGCTTAAAGATGATAATCATATATTTACTTTAAAATGGAATATGTATTCAAATAATGCATACTACCCACTGTTAGATATTGATGAATATCGCTGGAATGAAAATTCTACTAAAATTCGATATACAAGGGAATTTGAAAAGGGAAAAACATTTGGAATTGAATTTTATAATGGTAAAACATACCAAGAGAATTTAGAATTTAATGATATTGACTTTTCTGTTAAGCAAAAAGGTTTTAATATTATTTCTGAATGGGAATTAAATAAAAATTTTTCAGCACAATATTGTATTGGAAAAGCATTTTTAGAAAATGATAAAAAAAATAGCTTTTATAAATTAGATAAAGAAGATGCAATATTTACTGGTTCTTTTTCATTAGAATATCTAAATAAATTAATGATGTTTTCTTTGAATTATATAAGAGATTTTGGTACTGAAACAATATTAGATTATGAAAACTATAACGCATACCTCCAAATATATAAAAAAGAATGGGCTGGATTATCATCTATTTTTTTAGTTTCAAAATATGCTAAAGTGTATGCAAATTATTTCTTTGAAAAAAATTATTTTATTGACTATGATAGAAATCGCTTTAACTGCCATTTAGAATTAAAAAATAGTTGGCTGAATAATTTAACATTCTCCCCTGGATTTGAACATTTAAATAATCCAGATCAAACCAATTATTTTCTATTAACAGGTTATAGATATAATGATAATAATAATAAATTATATTTAAATATCCAAAATAAAATACAATACTATGATATTGATTATACTTTATTAAATAAAAGCGATATTTTCATTTCATGGAAAATATTTAATTATTTGAATTTATTTTGTAATATGTTTTATGCTTTTGAAACAAATAATGATCAAGATAGATTTTATGGAATTAATACTGGTATTTCATACTACTTTAATAAATAGCACAATAATAACAAATTGAAAACATTATGAATTTGTTTATAAAAAATAAAATTGTCAATCAATTAATTATATTTGCTATAAGTGTATTTTTTTCAGGAAATTCAGTTACAATTGCTGAATCAATAAGCATAGCTTCAGATATTGGTTTTGCAGTTGGCTTTGACGATAATATTTTTCAGTCAGAAGATAAACTATCTTCTTCTTTTTCATCTATCAAAACTTATGTTGACACATCTATCAACTATAAAAATTTTAATAGTAACTGGATTACAATGCAAAGTGAGTATACTGATTATTTTAAAAGTAACGACAGGTTTTATTTTTCAATTGGAATGAATTCACGATTTTATTATTTAAATGGGTTACTTTCATCAACTTTTATTGGAGAGTATTCTTTCTTTAAAGATAAAATACTTCCAGAAAACGAAAACGATAATTATAATTTTGGAATAGAAATCAATTATATTTTAGGAGCATATATTGATATTTCGCTTTCTCAATTATGGTCTCGATTAAGCTATAAAGAACCATCTCAAGTTTATGCATTGCCGCCTGCTGATAATCATAACATGGAAAATAAGAATAGTATTAATCAGCAGAATAATATTGAAAAACAGCAGAAAAATATTGAAAATCCAAATAATTTTGAAAATCAAAATAACATAGAGCCTCGAAATTATATTGAAGAATATAGAAAAGACAACGTTTATACAAGCAGGATGTCAACCAATATTTTTTTAAACAAAAATTTATCAAGCCGGATTTATGTTGAATATGAACGAGTTCATTCATCAATAATTGCAGAAAATGAAAGAAAGTATGATATACATCTTTCTTTAAATCATAATTATAAACCATTTTCATTGAATTTTGCTGTTGATTACTGTCGTATTGAATACGATGAAGACATTCCTGTGCTTAATATAAATTCAAACCCAAACCAGCCTGAGCAAGAAAGACCTTTAAAGATATACGTTTATACGCAAGATCCAGTAGAAAGATACGCAAACCAAATTTCTGGCTTTGGAGAAATCAGCTATCAGATGAATACTGCGGAATTATTTTTTCAATATAAATGGATAAATTATGATTCATGGTCTCAAAACACATCTTATAACAATAGGATTATGCAATGTGGTATTTATTTTTCATTTTAGCCATATTAACAAATTATTGCATATGTACACATGCTGCTTATGCCGATGTGTTATTGGGTAAAGTTGTTTCCATTGAAAAAGAAGATGGGTATATAACTGTTATTCCTTTAGATAATGTTGATAAAGATGATGATCAAATACCTATTAAAGTAAAAATAGATAATGGAAAAATATCATCTATTCAACCAGGAAGAATTATTCGTATTTGGGGAAATGAATATTTAAGGGATTCTTTGAAAAAAAATAATGGTGAAAAAATTATTCCATTTTCAAACTTTCAAGTAGAAATTAATCCAAAAAGTTCAGAATTTGATAAAACTGGTGTGAGAAGGAGAATAAAAAGAAGAATGGATCATTTTAAAAGTCGTAGAAGACCTCGTTAAATATGAGTTTGTTTTAAAGTATTATCATTTCGACTGATGAGTGGATGCAGTGGACAAAGTGGACGCAATGGATTTAACAAAAAATTAGGGGTGTCCCACCTTTTACACATAAGTCAGATTTCGAATTTAAAAGTCTATTTATGATAATTGTCATAAGCCCCGAAGTTATTCCGGGGAAAGTCAAGTTAAAAATTAAATGTGGCATACAATACCCCCACATATTTTTAATTTGACTTTCCCCTGAATAACTTCGGGGCTTATGATAATACTTAAAAATTTTAAATATCTAATTCTAACTTGAAATGCCAAAGAAATTAGTGCAGGTTCATATAAGAAAAAGTTAGATATTGGCAAAAATGATGAATTAAGAGACGTTTCAGATTCGTTCAACAACATGACTGGCATGTTGATGTCCAATATGGAGAGATTGGAAAAAGAAGCAGAAGAGAGACAAATAGCCCAAGAAAAATTAGAAGAACATAGGAACAATTTAGAAAAATTAGTTAAGGAAAAAACTGCTGATCTTATAAAAGCAAACAAAATTTTACAAGAAGCGAAAAATGCTGCTGAAACCGCTAATCAAGCAAAAAGTACATTTTTAGCAAATATGAGTCATGAAATTCAAACACCGATAAACGCAATGCTTGGAATCTCAAATATGTTGAAAGATAAAGATTTTGGCAGTCTTAATCAAAAACAAATTGAACTTATAGAATATCTTATTGAAAGCACCAACAGATTATTATTTCTTATAAATGATATATTAGATATTTCAAAAGTTGAGGCAGGTAAAATTGTAATAAACAATGCTGTTTTTAGTATTGAAAAGCTTTTGGCTAGAATTGTAAAAACTTATTCAATAGTGGCTAACAAAAAAAGTTTGAAATTTAAATTAGTAAAAGCATCAAACCTGCCTAAATTTTTTATTGGAGATGACTATCGAATAGAGCAGGTATTTCCAAATGAGGTTCAAAATCGAATGGATTTGTTAGAACAGGCAGTAGCTGATCATGATTCAGATGAAATTGCTGATGCAAGCCACAAAGTTACAGGAATATTTTCTACAATTCTGATTCGATCAGCAGTAA